>Ga0163150_10003829_pt1 | contig 20727 bp, 13 predicted proteins | sample OliLakLV19P2IB_FD_148628 | JGI IMG/M metagenome (GOLD analysis project Ga0163150, IMG submission 148628) | Freshwater microbial mat bacterial communities from Lake Vanda, McMurdo Dry Valleys, Antarctica - Oligotrophic Lake LV.19.P2.IB | ecosystem: Environmental > Aquatic > Freshwater > Lake >...
GAATATTATTGAAGTCGTGCGCGATCCCCCCGGCGAGGGTGCCGAGTGATTCCATCTTGCTGCTTTGACGCAGCTGCGTCTCGAGCTTCTTCCGCTCCTCTTCGGCCCGCTTGAGGCTCGTGACATCGGTGATGGTTGCGACCTGGCCGGTCGTTTCTCCGGCTGCATTGTGTTGCGGACGAGACTGGCCGACGAGCCACGTGATGGTGCCATCGGGGCGGGCGAAACGAAATTCGGCGGTCCAGGCCTCGCCCGCGCGCACCGCGTCGTTCCAAGCTTTCGACACGCGGTCCCGGTCTGCGGGATGCAACGCCTGGGTCCAGCCGTGCGTGAGCGCGTGGGCCCCGGACGCCCCGGCGAATTCACTCCAGCGCGCGTTCACAAAGGTGGTTCGTCCGGCAGCGTCCACGCTGAAGATTCCCACGGGCGAAACCTCTGCCAGCACGCGGAAACGTTCTTCACTTTCGCGAAGGGCGGCCTCCGCGCGGCGCTGGTCAGTGATGTCGCGAAAGCTCCACACGCGTCCGGCCAGTTGCGCACCGATCAATTGAGGCCGCGAGAAGCGCTCGAAAATCCGGCCATCCTGGCAATGGAGGATGTCGAAAACTTCGTCATCAGAACGTGAATACACCTCGCGGACGCCCTCGAGAAAAAGTTCGGGACTGACAAGCTGCTGCAGGATTTTTCGCAGCACCGATTCCTCCCCGATGGTGGCGTGCGCGGGTTGCAGAGGCAGGCCCCACATGTCGGCGAAGTTGGCGTTGTACGTTTCGATCCGGCCCTCTTCGTTCACCACCAGGATTCCGTCGGCAGTCGATTCCAGCGTGGCGCGCATCAGGGCCAGCGAGCGTTCGCTGATGGCGGTGGCGTGCTTGGCTTCCGTGATGTCCTGGATGGAATTGATGGCGTATGGACGATCCGAGATCGTGACTAGCGTTCCGCTGCAAAGTGCGGTGAACACCTCACCGTTACGGCGTCGAAATTGAGCTTCAAAGCCCGTGATCCGGCCCGCCTTTCGCAACGTATCAAAATAAATGGGACGGCGGGAAGGATCCACCCACAGGTTCAGGGCCACCGGCGATTGGGCGACCATCTCCGCAGGCGGGAAGCCAAACGTCGCGGCGGCCGCCTGATTCAATTGTACGATTCGCTGGTCGGTGAGTGAGACGAGCGTGATGGCCAAGGGGCTTTGATCGAACAAAGCGCGAAACTGTTGTTCGCTCTCGTGCAGCGCCATGCCTTCGGTGGGCGGGGGATTTGCGACCAGGGCCAGGATCGGCTCATCCGGGACGTTCCGCTCCAGACGGAAAGATCGCGGCGTGGTGCTCATGAAACGCAGATAATCGGCGTTTCCCGTGGGCTTAAAGCCCGAATCGGTAATTTACGACCGATTCAGAAGCGGCTTGGCCTTAGATCCTGACCTTCACGGTTTCGCACTTATTTCGATCCGCTCAAGCAAGGGCACGGATTGGATGCCGTTGGTTCGAAGGATCGACGGGACCGCGGCCGCCCCCGGCCGCCGATCGAACGGATGCGGACGAGGGCGCCCGCGGTCCCAAAGGAGGGCCGCTCGGAGATCGGCCCCTACCTCAAATCCCTGACCCGACGGAGACTTGGTCCGGAATGTCGTAGTGACAGGCCACCCTGTGCCCGGGGCTGCCCGCCACCGGACGCAAGAGCGGCATCTCCACGCGGCAACGCTCGGTGACGAACGGGCAGCGGGGGTTAAATGCGCACCCTTTTGGTGGGTCGATCGGGGAAGGGACGTCGCCTTGGAGGACGATGCGTTCACGGCGTCGATTCGGCACCGGGCGCGGAATGGCCGACAGCAGGGCGCGCGTGTACGGGTGACGCGGCAGCCGGTAAATTTCGTCCGCGGGAGCCAGCTCCACAATCCTGCCGAGGTACATGATCGCGACGCGGTCGGACACGTGTTTTACGACGGCCAGATTGTGCGCAATAAACAGATACGTCAGCCCGAGTTCCCGCTGTAAATCCAGCAACAGGTTCAAAACCTGGCTCTGAATCGAGACGTCCAACGCGGACACCGGTTCGTCGCACACCAGCAAGCGCGGATTCAGCGCCAGCGCCCGGGCGATGCCGATGCGTTGGCGTTGTCCGCCCGAAAATTCGAAGGGATAACGGTCCGCGGCCGCGGCGGGCAGACCGACCTTGTCGAGGAGCGCGAGAACCCGCGCCCGGCGACTGGCTGCGTCCCCCAGGCGATGAATATCGAGCGGCTCGCGCACGATTTCGCCGACCGTGTGGCGCGCGTTGAGTGACTCGACCGGATCCTGAAACACCATTTGGAGGTGGCGCCGATGAGCTTTCAACGCGCGGGGTGGAAGCGGAGCGAGATCAGTGCCTTCGAACAGGATCTGTCCACCGGTCGGCTGGTGGAGCCGCACGATGCATTTGGCGAGGGTGGATTTGCCGCAGCCCGATTCGCCGACCAGACCGAGCGTTTCGCCGGGTTGCAGGGCCAGCGAAACGCCATCGACTGCCTTCAATGTTCTCCGCGAGCGGAGAAAGAGTCCCTCGCGCACCGGGAAGTGCATGCGCACATCACGGAGGTCGAGCAGCGGAGCAGCGGGAGAGGCGGGAGAGGTCACGAGAGAGTGGATACGCCCGCCGCGGGTTGGTCGGGCAAGGGAGCGCGGGGAGGGAGCTCACGCCAGCGCCAGCACGCGGTGGCGTGAGCAACGCCCACGCGCTCCAGTGGAGGTTGCTCCGCACACTTGGCGATGCGGTATGGGCAGCGGTTTTGGAAGCGGCAGCCTGGGGGCAGATCCTTCAAACCCGGGACCATGCCTTCAATGACGTTGAGCCGTGACTTCCGCTCGTTCTCCAGCACCGGAATTGAATCGAGCAAACCGCGCGTATAGGGATGCGATGGCCGCGAGAAAATGTCACCCACGGGTCCTGACTCCGCGATGCGCCCCGCGTACATCACGATCACGTCGTCGCAGGTTTCAGCAATCACCCCGAGGTCGTGCGTAATGAGGATGATCGCCATGCCGAGCTCGCGTTGCAGCCCCTGCATGAGCTCGAGGATCTGGGCCTGAATCGTCACATCGAGGGCGGTGGTGGGTTCGTCGGCGATGAGAATGGCCGGGTCGCAGGCCAGCGCCATGGCGATGATGACGCGTTGCCGCATGCCGCCCGAAAGTTGATGGGGAAATTCCATCATGCGTGTCTCCGGTGCGGGGATCCCCACCTTGCGGAGCATCGCGGTCCCGCGTTTCCACGCCTCCGTTGGGTCCTTGGTGCGATGCAGCAGGAATACTTCGCTCAACTGGCGACCGATCGATTGCACCGGATTCAGTGCGGTCATCGGCTCCTGGAAAATCATCCCCATGCGCCCGCCGCGGATGGCGTGCATCTCCTCGATCGGAACTTGGGTCAGGTCTCGACCTTCAAAGCGAATCTCGCCGCCGATGATCACGCCCATTGGCTGCGGGAGCAGGCGCATGATCGAAAACGCAGTCACGCTCTTCCCGCAGCCGGACTCCCCCACGATCCCGAGGGTACGTCCCCGACGAACTTGGAAGCTCACGCCGTCGACGGCGATCAGGCGGCCGGCGTCCGTGTCGAAGCCGGTGACGAGATTGCGAACGTCGAGCACAACGTCGTCCGCGGGAACGCTCGAAACCGGGGAAGCTGCGGAAGGGGAGACCACGATTGTTTAGCCGTGCCAGCGGGTGGAGCGGCTGGTCGCAAGCCGCTGGTTTGATCCGATCTGTCCCTGATAATCCAAGCGGGTTAGGGACAACCCGCTCCACCTCGGAAACGGCGGGGATGGGAATAACCTGCTCCACCTTGGACATGTTGCCGGGCGCATGGTCGGATCAGGGGTTCTCCTTGAACTGATCGAAGGTCAACACCTGCGGCGGAAACGTCTGCCCCTTGCGTTTGGCGGCTTTGGTTTCCTCGCGGAGTTCCGGGTCGATCCAATGAACAAAGTATTCATCGGCGGTGCGGCTCAGCATGACATTGAATCCTTCGGGCCACTTAACCCAGCGCCAGTAGGCCAGGCGGTAAAAAGGAACCGCCCAGCCTGGTACCCACGCGGCGTCTTGATACAGCAGCTCCTCGATTTTCGCGGCGATGGGTTTCATTGCTTCCAACGTCTCTGCCCGATCGTAGGCCTCGATCAGCTTATCAAGCTCCGGGAGGTACGTCATCGTCATGTTGTTCGTCTGCGCCCGGGGTTGCTTGGGCGTCGGATTCAGTTTGCCGTCCGCGAATCGTGCCGTCGGCGAGCCATCGGGTTTCAAATAGGCGTCCGTAAAGGCATTCGAGCCATGATACATTTCCCAGTAGCGGGGAAAAAGTTCGGGCGAACGCGAAAGCGCCACAAGGGCGATGTCGTGGTTCTTCTCCTGCACCTTTTTCCAGCCCGTCGTCTGGTCGAGGACCTCGAGATTAAACTCGATGCCGGCCTTCGCCGCTTCGCTTTTCAGGATCGCCATGACATCGCGGATGTCGGGACGGTAAGTTGTGACGGTAAAGCTCAGGCGCTGCCCTTGAGCGTTCCGCAATATCCCGTCCGGACCCTGGTCGGTGAAACCGGCTTTCGCAAAGTGCTCGCGGGCTTTGACCGGATCGAATTTCCGGGCGGAGAGGGTCGGGTGCGTCCGCCAGGAGTAGCCGTCGGAGCGCGTGTTCATCTGCACGGCATCGCCGCGGTAGAACTGGCTCGCGACGCGGTCAAAGTTAGCGGCAAATTGGATGCCGGTCCGGATTTCCTGTTGGTCCAAGAATGGCTTGGTACGGTTGATCCAGAGTCCCCAATCCGGGCGGGGAATGCGGTTAAAAAATTTCGCCTTATGAATGTAGCCCGCCGCGACATCCGGGTGCTTGTCGGGCAGGAGGTCGTACCAGTATTTGGGCGCGGCCGTCATCGGTAGGAAGTAATCCACGTCGCCGCGGAGAAATGTTTCGAATGCCTTGTCGACATCGCGGATCACGGTGAAGCGATAGCGGTCCGGATTGAAGCGGCCCCGCCAGAACTTCAGATCGCGAGCCCACCAATTTTGGATACGGGTGAGGGCCACGCTGCGGCCTTTTTCGAGATCCTCGGGCCGGATGGTGTAGGCCCCGAGTGTAGGGAGGATGCGCCATTGATACTTCTCAATGTAATCGCTGCCGAAGTCGGCCATCGCATGCTTCGGGAAGAGATAAAAACCCTGACTTGCCCGCACCACGAAATCGGGCCGCAGCTCCTTCATCGTGAGGGCATACGTGTGGCGGTCGTAGATGGTGACGCGGTCCCAGGTTTTGGTATGGAAGTCATTATACCAAGGTTCACGGATGTGGGGGGACCGGTATAAATAGAGGGAGAAAAGGACGTCGTCCGTGGTGAGCGGCTGGCCGTCCGACCACCGCGCGTTTTCGTTGATGCGAAAATATACTGTGCGGGTGGCGGGATCGGACGCCCACTCCTTGGCAAAACCCGGATGCACCTTCCCCGGCTGATTCGGGTGCTCCTGAGCTGGATACATTTCCACGAAATCCCAGAGGTACTGCCGAATGCCGCCGGTCGCATCGGGCCCGATCACGCGCACCGTCCGCGGGAAGTCCTGCAAATAGGTATTGAAGGTGCCGCCCTTTTTCGCCTTGGGATCGGCAAACTCCGGCAGGTCATCCCCGTTTTCCCATTTCAGATTCGCGGGCAGATCCGCGGCGGTCTTGACGACGAAGAACTCCTTTTCCTTCTCCAACGCGGCGGCGAGTTCGGCGGCCATTGGGCCTGAGGTCGGATATTTGTTGGTGGCCTCGATCGTTGAGGCCTTGGCGTCGCCCGCGGTTCCGGAGTTAGCGGTAGCTTCCTTGCGACCACAGCCGCTGAGCAGTAATCCAAGCGCCAGCGTGAAAACGGCAGGTAGGGAAAGTGGCAATTTCATGAAAGGGACGGTCACCGGTACGTCGTGAATTTCTTCGGGTCAAATGCCTCACGCACGGCCTCGCCGATGAACGTGACAAGCACGAGGACCACGACCAGGGCGCTGAACGCAGATGCGACAATCCACGGCGCGTTGAGATTGGACGTTCCTTGCCGCAGCAGTTCGCCCCAACTCGGCGTTGGGGGCGGTAGCCCATAGCCGAGAAAATCCAAGGCGGTGAGCGCCGAGATGGCGCTGGCGACGGTGAAGGGCGCAAACGTGACGATCGTCGAAAGCACATTCGGCAGCACATGTTTGAAAATGATGCGCGTCGTGCTGGCGCCGAGCACTTGGGCGGCGTGCACGTAATCGCGGGCCTTCTCGCGATAGGTGTTCGTGCGCATATAATAAGTGATACTCGTCCAGGAAAACAGCACGACGATCGCGAGCAGCCAGCCGAGGTTCATCCCGCCGTAGGCTGAAACAATCGAGGCGACAATGATGACCACGAAGAGAAAAGGTACGAGCGACCAGATCTCGATCAGGCGTTGCCCCACGAGGTCCAACCACCCGCCGAAGTAACCCATCGCGCAGCCGAGCGACACGCCCACGAGGTACGTGAGCAGGATAAAAGACCCGGCAAAGATGAGCGCATTGCGAAAACCATAGACGAGTCGCGCCAGCACATCGCGGTTCAGTTGATCCGTGCCGAGAAAGTGTCGCTCGGACGGATTGGGCCGACGCGGAAGGTAGAACTCCTGCGGATACGAGTTCTCATACGGATTGAACGGCACCAGCGGCAACCACGCGAAATTGCCGGTGCCGGGCTTGGCGGTGAAACTGGCCTGCAGCTCGCGGTAGTTGACCTCGTAATCGTAACCGAGTCCGAACTCGCGCCCGACGTGGATGGCACCGTACGTCGGAAAAAACCATTTGCCTTCATAGCGGACAACCAAAGCGCGACTGTTGACCAGCAACTCGGCGATCAGGGAAAGCGCAATGAGCGCCATCAATATTACAAAGGATACATAGCCGCGGCGGATTTCCCGGAAGCGACGCAGTTTTTTCGCCGTGAGCGGATTCAGCCGGAAACGCGGAAGAAGGAGAGCCATGCGCGTTATTTGAAGCGGACGCGCGGGTCGATCAGCGCGACGAGGATGTCCGAAATGATATTGCCGATCAGCAGCACGAATGAGGAGACGACGAGCACCCCCATCACCGTCGGATAATCCCGGTCGAAGATCGACGAGAGCCCCAGCAGGCCCATGCCGTTGATATCGAAGATGAACTCGATGAGGAAAGAGCCGGTGACGAGGATTGAAAGGTTTTGCCCGAAATGCGTCGCGATCGGAATCAGCGAATTACGCAGCGCGTGCCTCAGGACCGCGGAGCGGAACGACACGCCCTTGGCCACCGCGGTGCGCACAAAGTCGGCGGCCAGGCTGTCCATGAGGTGGTTCTTCATCAGCAGCGTCACAAAGGCGAAACTGCCGATCAAATAGCAGAGCAGGGGCAGGACGGCGTGATGGGCGAGATCGACCACCTTCCCCCACACGCTGAGATCGGCAAAGCCCGAGCTCACGAATCCGCCCATCGGAAACCATTCCAACCGGGCGGCGAGAAACACGACGAGGATCGCGCCCAAGGCGTAGCCCGGAACGGCATACCCGATGAAAACGAGCACCGACGTGGCGTTGTCGAAGACCGTGCGATGTTTCATCGCTTTCATGATCCCAAGCGGCACGCAGATGCCGTAAATCAACACCAGCGTGATGGCGCCGTAAAAGAGCGATACCGGGAGACGCTCAGCGATGATCCGGCCGACGGGTTCGTTGAAACGATACGACATGCCCAAGTCGCCGCGGACGACCTTGCCCAGCCACGAGACGTAGGCCTCGAGAATCGGCTTATCAAAACCGTAGTAGGCTTTGAGGGCGGCCAGCTGCTCCTGCGAAATCGAGCCTCGCCCAATATCCCCGCGGTTTCCTTCGCCGCCGGCGCCCATCTGCGCTTCCATAATGGCACGCTCCACGGGGCCGCCCGGAACGACGCGAGTGATCGCGAAGACCAACAGCGTCACGCCGAGCAGGGTCGGAATAATCAGCAGTAAACGTCGTAGAAAGTATTCCCGCACAGGCCGTGGTGGTAACGTAGTTGCGCACTAACGCCGGGCGCGCGCAAGTGTTTGTGAAAAGCCCGCCGCGATTTCCGTTACTGGGGATAACGCGTTAATTCGCGAATAGTCTGCACGCGGGAGTTGAAGTTCCGATGAGTTCGCACAGGGTTTTTTAGCTAATGGCACCGCCGTTTCCCATCCCTTCCCGGCGCGTGTGGCTCGGGCTGCTTATTATTCTGGCAATTATTCCGGCCGCCTTTGCCGCGCGCGCGGCTGACAGTAGCGGACCCCGATCCGGCAAATGGGCGCACGAGGGCGGCAAATTGGAAGCCGATTCGCGCGTGGTCTGGGGACGACTGGAGAATGGATTTCGTTATGCGCTCCTACCTCATCATGGCGTGCCCGGGCGCGTGGCCCTGCAATTAGTGGTGCTTTCCGGCTCGCTCGACGAACAGCCTAACGAACTCGGCATCGCTCATTTTACTGAGCATCTGGCGTTTGGTGGATCCAAGAACTTCAAGGCCGATGATATGGTGGCGCTGTTTCAACGGCTCGGCGTCGAATACGGAAGCGACGTTAATGCCGTCACGACGTTTGACTACACCGCGTATCGTCTCGATTTCCGGGATAACACCCAGCCGCTCATCCAAGAAGGCCTCCGGTTGTTCCGCGACTTCGCCGACGGGGTGGCCTTTGCGCCCGCGACGATTGAGCAGGAGCGCCGGGTGGTCCTGGCTGAGCTGCGTAACCGCAACAGTCTTTCCGACCAGACCCAGCAGGCCTCGCTGCCGGTAGTGTTCCGCGGGCTGCAGTTTCCGGCGCGTTCCCCGGGCGGGAGCGAGCGGCTCATCGCCAAGTTTACGCGCGATGATTTCCTGCGCTTTTATAAACGGAACTACCGGTCGGATCTGATGGTGCTGGTCGGCGCGGGTGACTTTGATGCGGCGTTTCTCACCAACCAAGTGAAGGAAATTTTTGGCAGCATGGAGCGTCCCCGCGAACCCATCCCGGCGCGCGAGGAAGGGCGATTGGACGCGCGCTCGCTGCGGGCGGGCGTCTTTCGGATTGGCGGAGTGGGTTCGGCCTCCGCAGAAGTCGCGTCCGTCGTGCCGCCGCCGTCGCGCCCTGATCCGCGGCTGCTCCAGATGGAGAGGCAGCGCCGCGAGTTCGTCATGAGCGTCTTTGGCGAACGCCTGCGCACGCAGTTGCCGGGCGCCATGGATGCGCAGGCCGGTTATGATGAATTACTCGGGCATGGCGTCGCGATGGCTTCGATGAAGCTGCCCGCCTCCGCTTGGACGCAAGGCGTGCAATCGCTCGATGAAATGGTGCGACTTACTCTCGAACGCGGCTTGGATCCGGAAGATTTGGAAAACTCCCGTAAGCGCCAGCTGAAGATGGCGGGTCACATGCTCGACCAACTCCCCACGATGGACCCGGGCACGTTCTGTGAAGCGCTGACGGACTCGATCACCACGCACACGGTGTACGTGGGCTCCGAGCGTCGCTCCGCTTGGATGCGCGAGTGGCTCGAGCGCTTCACGCCCAACGAGGCTCAGCAGGTTTTTCGCAGTCTCTGGAACCCCGGGTCGATGGCGTTTCACCTGTCCGGTGGGTTGGATTTGGATCTGACCGACGCCAAAGTCGTTCAGGCCGTTCAGAAAGGTCGGCGGAGCGGCGTGAACAATGTGATGCCGCGCACGCATCGGGACACGCCTTTCGTTTTACCCCGATTCGCGAGTCCCACGGAGGTCGTCGATCGGACTGAACTTCCCTCGCTGAAGGCGAAGCTCCTGCGCTTCGGCAACAACACCCGGTTGAACTTCATCTCGAATCGACAGGAGCCCGGTTTGGTTCACGTCGTGGTGCGCGTCGGTACTGGTTTACTGGATATGCCGGGCAATAAACCCGCGCTGAAGGAATTCGGATTGAACACCCTCATGGCCAGCGGAGCGGTGCATTTTCGACCTGAACAGCTCAACAGCCTGATCGAGGAACGATTCCTCGACTTCAATTTCGACGTCGCCGATCGCGACGCGTTTACCTTTCGCGGGATGATGGCGGTCGAGCAACTCGAGACGTTCTTGGGAATCGTCGCCGACATCCTGCACGCGCCGCAGTTCAACGGCTATGTGCACCGCGATGAGCGCATGCGGGCCGCGATGGGGCGGGCCTCGCAAAGTGTCGGAATGGGCGATGGCTTGCGTGGATTGACCGATCACCTGTTCAAGGGTGACGCGCGCTTCACGTGGGGCTCCCCGATGGATTATCTTTCGATGAGTGTGCTCGACGTGCGACGCTGGATGGAGCCGTCGCTCTCTCGCGGTTATATCGAAGCCACGATCGTAGGCGACCTGCCGGAAGAAGATGCGGTTCGCTCCGTGTCGAAAACCCTGGGCGCCTTGAAGCCGCGGGCGGAAACGAAATCCACGTTGAAACCGCCCGGGCCGGTGGAAGTGACGGCGGCACCTGGGTTCACGCGCATCGAATTCGTGGGCGAGCAGAACGTCGGCCTGGTGGTGGGCACGTGGCCCGTGATGTCGAAATTGACGGTGCGTGATCAAGCTTCCCTTGAGCTTCTAGCCAAAATTCTCGAGCTGCGAGTCCGCACCGAGGTCCGGGAAAATCTCGGACTCGCGTACTCGCCCTCGGCAGAGTTCCGGCCCTACGACGGTTTCGCGGATTTCGCGCTGCTGCAGACGCAGATTGATTGTGCGCCGAACGACACCAGCAAAGTCGCTCCCCTCATTGAAAAGATTGGGGCCGAGCTGGCGCAACGCGGCGTTCAGAACGGCGAATTCATCGGCGCGCGCGGGATTCTGAAGGGCCAGTTGCGCGGGGCGTTTCGCGAAAATAGTTTTCTCGTCAACGTTCTGATGCGGGCGCAGGAAAGGCCCGAGGAGACAGAACAGATCGTCGCGCTGCAGGGTGGTTTGATGGATACGATCTCGCTCGACGAGGTAAACAAATGGGCGAAGCAGATACTCGTGGCGAAGAACTGCCGTACGGCTGCAATCGTGCCGAAGGCGTTCGTCGGCTTGTTCGAAGGCGGAAAGTAACGGAACGGCTGGGACGTAGCGCGGGGCTGCGTTGATGGATCAGAGTACGGCGCCGCACCGGGCCTTACCAGTGCGCCGCGGGGCTAAAGCCGGGCGCAAGTCGCAGCTTGGCGAAGGCTTGTGTGGCTGACTTCGAGCTGTTTAGCTGCCCGGCATGTCCGCGACTTATCAGGACGTCCGCGAGCACGCTCAGCGCATCAGCGGCGGCTTGTCGCCCGAAGAAATCGCCCGGCGTTTGGCCCCGAAGCATCACGAGGGGCCGACGCGGGTGCCGGGATCGGGATCAGGGCACGCGAATCCCGCCGTCATCGACAAACGTTGGGCGCTGCTGCCGCATGCGCCGGCTGCTCGCGCCGCTCTGGCCGACGCTGCGTCGCTCGCCGATCACGAACGCTTCGCCCATAACATCGAAAATTACATCGGCACCGTGAAGCTGCCGGTCGGCTTGGCGGGTCCGCTACGGGTGAATGGCATCGCCGCTCAAGGCGATTATTACGTCCCGCTCGCCACCACGGAAGCGGCGCTGGTCGCTAGTTATCATCGGGGCGCGAATGTGATCACGCTGGCAGGCGGGTGCACCACGTTGATCCTCAGCGAGGGGGTGAGTCGCGCCCCTGCTTACGCGTTCAAAACGCTGCATGAGGTGGGCACATTTGTGGTGTGGTGCCTGCAGAACCTCACGGAGCTCCGCGCCGCGGCCGAAAGCACCACGCGATTTGGACGCGTGCGCGACGTGCGTTTCACCGTCGAAGGGAATCACGTTTACGTCCTCGTGGATTACACGACCGGCGACGCCGCCGGACAAAACATGGTGACGATCGCCACGCAGGCGATCTGTGACTATGTCGCGGCGCATTGCCCCATTCGCCCCGAGTATTTTTTTGTGGAGGGCAACATGTCGGGCGACAAGAAGGCGAGTGCGCAATCGTTTCTCGGTGTGCGGGGAAAGAAGGTCAGCGCCGAGGTGCGGCTGCCGCGGAAGATGGTCGAGCGCCACCTGCATACGACGCCGGAGAAGATGACCGAGTATTGGCGGATGTCGGCGATGGGCGGAGTGATGAGCGGCACCATCGGGGTGCAGGGACACTACGCCAATGGCCTCGCGGCGCTTTTCATCGCGTGCGGTCAGGACGCGGCGTGCGTGTCCGAGGCGGCGGTGGGGATTACGCGCTTCGAAATGGATCTCGCGACGGACAGCCTTTACGCCGCCGTTACGCTTCCCAACTTGATTGTCGGTACCGTCGGTGGCGGCACGAATCTGCCCAGCCAGCGTGCCGGCCTGGAAATCCTCGGACTGGCCGGAACCGGGCACTCGCGAGCATTTGCGGAAGTGTGCGCCGGACTCGCGCTCGCAGGTGAGATTTCGATCATCGCGGCGTTGAGTGCGCATCACTTCGCGCAAGCGCACGCGCGACTGGCGCGTGGGCGAAAGGCGGACGCCGCTGAAGCCCCGCCCTCCGCGCCATGACGCGCTGGTGGATCTACCAGAGCGAACGTTTTCCGCTTCTGGCGCATGGCCCGTTGATTCTAGCTTTCAGCGCGTCCGCCGTAAGTTTCTCGGCGCTCTTGCGGGGCTCAGTCGACCGGCCGGGATGGGTTTCTTACGTGGTGGCGTTTATTGTTTCGCTCGGCTCGTTCCTGCAGCTGCGGATCGCCGACGAGTTCAAGGACGCGGTGGAAGATGCGACGTTTCGCCCGTATCGACCGGTGCCGCGCGGCCTCGTGCGTCTGAGCGAACTCGCCTGGATCGGCATAGCGGTCGCGCTCCTGCAGCTCGTGCTCGCGTGGTGGCTCAGCGCGGGCGATTTTCGCTTGATCGGTTTGTTGGTGCTAACGTGGACTTACTTCGGATTGATGAGTCGGGAGTTCTTTGCGCGGACATGGCTGAAGGCGCGGCCGGTCGTCTATCTCTTCAGCCACATGGCGATCATGCCGCTGATCGACTGGTTTGCGACGGGGTGCGACTGGGTGCCGTCGGCGGCACGGATGCCCGCGGGTTTATTTTGGTTTCTGGCGGCGAGCTTTTGCAACGGGATCGTCATTGAGCTGGGCCGAAAAATTCGCGCGCCGGAACAGGAGGAGCGCGGCGTGGAAACGTACACGTTCCTGTGGGGACGCCCGTTGGCAGTGACTGCGTGGTGCGCCGCACTGGTGGCGACCTTTGCCTGTGCCGTGATCGCCGCCAGGCGCATCGATTTCCGTGACGTGGTCGCGATCGTCCTCGGGGTTCTGCTCGCGGCCGCCCTCGCGCTGGGCGTCGCGTTTGGGCGCACGGCAAGCGGAGCGCTGGCCAAGCGGATCGAGCTGGTATCCGGAATCTGGACACTGGCGCTCTATTTGACGCTCGGCGTGGTCCCGCTGGCATTGCGTCGTCTCGGCTCATGAACGGCTTGATCCGCTGCACTGATGATTTTCCGCCGGACGCTCCGCTCGGCGGCAAGGCTGGCGCGTTGGCGCGGCTCGCGTCGGCTCGCCTGCCGATTCCGGAATGGTTGGTGGTGACGCCAGAAGCGGACGCAACGGGAGATTTCTCAGTGCGCGTCTGTGAGGCGGCCCGCGCGGTGGCTCGGGGAGCCACTCATTTTGCGGTACGTTCGTCAGCCCTCGATGAGGACGGTAGCGCGTATTCGTTTGCGGGACAGCTGGAGAGTTTTCTCTTCGTTGCGGCGGACCGGATCGCGGAAAAAGTCGAGGCAGTGCGCAGGTCAGGGTTTAGCGAACGCGTGCTCGCGTATCGGCGGGAACGTGGATTGGCCGGTGCGCCGCGGCCACCGGCTGTTCTGGTCCAGCGGATGATCAACGCCGAGGTTGCGGGCGTGGCCTTCAGTGCGGATCCGGTCAACGGGCGGCGGGCGCATGCGGTCGTATCCGCGGTTTGGGGACTTGGCTCGGCCCTGGTCTCCGGCGAAGCCAATGCGGACACCTTTACCGTCGACCGCCAGGGACACGTGGTGGCGCGTTCGATCGTGGAGAAGACGCTGGCACACCGGGCGCCCGATTCCTCCGGGGCCGCGTCGAACGCAGAAGGCGTGATGAGCGTGTCCGTGCCGGCGGCGCAGGCCGGCGCCGCGACGCTGACGGATGAACAAATTCTCGCGGTCGCGGAGCTCGCACGGGCAACCGAGCGATTTTTTGGCCGGCCGCAGGATATTGAGTGGGCGATTCAGGACGGGAAACTCTGGCTGCTGCAGTCGCGTCCGATCACCTCACTGGGGTTGATGACAGACCCGGAGGGCGAGCTCAACCTTTGGGACAACGCCAACATTGCGGAGAGTTACAGCGGGGTGACGACGCCGCTGACGTTCTCCTTTGCGCGTGGGATCTACGAGGCCGTCTATCGTGAATTTGCGCGGCTGATGGGCGTTTCGGTGGCGCGGATCGAGGAAAATCGCGACCTGTTTCCCCGGATGCTTGGGCTCATCGAGGGCCGCATCTACTACAATCTCGTGAGCTGGTACCGACTGCTTGCGCTCCTGCCGGGTTATACGGTGAACCGCGGATTCATGGAGCAGATGATGGGAGTGAAAGAGGGATTGCCGGATGAGGTGGCGGCGCGGATTGCGCCCGAAGCTGGGCGCTGGACCAAGTGGCGCGACGGCGTGGCGCTCGTGGGTTCCGGGATGGGATTGTGGCGCAATCATCTCACCCTGCCCGGGCAGATCGCGCGGTTTTACGTTCGGCTGAATCACGCGTTGCGACCGCTGGAGCCAGATATGGCCGAGTTGCGGCCGGATGAATTGGCGAGCCACTACCGTGACCTCGAGCGGCAGTTGCTGCTGCGGTGGGACGCGCCGCTGGTGAATGATTTCTTCGCGATGATCTTCTATGGCGGGCTGCGCAAGCTGGCCGCCAGCTGGTGCGGAGACACCGACGGTACCTTGCAGAACGATTTGCTGTGCGCGGAGGGTGGGATGATCAGCGCGGAACCGGCCAAGCGCGTGCGCGAGCTCGCGGCGATTGTGGCGCAGGATGCGGCGGCAGTGACCCTGCTTTGCGAGGGTTCGCCGCGGGCGCTGGAGCGCTGGTTGGAAACTGCGGCCGAATTTCAGCCGGCGTATCAGGCTTATTTGGACAAGTTCGGCGATCGCTGCCTCGAGGAGTTGAAGTTGGAGAGTAGGACGCTCCACGACGAACCGATGATCCTGCTGCGCTCCATTGGCCAGTTTGCCCGTCGGTTTGGCGGGAGTGGCCTGGCGGCGGCGGGCGGTGCGGAAGCAACCTTGCGGGCCAAGGCGGAAGGCCGGGTGGCGCTGGCGTTCAAAGGTCGGCCGCTGCGGAGGATGGTTTTTCGGTGGGTGCTGCGTCATACCCGCGACCGCGTGCGCGACCGCGAGAACCTGCGTTTTGAGCGCACGCGGCTTTTCGGACGGGTGCGGCGCGTATTCATCGAGCTGGGACGCCGGTTTCACGCCGTGGATAAAATCGATGCGCCGCGCGATATTTTTTATCTCACGACGGACGAAGTGCTGGGATTCGTCGAGGGCACCACGGCCACGACCGATCTGCGCTCGCTCGTGGCGCTGCGTCAGCGGGAATTTGCGGCGTTCCGCGAACGGCCGGCACCGGGCGATCGGTTCGCCACCCGGGGAGCGGTGCATCTCGGCAACCACTTTCGCGCCGAACAGGCGCCGGTCGTGGCCCGCGGCGAGGCGTTGCAGGGACTCGGTTGTTGCCCGGGGGTGGTGCGAGCGCGGGCGCGGGTGATCACTGATCCGCGCAACGCGGTGATCGAAGTCGGCGAAATCCTGGTCGCTCCGCGGACGGATCCCGGCTGGATCATGCTCTTTCCTTCCGCGGCCGGTTTACTCGTCGAGCATGGCAGCCTCTTGTCCCATTCGGCGATCGTGGCCCGCGAGCTGGGCATCCCGGCGATTGTCTCTATTAGCGGGGTGACGAATTGGGTGCAAACGGGAGAGTGGCTGGAGATGGATGGAGCCAGTGGGGTGGTGCGCAAAGTGGAGGCGCCGAACGGATGAAGAATCCTGGCACCACGGAGGCGGCGACGCGCGCCGATTTTTCCCGGATCCGATATGCGCAGGTGTGGGAGGATGCCGATATATTGCTGGCGGCGCTGGAGGTGCAGCCGACGGACACGGTGGTTTCAATTGCCTCGGCGGGTGATAATGCGCTCGCCCTCCTCGGGGCGGGCGCCGCGCGCGTGGTGGCGCTTGATCTGAATCCGGCGCAGCTCGCCGGCGTGGCGTTGCGCGTCGCGGCGTATCAGGAACTCAATCACGCCGAGCTGCTCGAGTTGATTGGATCGCGGCCGAGTGCTCGCCGCGCGCAGCTTTACGAGCGCTGTCGCTCCTTACTGACGCCCGCGGTCCGTCAGTTCTGGGACGGGAAGGCGGCGGCGATCGCGGGCGGAATCGGAGCGGCGGGCAAGTTCGAGGATTATTTCCGGCTATTTCGCACCCGCATGCTGCCCCTCGTCCATCGTCGGGCCACGATTGCGGCCCTCTTGCGCGGAGGTTCGCCGGTGGAGCGGAAGCGCTTCTACTTTGAGCGGTGGAATACGTGGCGTTGGCGCCTGCTTTTTCGCTTTTTCTTTTCGCGCTTTGTTATGGGCCGGCTGGGCCGCGATCCGGCGTTTTTCAAGTACGTGGAGGGTTCGGTCGCAGATCGGATTCTGGATCGAACGCGACATGCCCTCACCGCGCTGAATCCGGCGGACAATCCTTACCTGCATTGGATCCTGACCGGAACGCATGGGACCGCGCTGCCGTGGGCGTTGCGGGCGGAGAACTTCGATCGGATTCGGTCCCGGCTCGAACACTTCGAATGGCACGAGCTCACGCTCGAGGCGTTCCTCGAGCGTGAAGGCGGCGCGGGCGGGGCGCGGATCAACAAGTGGAACCTGAGTGACATTTTTGAATACATGTCGCCGGAAAACACGGCGGAGTTGCTGACGAGACTGGCGGACGCGAGTCCGGTGGGTGGACGCCTGGCGTACTGGAACATGCTGGCACCGCGGCGGCGGCCGGAGTCGCTCGCGCACCGGTTGCGTCCGCGCGATGATCTAGCCCTTCCGCTTTTCGCTCAGGACAAGGCGTACTTCTACAGTGCCTTCATCGTGGAGGACGTCATTTGAGGTCCGTCGTTCGCGGTCAGGATCTCGCGGGTGGGTGCCGCGGCGTTCGATCATGAACGCTGCATCGGGCGTGATGCTGGTGCTCGGGTTGCTGGGTGCGTTGATGCTCGCGGTGCGCGCGCTGCAGGTTCGTGGGCGCGTCGGCGCGGAGCTCGCACGGAAATTTGTGCACATGGGCATGGGTGCAGTCTGCCTGGCGTTCCCCTGGATTTTTGTTTCCGCCGAACCCGTGTGGCTGCTCGCGGCTTTGGCCACCGCGGGGCTGTTGGCCGTGCGTTGGGTAGCGCCGCTCCGGATGCAATTTGGCGCCGTGCTTGGCGGGGTGGGGCGGGCCTCGTTGGGTGAAGTTTATTTCCCGATTGCGGTCGCTCTGGTCTTTACGTTGGCGCGCGGTGAACCCGGCGCGTATTGTGCGCCGGTGGCGATCCTGGCGTTTGCGGATGCCGCCGGTGCGCTGGTGGGACAGCGCTGGGGGAAAACGCGTTATCGGGCGGTGGAGAGCATGAAGTCGGTGGAGGGATCTGCGGCGGTGTTCGGCGTCACTTGGGTAACGGTAATGATCGTGATGGCGCTCTGGACTAAGGTGCCCTGGCCGGAGTTGGTGATCACCGGCCTGATCATCGCGGCGTTTGCGGCGCTGGTGGAAGCGGTGTCATGGCGTGGCTTGGACAACCTGTTGGTGCCACTGGTCGCGTTCGCCCAGTTGCGCGTTTACCCCGAGCTTACCTGGCTTGATTTGCTTGGGTGCGGGGCCACGATGCTTTTGCTGGTGCTGTTCATGCTGAACTGGAGGAAACGGCTCCTCGATTCCAGTGCGCGGCTAGGCGCGGCGCTCGCGTTGTACCTTTTCTGGTCCTTGGGAGACTGGCGTTGGTTGGTGGCGCCGGCGGTTCTGCTGGCGAGCTACACCCGGTTGATGCCGACGGTGCCGGGTGGGCCCCAGCGCCATTATTTGGCGGCGGTGCTGTGTATTGGATCGGCGGGAATTATTTGGGCGGGGCTCAACGCGTGGGCGGTGGAATCGCGCTGGCTGTGGTTCTTCACGGTTGGATTTGCGACGCAGCAGGCGATCATTGCCGTGGTGCGATTTTCCCAAGGGCGACCGCACTGGAAACCCTGGCAATGGTGGGCCGTGGCGGTGGTTCAGGCGGTGGGCGTGCAAGGCGTGGCGTTTTTCCTGGTGAATGGCTTTCAGATCGTCGGAGCGCGGGACTTCGCGCTGGGTGGAGTGGCGGTGGCCGTGGCGCTCGCGGGTTTCATGCGCTGGGACCACGAACTCGCCTTGCCCGATGATCTTAATGCGCGCTGGTGGCGGCAGGGGATCACCGCCGTGCTCGCGTCGACCGCCGGTTTTGTTCTGATGCAGTTATGAGCGAACCCCGGACGTGCGAGGCCGATGCACGCATCGTGACGAACGACGGCGACGCGGTGGCGTCGTTGTGGTGGTCGGAGGTTCCGGTTCTACCCGGTGAAAAGCTCGGCGTGATCGGTGGATTTGAGGCGCAGTCAACCGGCGCGGCGCAAGCGGTTTTGGCGCAGGCCCGGGCGCGACTGCGCGCGGAGGACTGCACCCTCGCCGTGGGGCCGATGGAGGGAAACACCTGGCGCCCGTATCGTTTCGTGACGGATCGTGGCGACGAACCGCCGTTCTGGCTGGAACCGGCGAATCCCGCGGCTTGGCCGGAGTGGTGGCGTGAAGCGGGCTTCACGCCGCTGGCGAATTATTTTTCCACCGCGACCGAGGATCTCGCGGCGCGAGACCAGCGATTGGGCGGAGTGATCCAGCGGATGACGGCCGCAGGGGTTGGTATCCGGAACTTGGATGCGGCGCAGTTCGAGGCCGAGCTGGAGCGGATACATGCGGTTTCGGTGGAGTCTTTTCAGCAGAACTATTTGTACACCCCATTGCCGGCCGCGGCGTTTGCGGCGCAGTACCGCGCACTGAAGGCGAGGGTGCAGCCAGAACTCGTGTTGCTCGCGGAGCAGGCGGGACGGCCGGTGGGTTATGTCTTTGCGATTCCGGACTGGGCGCAGGCGCAACGAGGCGAACCGGTGAACACCCTGATTGTGAAGACACTCGCGGTGCTGCCGGGGCGCGCGTACTCGGGCCTCGGAGCGGTGCTGCTCGATGCCGTGCACGCGGCGGCGCGGCAACGCGGGTTCACGCGGGCCATTCACGCGCTGATGCACGAGACGAACACGTCGCGAAACCTGAGCGCGCATTACGCCCGGACGATTCGTCGTTACACCCTGTTCGCGCAGCGGCTCGATGGTTCGATGGCGGAGTCGCCATGACGATCGGCGATATTCTGGCACAACAGACGCGGGAACGACCGGACGCACCGGCGCTGATTGACGCGAGAGCCGGCGGGAGGCGGAGGCTGACGTTTGCCGAGCTCGAGCTCGAGGTCGCAGGAGCCGCGGAGTGGTTAAGTGGATACGGCCTGGGCAAAGGGAGCGCGGTCCTCGTGTTTGTCCCGATGTCGGTGGACTTGTATGTGGCGCTGCTCGCGATGTTCCGGCTCGGGGTGGTCGCGTTGTTTCTCGATCCCTCGGCGGGTCGGACGCATATCGAGCACTGTTGCGCGCTTTGGCAGCCGGATGCGCTGCTGGCGATTCCCAAGGCGCACCTGCTTCGGTTGCGGTCGCCGGCGCTGCGGGCGATTCCGCGCAAGATCGTGGTGGGAGGCTGGGTGCCAGGCGCGGTCCGGTGGTTGCGCAGGTGCTCGTCGCTGGCACCGGCGTCGACTCCAAGTGAAGTTGCGGAACGGGATCCTGCCTTGGTGACATTTACCAGTGGCAGTACGGGCCGGCCGAAAGCCGCGGTGCGAACGCACGGGTTCCTGCTGGCGCAGCATCGGGCGCTGGCGCCGAGCATCTCGCTGGAGCCGGGGGAGGTGGATTTGGCGACGCTGCCGATCTTCACGCTGGCGAATCTCGCATCCGGGGTGACCACCGTGATTCCGGACGTGGATCTGCGAAAGCCGGGAGCGATCGACGCTTCGAAACTCTTCGCCCAGATCGGTGAGTTTCGCGTCACCCGCATCACGGCCTCGCCGGCGCTGTTTGAGCGCTTGCGGGCGCACGCCCGGGCGACCGGCTGCGTCGCGCCAAGCCTGCGCAAGCTCCATACGGGAGGCGCCCCGGTGTATCCGCGGCTGTTGGACGCGATGGCGGAGTTTGCGCCGAAGGCCAGTCGCGTGGCGGTGTATGGTTCAACGGAGGCGGAGCCGATTGCGCATGCGGACGCAGCTGAGTTCACCTCGGAAGATATCGCGGGTAGGCAGGGCGGTCGTGGCCTGCTCGCGGGCGAGCCGGTTGCTGAAATTTCGGTCCGCATTCTCCGGGATCAGTGGGGCCGGCCGCGGGGAAAAATGAACGCCGTGGAACTGGCCGGCGAAACGCTGACGGCGGGCGAGGTCGGCGAAATCGTTGTATCCGGAGATCACGTACTGCCGGGCTACCTCGGCGGAGTGGGTGATGCTGAGTCGAAGTTTTCGGTTGATGGGGTGGTGTGGCATCGGACGGGCGATGCCGGCAGATTGGATGCGCCGGGACGCTTGTGGCTGTTGGGAC
>Ga0163150_10003830_pt1 | contig 20722 bp, 17 predicted proteins | sample OliLakLV19P2IB_FD_148628 | JGI IMG/M metagenome (GOLD analysis project Ga0163150, IMG submission 148628) | Freshwater microbial mat bacterial communities from Lake Vanda, McMurdo Dry Valleys, Antarctica - Oligotrophic Lake LV.19.P2.IB | ecosystem: Environmental > Aquatic > Freshwater > Lake >...
CCACCGAAGGCTGCGGCAAACAGCAGCAGGGTTGCGTAGCTGAGCACCGTCAGTGCGAGCCGCAGCAGCGAAACGTCGGAGGCAAGCGCGGCCGCACGGCTGCGATCCTTCGCGATTTCGCGGGCTCCGTACGTTCCCAGCCCGAAATCCACCGGGAAGTTGAAGAACACCACGACAGCGAAGGCGAACTCCAGCCGGCCGTATCCCTCGGGGCCGAGAGTACGGCCGAGGTAGGTGAACGCCAGCACGGCAAGCAGTTTAGCGAAGAACTCCCCAGCGCCTAACTGGAGGAGATTCGCGGCCAGACTCCGGGAATCGAACGTCGCGATGGCCATCTATTTCTTCGCGCTGATTGCCTTGGGCGCGGAAGTGTCAATGGTGACGAGGCCGCTGGGGGACGGTGCGACCGCGGGATTGGCGGCGCTGCTGTCGTCGTTGGAACGCAAGCCGGCCAGCGAACGGAGCAATTGCAGCGGCTGGTACACGATACTGGGCCAGAGAAAAACCTCGTTGGTGCAGTAGCACTCCTTGTTCTCGATGGACTGCCGCAAGGCCTTGGCTTCAGGCGAGCTCCAGATCTCGGAGAAGCTTCGCTCGCGGAGGTTGCCGAGCGGCGCGTGGGTTTCGCAGACGCTGACATCCCCGTTGGAGTACACCACCGCTGTCAAAACTCCGGCGCGGCAGGGCACCACCTGCTCGCCGGCGGCCGCCGTGCGCACTTTGGCGCGCTGCAACATCGGTTCGACGATAGCTCCGTAGCGGCCGTGTTCGCGCGGCGCCCACAGACTGCGCACGTAGCGGTACAACGATTCGTACCCGGCCAGTGCCGGCCCCTGCAGCGTGGGATTCTTGCGGTCGCCGCGGATCATCGCGAGATTGTGATGGTCCATCCGGGGGCAGCGTTCATAGAGGTGAGCCGTCAGGCGGCGAATCTCGTCGAGGTTGGTATGGGTGGCCGTGGAGATCGCATGGATGCGGACTCTCGGGTCGGTCCGCTGCAGTTGGGCGAGTGCATCGTAGGTCTGCATCGCCTTCTCGAAGGCGTTGGGCGATCCACGAAACCGATCGTGGAACTCGGGCATGCCGTCGAGTGAGATCTCGGCGACAAACAGGTCGAGCGCCGGTTCCTCGAGCGTCCCGCGGACTTGGCGGATGGTGCGCTCGGTAAAGTACCCGTTGGTGGGGACGTAGATCTGGCGCACTCCGTTGTGGCGGATAAACTGCCGGCAAATCTCGCTGAACTCCGGCCGCAGGAAAGGTTCGCCGCCGGAGAGATTGAGGTTCTCCACTCGGCCCAGGGACCGCGACAGCGCAAACATTTCTTCGGTGGTCAGATCGTCTTTACGGTTCAGGTTGCGCCAGTAGAAGCAGTGCTCGCACTTCTGATTGCAGATCGAGTTGATAAACAGAATGAGGAACGGGGGGCTGGCGCCGCGGTAATTGCCAAGCGTGATGCGGGCATGCCGCTTCACGCGTTCGGAGAAAGTCACAATTCGACTCCCGCGATGGCGGACACGGAATGCCTGGCGGCGAAGAAATCGCAGATCCGGGTGAGCGCCTGGTGGAGCGATATCTGGGGCGCGTAGCCTGTGAGCGCCGTCACCTTGTCAATGTTGGGCACTCGGCGGCTCATATCCTCAAAGCCGTCTTCGTAGGCGCGAGCGTAGGGGATGTAGTGGATTCTCGACCTCGAGCCGGTGACCTCAAGAACCTTTTCGGCGAGAGCGCCGATGGTGATTTCCTCGGGGTTGCCAAGATTGAACACCTGGCCGACGGCGCGTCGATCCTGGGCCAGCATGCAGAGCCAGCGGGTGATGTCGGTGACGAAGCTGAAGCACCGTGACTGGGCGCCGGTGCCGAAGACCGTGAGCGGTTCGCCTCGCAGGGCCTGCTCGACAAAGCGCGGCGCCACCATGCCATACTGGCCCGATTGACGCGGGCCGATGGTATTGAACAGCCGCACGACGACAACGGGAACCTGATACTCGCGCCAATACGCCAGCGCCATAAACTCGTCCACCAGTTTGCTGGCAGCGTAGCCCCAGCGCAGTTTCGTGCTCTCGCCCAGCACCAGGTCGCCGTCCTCACGGAAGCTCTCGGCCGTGGTCTTGCCGTAAACTTCCGAGGTGGAAGCGATGATGACCTTGCGGCGCGCCCGGGATGCAGCCCGCAGAACCGCCTCGGTTCCGCCGACATTATTCTCGAGGGTCCGGACAGGCCGTTCCAGGATGTTGAAGACGCCGACGGTGGCGGCCAAGTGGTAAACCGTGTCGGCTGCGTCCATCAGTTGGGACAACACGCGCTCGTCCTGGATGGCGCCCTCCACCAGGTGGAACTTCTCGCAGGGGAGGAGATGTTCAACATTATCTTTGCCGCCGCTGGAGAAATCGTCGAGCACATAAACGCGCTCGCCGCGCGCAAGCAGAGCCTCGCTCAGGTGGGAGCCGATGAAGCCCGCCCCGCCGGTGATCAGGCTGGACGGCATGAGCCCCGGGTTTCAACGGGCAGTTGACTGGTCATACGGTATTGCATTCCGCTGGCGTCCTGAACCACGGCGGGATCGTGACGCGGACGATTTGAATCTCGGATAATCGATTATAGCGGGCGGCGGCGGTTCAAGGTATATTCCGCCTGCACGTTTCGATCAAGTCATAGTACATCCGAAGGTGGGCGCCAGGCGACCACTGTTCGACGAAACGATCGTAACCCTTCATTCCGAGGGCGCGCCGGACGTCGGGTGCTTCCGCAAGCCGGCGTGCGGCGGCGATGAATTCATCATCGGTGCGATAGGTGAAGCCGCCGCCGCTTTCCTCCACAACTTCCTTCAGAGCGCCGAGATCATGGGCGATCGCGGGTGTTTTTCGCGCGAAGCCCTCAATCAGCGTCAGCCCAAACGTCTCGTAAGTGATCGACGGTGCGATCACGCCGAGCGCGTGATAGTAGAGCGCCCCCAGCGAGGCCTGCGATTGCGCGCCGAGAAAGCGAATTCGTGGATTGGAGGCGGCCATGGTGCGCAACTCGCCGCCGTAGGCGCCTGCTCCCGCCACCAGCAGGTCGCAATCCGGGAGGCGGTTCCAGAGCGGGATCACGGTCTGCAATCCTTTGATCTTCTCGAGGCGCCCCACAAAGAGGAAGTAGGGCCGTTCGTGCGGGCGGGGAGCGGGGCGCCGCCAGTCGTCGTCGGAAGGCGGGATGAAGTACGGCAAAACTCCAACGGGTCTCGAGAACCCCCGTTCGGCATGCATGCGCGACGTGAAGCGGCTGGGCGAGACGAAGGCGTCGATATGCCGGGCGCAGCGGTCCAGCAAACCGGTGTACCGCCACAACTGCGGAGGGCGCTTGGCCCTCAGAACGCATTGCAGGCACTCCGGCTTCTCGCACGGCCGGCTATCGAATTTCCACAGCACGTGGGTGGGGCAGACGAGCCAGTGCTCGTGCGTCGTGTAGAGCTTTACGGGGCGGCCTTCGGCGGGCTGCAGGCGGAGCGTCGAAGGGCCGAGTAGAGAGATGTTGTGGAAGTGAATCACGTCCCAAGGCCGGCTATCGAGCACCTCGTCGATCTTGTTTCTCTTGAGAAGAGGGCTGCCCAATTGATGTGTCAGCAGAGGTGAGAGCCAGCCTGCTCCGCTTCGCAGTTGGTGCCGGATCACTGCAGGATGCTCGTCAAATTGGGTGGGTGGCTGCGGGGGGTGCAGCAGGTGGTAGGAGTCCACGCAATGCACCACTTCGACATGATGCCCGGCATCGCCCAGCATGTGCGAGAGGCGATAGATGTACATGGCGTCGCCGCCGAAGCTGTAAGGCGGATAGAACGTCGTGAGGTGCAGGATGTTCAAAGAGGCCGCCTCCGCCCGACAGCTATTTCGAAGATCTCGAGCATCTGTTCAGCCGCGTGGTTCCAGGTGAGTTTGGAGGCGGCCAGCAGTCCCGCCTCACCCATTTCACGGCGGAGACCGGGGGAGCCGAGCACGCGTTGGAGCGCGCTTTCGATTTCGGCTTCCGTGGGGCCGATGAAGATGCCGCCCTTTCCGAGCAGGGCGGGCAGCGGACTCTCTCGCGTCGCGATCACCGGGCATCCACACGCCGCTGCCTCCACGGCCGGCAGCCCGAAGCCCTCCATCAGCGACGGCAGCACCAGGACGGTGGCGATGTTCAGGAGCGTCACCAGGTCCTCGTCTTCGAGAAACCCGGTGAAGATCACCCGCTCCTGCAATTCGAGCGTGGCCACCAGAGTCCGGATGCGGCCATAGTTGGTGAGGAAAGCGTCGCGTTCATAGTCGCCAACGAGCACGAGTCTCGCCGTCCCGCCTTCCGGTTGCTTTGCAATCCTGGCAAAGGCTCGAACCAGGCCTTCGATATTCTTATGCGGACTAAACCCGCCTACATACACTACCGTGTGGCCGGCCGGCTCAATTCCGAACCCGGCAAGGCGGCCTTTGAGGGAGGGCGATTCCACGCGGCGGAACACGGCGTCGCCGGCTTCTCCCGCCACGAACAGGCGGTCGGCGCGCAGCCCGAATCGCTTCATGAGCAATTGTCGAGAGTAGTCCGAGACGGTCACTAGCGCATCGGCCTGAAGGCGGGCCAGCGTCACTTTCAGCTTCCACGCCAATCGCGCCATTCTACCGGGAACGGTGAGTTGAGGGAAGGTCTCGGCGATCACATCGTGAATGAGTATCACGCGCGCGGCCCGGCCGGTTACGGGAACGTAGCTGTATACCGTCGGAAACAACACCAGATCGAAGTCGCTGGAGGACAGCGCCCGGCTCGCTTCCCACAGATCGCGCAGAGGCCGCCGGACCGGAACCGGAGTGGCGATAGGGAGGGGTTTGCCGGCGCCGATGACGCGCACGCTCAGACCGGGAGGAATGTCGCCGGGCGGGATCTCGCGATCGCCGATGAGGGTATACCGGTTGCGCCGGTCTATGGCCGCGAGCGCTCTCACGAGCGAGCGCAGATGCCGCCCATAACCGCGCGCGTTAGACCAGCAGGTGGCCTCCACGGCAATGTTCACGGGCGCCCGCCCTTGGCCGGCAGCCGGATAATTTTCCACCAGATGGATCCGATGGCGGCGGCGAGGATGACGTTCAGCATCAGCGGCCAGAAGCGGTCGGCTTCAAAAAGCCCGTACTGCGCGCCGCGCTGCATCCAGGGCAAAACGATGCTCTGGGTGTCCAGCAGCCGCGAGAAGGCCACCGTGATGTTTCGCTCGTGAGTCGCGGCCAGCAGCCAGCTCTGGGCAAACATGCAGATTGCCACCGCCGTTCTCAATCCGCGCGGAAGCGCCTGCAGGGTCTGCACGGTGAACAGCAGCGGCACAAACACCACTGGCGCGAGGTAGCGGAATCCGGTGCTCGGCTGGAGCCAGGAATACTGATTGGCCGCACTGAACAGGACGAATCCCAGGGTATACACTACCAGCACTACCGATTCGCGGCGCGGGATTCTGAACCGCACATTTCGCGCAAAGGGCGCGCCGAGGCTGAGCAGCAGTGCCGGAGAGTAGGCGAACAACCCGAAGCGGGTGTCGAAGAAGTTGGCCCGGATCAGCGAGAGCGACGGCCAGTCGAACCCCCGATACCCCGCCGCCGTAGGCGCTGTCGGCGCCATGTAATGTTGGGAGGGATGAAGGGAAGAACCGAACGCGAACCATTGGTACGCGACCAGCCCTGCGACCATCGGAGCCACTCCGGCCGCGAAGGACAGAACCGGTGCGAGGCGCACGCGAGGCGCCCCATCGCGCGACCGCAGCAGGACATAGAGTCCCACTCCACCAACCACGATGAGGCCGCTGAAGTCGCACAGCACGGCGTAACCGCAGAGCAGGCCGCAGGCGAACGCTCGTGTCGCGCCGAGCCGCCGGAACTCGCGATCCCAGAGAAGCGCAAAGGCCGCTTCCGGCGGCGTCGAACGAAGCGGGAACTCAGCGGACTGAGCAGCCGGAAGTGAGTCCGTCTTGCGCGAATCCCAAAGAAGCAGGAAGGCCGTGAGAGCCGCCGACGCCACCAGCATGTTGTGGTTCAGGTAAGCATTCCGGAAGAACACCGGGGTGCCGAGCGCGTAGAGCAGCGCGATCAAAGCGGCGGTTCCGGCGCTGACACCGGCCTGCATGAGGCGCGAGCTCAGCAATGCGGCCGTTGCAGCCGAAACCGGCGCCATCAAACCCGCGACGGTCACCAGGGCCACCAGCATGAAGTACATCTCCTGGCGATGAGCGACGATTAAGGTCACCATGTCGGGCGGCCCGGTGGGAGGCATTCCCGGAGGCCGGCCGCGATCCCGTCGTTTGGCCGCGTCGAGCAGAGGCTTTGCCAGCATCAGAGGAACCGCGCCGGCAATGGACGCTCCCGGATTGTTGTTGATGTAGGCGCCCCCGCGAGGGCCTGCGAAGATGTCCTCGGTCCAGCCGAGAAAGCGTTCGACATTGAAGGCGCCGCTCTCGGCCAGCGTGATGGCGGGAAAATGTTCGCGGACGATGTAGGGCGTGAAGTACGCCGTGTATACGAGCCAGCAGGTGACGAAGACCCGGACCGCAACCGCTCTGGTCCGCACGGGCGGGGTCAATCCTCCACCACGTGCTTCTCGAACACGGCCCGATGCCCGGCCCATTTCTCGCTGTCAAACCGGCCCGTCTCGCCGACGCATTCGTTTAGCGCGTACGCCATGGCCAGCGCATGGTGGGTATTGTCGTGCGCGAACAGGCCTTGCCGCCCGAAGCTCACGATGCCCTCGAGCGCACCGAGCCATCCGTCCAGCGCCGCGAGGTTGCGACGATAGTCGCGGGTGTAGATCGGGTAGGCCTGGGGCAGGCGCCGCACCTCCACTCGCCTCACGGCGGCGGTTATCTCGAGGCCGGAACGCCGCAGCGCGAGCCTCACCAAAGCGAGCAGGTCCGTGTTTGAAGCGGTCCAGGCCGGGTCCTGAGTGGAGCAGGGCAACTCCGCGCAGAGAACGGTTAACCCGGAGGGTCCCGTGAGGCTGTAATTTTTCGGCTCGGACATTCGGGTGATTGCGATTTCGCGTTCCGGGAAATAGTGCGCGTCGAACTCGCTGAAGCGGTCCGTCTCGAGCACGACGTAGATCAGCACCATCGCACGATACCGCAGTGAACTTGCGGCGGCGAGAATCCCAGCGGGAGCAGCCGGATCCGAGATCGACTTTGCGAGCACGGTCACGGGCACCGTAGACAGCACCAGCGGCGTCGAAATCGAACGCGGTCCGCCGGGACCTTCGAGGCGCACGTTCCACTGTCCTGTGCGCCGCTCGAGAGCGGTGAGCGTGGCGCCGAAATCGATGCGGGCGCCCGCTTCGACAGCGGCGCGGCCATAGGCTTCGCTGATGGAGCCGAAGCCGCGTCGCGGGTAAAAGAAGATGCCGGTGGTGGGCTTGCGCATGCCCGGCGCCATCGACAACACCTTGCGGACCATCTTGCCGATGGAACCGGCTGACACGCGGCGGCGCGCCTGTTCAGCCGCAAGTTCGCCCGGGTCCAATCCCCAGACCTTCTCGGCGTACGGAAAGTAAAACTCCCGGCAGATGGTCGAGCCCAGGCTCGCCTCGAGTACGGTGGCGAAGTTCTCATCGCCCGCGGGGCGCCGCCGCTTGACGACGGCATCCCGAGCGACACCGATGCTGAAAGACAGCGGTACGTTCACCGCGAGGTCGAGCGGCCGCAGGGGGAAACGCAGCCACCGCCCGCCGAGCCGAATCCGGCCGTGCCGGGGCCGCGACAGCAGCTGGTCGCCGAGCAAGGTCCGGATGTCCGTCAGGATCGCGGGATCGCAGGATGGGTGGAGCCGGTGGCTGCCATAGTCGACGCGAAAGCCTTCCAGGTCAAAGCTGCCCGCGTTGCCGCCAATGACGCTGTTGCGCTCCACCAGGAGGACATCGAAGCGTCCGCGTTTCGCCAGCTTGAACGCCGCACCGGCCCCAGCCGGACCGGCGCCGAGGATCACAATGGGAATGCGCGTGCTCACGATAGACAAATCATGCGGGGAGCCACCAGCTTAGCAGTTCGACACATCCGACTCGTTTGTTATGCTGGTTGCTCGATCCTCATGCCTTTGCCTTATCGCGGGCGTCCATGGCGCGCCTGACTGTCAACTTATCGATGCGGCGAACGGCGATCTGGATCGTCTGGCTCATCGTTGCGCTCGCACTCACCGCGCAACCCTTCCTCTGGCATGTCGAGCAGTTTCGTAATTTGGGACCGTTGCCGTTCGCCGCGTTCCTGATCGCCGGGGCGCTCCTGGTTCTCGCAACGCCCGTCTACGCACGCCTGCGGCGGCGTTGGCTCGGCTGGGAGCCATTGGTGTTCCTGGTGACGCCGCCGATACTGGTGGGCATCCACGATCCGCGGGCGTTGTTAGCCGTTGCCACTGTGCCGCCCGCGGTTCTTGGCCTGGGTCTGCTGATCGTCCGCTGCGTGCGAATCGAAAGCGGCGGTGGAGTGCCGGGGCTGCTGGTTCCGATGGCGCTCGGTCTCGGCGCCATGATGGCTCTCTTGCTTCCGCTGGGGCTGGCAGGAGCCTTGTGGCTGTGGCCGCTGTTGCTGCTGCCCTTGGTCTACCTGGTTCGCATGAGGCGGCGGGTGATCGACTCCTGGCGTACGTCCGTTGAGGCATGGACAACCGACGAGTCGCTGCGTGGTGCGCTGGCCGGCCTTTGCGTCCCCTGGCTGTTCATCCTTGAAGTGCTCACGGTGCTGACGGTTCTCGCGCCCAGCCGCGTGTGGGACGTCCTCCGCAACCACCTTTTCCTGGCGCAATACTACCTGGAAAAGGGGGCGCTGGCGCCGATCGCGGGGCTGGACTATTCTTACTTCCCGCAAGGCGTCGAACTGTTCATGTCGATGGGGCTTGCCCTGGCCGGACAGGCCGGCGCTCAAATAATTCCGGCGCTGTTCTTCCCGGTGCTCATGGGCGCCGGTTGGTGCATCGCGCGGGAGTGCGGCGCTTCTCGCGCGGCGGCACTGGTGGGGATCGCGGCGGCGGCCACCATGCCGGCCCTTCACTGGACCGGGAGTGTCGCCAAGAACGACGCGGCCACCGCGGCGTTTCTCCTCGTCGCCCTATACGCCTATCTGCGATTTCTGAATACTCGTGATTTTCGCGTGGTGCTCGCCGGCGCGTTTCTGCTGTCGATGGCCTTTCACGTAAAGCATGTCGCGATCTTCGGAGCCGTACCGCTCGCGCTGCTGTACCTGCATGCCGTCTGGCTGACTCCCAGGCGCATCCGCTCGCTGGCGCTGCTGGCAATGATCGCCCTCGCGGTGGCGCCCGCGTATCAGCTCCGCGCCTGGAGACTGGTAGGGAATCCGTTCTTCCCTTATTCGGTTGGCGGGATCGTGGAAGGGTCGGTGCGCGACTATTCCACGTCTCGGCGCTCGCCCACCCGGCTGTTCACCGTCCCGGGCCGCGTGCTTTTCGACGGCCGCGCTGGCTGGGAGTACACCTCGACGTCCAATAATCCGGTCGGCATGTTCCCGCTTCTGTTTCTGCCGCTCGTGTTCATTGGCCGCGGTTCGTCGAGAAAGTGGTGGGCCGTTCTGTTCTTCGCGCTGCTCCATTACGCCTTCTGGGCGCTGATGCTGGTAGTCATCCGATACTTCATTGCGGTGTTGGCCGTCCTGGCGGTGTTCTATGCCGATCGCATCTTCAACTTCTGGAACAGTGGAGGACGGTTGGTGAGGACCACGGTCTCGTTCGCCCTGCTGTATGCCTTCTTGTTCGGGCTCTGCGGCACCCTTCTGGTGGAGGCGAACGCTCCTTTCCTCGCGTACTTTATGAGGCGCATCAATCGCGAGCAGTACCTCACCGAGGTTGTACCCGATTATGGTTCCCTCGCGCAGGCGCTCCGGCTGTCTTCTCCCGGCGACCGCATTTTCGGTGTCGGAAACTGTGCGGCCGCCTACGCCGGCGGTCCCGCTCGCTTTGACTGCCTCCCCTGCAACCGGTTCGATGGAGGAGGAGCGTGCAGCGTAGACGATGCGAGGCCTGCCTTGGAACGAGCTCAAGCCCGCTTCATTATTGTGCGCGACCGGCCGGATCTGGCGCCGGTCAGCGAGTATGTGATGAAGCAGATGCGCGGGCGCGAGGTATACCGCGATCGGTACTGCATCGTATTGGAAGCAGGGGCGCGTCCGCGCTGATCCTAACCGGCACTGTAGGTCCATAGGCCCGCGGCGCGGCCGGCTTTGCCGCCTTAACTACAAAGCCGCACGAGCGATCAAGTGCCTGAACTTTTCTCGCTGCCTCGCCATCCAGATGTTCGAGCCAAGACCTGAAATATTCACGACGCGGGAGCAGCTCGGAAGGAGCGTTAATGGGGAAGATTTTATTCTGGTGGTGAGGGTGAGATTCGAACGTTCCAGCGCCGTGCCGGCTCTGTAAGTTGCAGATTCACCATTGCCACAGGACCCGAATTTGCCACGAATGCCGTCGACCATTGCACGCTATTGCACGCTGGAGTCGAACCAGCTTGCCCTGGCCTACAGGCGGAGAACGTGAGGAAGGATGTGCAAACCTTATGTTCTCATCCAGTCGAGGTTGGCGATAGGCACAACCAGCCGACTAACGGGATCGTTGACCTTCTTGAGTCCCGATCACAAGTCGTGTCGCCTTGGTGGGTGCTCCACTTCTGGAACATTCATTTTCATGCGGCTTCCAGGACCGTTCTGGCGAAATCGCGGTAAATTTTCCCGAGTAGCTCGTTCGTTCGCAGAACAACATCGATCATCGGGAACCCACCGTTTCCTGCATCTCCTCGAGAGAGATCCCTTTGGTCTCCGGGTAGGTATACAGAACCACGAAGAACTGGAGCACCATCATCAGCGAGAAGAACACGAACGGGTAGGCCCCAGTCGAACCGGCCAGCATCGGATAGGTCCCCGAAACAAGGGCGTTCATCAGCCAATGCGTCAGACTTCCAAGACTTTGGCCGGATGCCCTTACTCGGTTCGGGAACACCTCGCTGATGTATACCCATATGACCGCGCCTTGAGAAAAGGCGAAGAACGCAATGTATCCGACAAGTAACCACACCAGCAAATGCTGGTTCCTCCCGGTAAGGAAGACGGCCGCAACACCGATCAGGCAGACGGCGGTTCCGATAGATCCCACTAGCAGCAGCTTCCGGCGGCCAATCCTGTCGATGGCGGTTATGGCGATCATCGTGAATAAAAGGTTGGTTCCACCAACGACGACGGCCTGAAGGTCCCCGGAAACCTTGCTGAATCCCCCAAGCGCAAAAATGTCATTGAGATAGTACAAAATGGCGTTAATTCCGGAGAGCTGATTGAACATAGCAATTGTTACCGCCAGATACAGTGGCTTGCGATACTGTCTCGAGAAGACCGACTGCCTTGCATTTCCAGGTGCTACATCGACCGAAGCCACTATTTCTCGCAATTGCCGGTCGGCGTCGTCCCCCGCTACCAGTACGAGGACTTCGCGCGCCTCCGGTAGCCGTTTCTGACTAACCAGCCATCGAGGGCTGCGCGGGATCCCAAAGAGCATCAAAAAGAACGCCGCCGCGGGAACTGTTTGAACCCCTAGCTTCCACCGCCATTCGGAATCGCCTGGATCAGAAACGCCGACGAGATAGTTCGACAGGTAGGCGCACAAGATGCCGAGAACGACATTGAGCTGAAAGCAGCCAACCAGTCTTCCGCGCCATCTTGCCGGCGCGATCTCGGCGATGTACATCGGTCCTAGAACCGAGGAACCGCCGACTGCCATTCCACCGAGAAAGCGGAAGAACAAGAGCGAATGCCAGTTCCAACTGATCGCGGATCCCAGCGCGGACACGAAATAGAGCAGAGCCATCCACCGTAAGCTGTCGCGCCGTCCGAGGCGCTCACCGGGGACTCCAGCGAACATGGCTCCGACGACAGTTCCCCAAAGTGCAAAAGCTACCGTAAATCCCAGTGTCGCGGCAGTCAGTTGATACGTCTCACTGAGCGCGCGGGTGACGCCGGCAATCACCGCCGTGTCGAAGCCAAGCAGCAGTCCTCCCAACGCCGCCACCAGGGTGCTTCTGATCAGAAGAAGAGTCATACGGCCCGGGCGCGGTTCAGAAATCGACTGAGTGGACTCGCTCGAATTCATACGTGCTCCAGGTCCGTTCGAACAACAAACGGGGGGCGCAAACCGGGGTCCGCGCCTTCTATGTTCGAGGTGGCCAGTGCAAGCCGATGGGAGGCGGCGTGGTATCGAGGGTTGGAGAGCAGTTCCCGACCGGGACACGGCTGCTTCATACGATTCGGGTCACGGCCTCCAGGATTTCCGGGACCCCCGGCCGGTAGACCTCCTCGAGGACGGGCGAAAAGGGCGAGGGGATGTCTGGCGAAGCGACGCGCTGGACCGGGGCCGTCAAATAGTCCATGAGCAGTTCCGAGACCGTGGCACTGATCTCCGAACCCACTCCCCCCGTTTTCGGTCCTTCGAACACCACGACAAGCCGGGTGGTCTTCTTTACCGAGGAGGTGACCAGTTCCCAGTCGAATGGTACGAGGCTCCTCGGATCGATGACTTCAACGCTAATTCCCCGCTGCGACAAAACGTCGGCAGCCGCCATCGCGCGGTGCATCATTAGCAAAGTCGCGACGATGGTCACGTCGCTTCCTTCGCGCCGAACGATTCCCTCACCGATCGGTACAACATAGTCTTCGGGCGGAATCTCGCTTGACGCGTCCACCGATCCGGCTTCGGAGCGGACACCTTTGGCGCCGTACAGCAATTTGTGCTCGAAGAAGAGGACTGGGTTATCGTCGCGAATCGCCGCTTTGAGCAACCCTTTCGCATCGTAGGCGGTCGCCGGGCAAACGATCTTCAAGCCCGGCACGTTGAGGAACATTCCTTCCGGATTCTGTCCGTGCTGGGCTCCACGTCCCGTGGAACCGACTGGGGCACGCAGGACCAGCGGCACCGTCAACTTGCCCCCCGACATATAGCGCATTTTTGCAATCTGGTTGACGATTTGATCCATCGCGCAGAACAGAAAGTCGCTGTACTGAACATCGGCGACCGGTCGCATGCCCATCAACGCCGCCCCAAGAGCCACCCCACAGAAACCATTCTCGGATATGGGAGTATCAATCATTCTGTGACGGAACTCCTGTTCCAAGCCCAGCGTGACGGTGAAAGCGCCGCCCCAGCCTCCCGGAATCGCGATGTCCTCGCCGATGCAGAAAACCCGGTCGTCGCGCGCCATTTCTTCGCGCAGCGCTGCGCGCAAAACTTCCGCTATGGTTAATCGAGACATAAATATTCTCAGGCGTACAGATCTTCGAATGCATCTTGCGGCGCCGGATCGGGAGCAGCCATTGCAGAACGCACGGCATCTTCGATTTCCACGTCAACTTCACTACCGATCCGATCAAGCTCCGCCTGATCCGCGGTTTCGTGGCTGAGCAACCGCTGAGCAAACCGGCGAATGGGTTCTTTCTCAATCGCAGTTCTGCGCTCTTCTTCCGGCTGATAGTTGCACGGGTCGCGACGCGAGTGACCTGTGATCCGGTATGTCAACGCTTCGATCAGCGTCGGACCACCGCCGGAATGGGCGCGCAAAGCAGCCTCGCGGGCGGACTCAAAGACGGCTAGAACGTCATTACCGTCCACTGTTACGCCGGGAATTCCGTAACCTGACGCGCGCTCCGAAAGATTCTTCACCCGAACGGCGGATTGTATTGGTGTCGACGCCGCATAGCGGTTATTCTCGATAACGTAAAGCACCGGCAGCGACCAGATCGCACCCATATTCACGCCTTCATGGAAAGCTCCCTCGTTCACCGCGCCATCTCCGGTGAAGCAAACGGCCAAACGCCGTTCCTTCCGCATCTGGAACGAAAGGGCGATTCCGGTCGCCACCGGTACGCCAGCGCCAACAATTGCAATGGCCGGCACCATGCCCTTGTTCAGGTCTCCAACGTGCATAGACCCGCCCTTACCGCGGCAGCAGCCGGATACCTTTCCAAACAGCTCGTGCATGAGCGGCTCAACGCCGACACCTTTGGCTAAGGCATGTCCATGTGGACGATGAGTACTGGTGATCACGTCATTGGCCTCAAGGGCGGCGCAGACTCCCACTGCCACGGCTTCCTGCCCTTGAGACTGATGGATGGTGCCTGGCATTACGCCTTCAAGAAACAGATATTTCACCCGCTCTTCGAATCGCCGGATCAGCACCATCTGGCGGTAGAGACCGATAAGAAAGTCCTTGGTGTAGTTCATAGACGTGACTCCAGCGATCCGGCTTCAACGATCTCCTTGAGTTTCGTAAGGAATTCGGCTGCGGTGCGCCCGTTCACTAGCCGGTGATCGGCTGCGAGGGTTGCGGAGACAACGGGGCAGGCCTCAATGCGGCCGTTGTTCACGACGGAGCGCTCCTGGACAGCTCCTACAGCCAGAATCGCGGTCTGCCCCGGAAAGACGAGCGCCTCGAACCAATCAATTGGATACATCCCGAGATTACTGAGGGTGAAACACCCTCCCGTGGTCTCGCGAAGCTCCAGAGAACCGCGCCGAGCCCGTCCAACCAGGGCCTCGATCCCGGCGCGCAACGCCTCAAAGCTCCTTGTATCGGCATCCCGCATCACTGGAAGCACCAGGTCCGTGTCGGAACTCACGGCTATCGAAATGTGAAGGCCCTCCGGCGGCACGATCCGCTGCTCCTCTAAATGGGATGCCATCAAAGGCGCGGCGGCTAGGGCCTTCGCAATCGCCCTTACGAAGACGGCATCGTAGAAGCATCGCCTCCCTTGTTCAGGCGCCTGGTCCAGAAGGCGCCTGACACGCGTCATGTTCAAGGTCGCCGCCAACCGCAGTTGGGGGACCTCAGCGTTGCTCTTAGTAACGGCACGGGCCACCGCGCTCTGCATCCGCGATAGAACAGTGACCGAAGCGGATCTGGCTCGCTCCGCATGGACTACGTCGTCTCTCGTGATCGTCCCCCGCGCACCCGTGCCCTTTACATTCGCTAAGTCAACATTCAGTCGTGCGGCCAGGTTCGCAACAACGGGCGCAACTTTCGGGCCGCGCTCCGATCTTGCGGACGGCTGCGGCGGCGGTAATGGCGCCGTTTCCTCCTTGCCGGGGTCCTCGACGATTTCGCCAGGCTGCCCCACATAGGCGATGATCTCTCCTGGTTCGACGCTAGTGCCCGCCGGTGTACATTGCCGAAGGAGTACGCCCTGCGCGACACACTCCAGTTCAAAGGTGGCTTTGTCGGTTTCCAGTTCCGCGATCAGATCGCCCCGATTTACACTCGCTTGCTCTGGAACAAGCCACTTCAACAACCTGACTTCGCTGACCGCGGTACCGAGCTCAGGCATCCGGATTGGAAACGCCATACAGTTTTCCTTTATGAATAAAATTCCAACTTAGTACTCTGTAACCCGAGCTATGTTCACTGTAAGGTAACCCGCCGTTTTTGTCAAACCGTCCGCCACTAAATTACGACTCAGGGCCGGTTGGCAAGTCCTAACAGAATGATCGCCACCACAAGTGTGCCGCTTCCAGCCATCATCAAACGGCGGGATCGGCGACCCGCGCCGCGGAATTCACCCGCCAACTGACCGCACAGATTAGAAGTGAGTATCATCGTGGCAAGGAAAAGGGACCAACCAGCGCTTGGCCCGAGGACGCCGAGCTTCGCGGAACCAAATCCGTATAGTGCAAACCCGCTGAACACCAGTACTCCCATCAGCGCTGCACGCAGCCAATCAATCGACCTGCGGTCACCCTTGAACAGATGCCATGTCCGGTTCCTGCCTAACAAGTAGATACTGTAACCGCCGTTTCCAAGAAACGCCGCCGAGAGTACAATCGCCAACAGCGGATAGGCTGCGACAGCCGGGGCGCTGCCTGTGGCGAGCGCCTGTTCAACAATCGGATGACCGAAGATGAAGCTGAAGTTGATACAGGACGAGAAAAAGCCGCTGGCCACGGCCATTAACAGTCCCGCGATGTGCTTTCGTGGGGCCACGCCCGGCGCGGCCAACGCATCACGGAGGATACCCGCGCGAGCACAAAGCAAAATGCCCACGAGCATTACAGCCACGCCGCCAGCTGTGAATATTACTCCGTGTGCGGTCGTCTGTGTAGAGGTCGCCAGGGCGAGAGGAACGAGAGAGCCGATCGCAGTAGCCAGACCTAGAAAGATTGCAGATGCAAGTGCGATTCCCAGCCGGGCGATACTGAGTCCGCAGAACACTGCACCCAGGCCCCAGCCAAGCCCAAAAACCGCTGCCGCGCCGATTGCTTTCCAACCCGCGGCGGAGTAGACGTCCCCAATCCGCGGGATGCCTGCCGTGGTGAACAACCATGGAAGCACGAGCATCCCAAAGGTTGAGTAAACCAACCAGGTATTCTCCCACCGCCACAGCCTGACGTACTTCATCGGCAACGCAAAGGCGCCCTGCATAGCGCCACCGATTAGGACGCAGCAGAATCCCACTATGAACGGGGACTCCATTCAGACGATCCGCTCGACCGGCAACGGATGGGCTGTGAGGAAGGAGCGAGCCTCATCATAAGTGAACACCCCGTCAGTGCATCCCAGTGCTCTAGTGCACGATGCACCGACTACGCTACCGAGTTGCAGCGCCTGCTCGAATGGCATCCGCTCCTGGAGTCCGGCAACAAATCCGGCGGCAAAAGCGTCTCCCGCTCCCGAGCCATCCACGCTATGCACCGGCGGCGCACCGACGGTCCAGACAGCGCCTTTACGCCGGGCCAATAGTCCGCAGCGTCCGCGAGTGATAATAATCGCGCATTCCTCGTTCAGGTCAGCCAAACGGCCGGCCTGATCGAACGGATCATCATGTCCGGTCAGAAGTCGTGCTTCGTCCTCATTCGGGAGAAAGGCGTCGGTAAAGGGAAGAACCGATTCCAAGCCTGCAATCAGGTTAGTACTGCCTTGGATCGTTGGCATGATCACATCCAAGACGGTAAAAACGGAACGGCGTTTGGCCTCAGCGAAGAGAGACGCCATCTGCTCCGGCAGAAACGCCGGCATCGAAAGGTAGCCACCGACGTAGATTGCTTTCACGCCGTCCAGCAAGGACATGTCGACGTCAGAGAGAGAAAAATCACCATTGGCGCCGAGAAGGTGGATGTACCGCCGGTCCTCGCCTTCGACATTGAGGATGAACGTACTCGAAGTCGGGCGACTGGAACGTTGGACGCCGTCGGACTGGATACCAAGGCGCTGCAGATCGTCAACGACAAAGTCGCCGAACAAGTCCCGGCCAACTTTGCCAATAACCCGTGCCTCCTTCCCCAGCTTCCGAAGACAGGCCGCCGTGTTCACAGCACAGCCCCCGGCACTCAACAGAAAACGATCCGTCAGTTTTAGCTCGCCTTCTCGAGGAACAGCATCAATCGGGCTTGAAAAGATGTCCGCGACGAGAATTCCGAGACAGACTACGTCCATAGTGAAGTGAATCTCCAGCGTCGTGATTATAGTTCAGAGTGAAATTGCATCACCGAACTGTGTTCACTATATGTCCAGAGCACCCTGCTGGTCAAATGCGGGCCTCGTCGTTCGATCAGACCACTCAAAGCAGAGCGTGGAGAAGGAAAGCGAACAGAGTCCAAATTGATGCGCGATCGAAAGCAGCGACTTCGGTTCGGTCGGATAGACTCGCCCCCGGGGGGGGACGCATCGCCGTTGATCTGACGACCTGAAACTTTCCTACACGAGCCGGTGTTCCCTCAACTTCTCCCCAAGGCGATGCAGTTCACTCATCGTCCGACTCTTGCGGCGAAGGGCGATGGGTCACGAACAGGGCGTCGAAGACCGCCAATTGCGTCACACGCGAAGCGAGCGGCGCCTGAAAATACATGATCTCGCTTGGTGTGGCGTGGAGAACGATATCGGCATGGCTCGTAATGGGCGACTTGATTGAATTCGTGAGGCACAGTGTCGTCGCCTCGCGTTCGCGCGCAGTTTTCAGGCATTGGACGGTTTCAAGGGTCCGCCCTGAACAGGAGATGCCAAACGCCAGATCGCCCTTTTTCATTTGCGACGCCGACACCATCTGCATATGTGAGTCCATCTCGGTGAAGGCAGGCAGCCCAATCAGCCTGAACTTGCAGGAGGCCGTATAAGCCACTGCGAAGGAAAGACCCGTGGAGAACATTTGGATGCGCTTAGCTCGCTCGATTGCGTGCGCTGCTCGAAACATTGTCTCCTCACTGTTGATCCGTCGAGTCTCTTCCAGGCTCTTCGTGTGGAGCCGAAACACCTGTTCGAGGACCGAGAGATCCTTCACTTCCTCGTTGTTCGAAGCTGCAAGGCCACCCTGTGCCAACTCACGCGCCAAAGAAATTTTCAGATCGGCGAAGCCCTTGAGGCCAAGCGTTCGACAGAAGCCGATGATGGAACCGACACTGGCGCTTGATTTCCGTCGAAAATCCGAGATCGTGTGATAAAGGACCCGCTCCGGATCGCTCAGAATATACTCGGCGATCAGCCGCTCGGTGGGGTTCAGCGACGCAAGGATACCCTGCAAATATACGAGCAGAGGACGAGGGACGGAGGCTCTCTTTCTCGGCGACTCTTGACTCATGGTTAGGTCCCTGACCGACGAAAAGCCCTTTCTCTGTCTGCCATAATCCGCCGTCTCCCCAGAATACACCAGCGCGCCGGGTCAAGCTTCACATTTTAATAGGCTCTCAGCGTCTCTTTCTTCTCATCGGCGCTATTGACCTTTGATTCATTTGATGATAAACATTATGAGGATAGTTCACTACGATGCCGCTGATCTCAATGAAACGCCTGTTATCCGACGCCCTACAAGGCGGCTATGCGGTGTGCTACTGCGAGGCATGGAACATGGAGTCCTTTCAGGCGGTAATCGATGCCGCGGTCGAGATGGATGCTCCGGTCATCGCAGGTTTTAGCGGGTCATTCCTTTTAGATCCAGGTCGGAAGCGGACCGAGAGACTCGCCTACTACGCAGGTCTGCGCCTTGCATTGGAGGACGCACCGGTACCGGTCAGTTTTCTCTTAAATGAGTCAGACGATCTGTCGCAGATCAAAGAGGCAATGGACATGGGTTTCAACGCGGTGATGGTGGAGAATGCACACATGGAGTTGCATCCTTACCGCGAGTTGGTACTCAAGGTAGTCGACATCGCACGCGCCTACGATGTCGCCGTGGAGGCCCAAGTCGGCAGGCTGCCGCACGGGTGCGACGCGACGTGCGCTCCCGGTGAAATCACCGATCCCATTGTGGCCAAGAACTTCGTCGAAGACACAAACGTCGATGCCCTCGGAGTATCGATTGGCAATGTCCACATCTTAACAACCGGAGGTTCGCCGCTCGATCTCGACGTCCTCGCGGATATCCGAGCGGAGGTGAGCGTTCCGCTAGTGCTGCATGGTGGAACGGGAATCCCGGAGATGTATGCTCCTAAGGTGATCCGCTATGGAATCGCGAAGGTGAACTTTGGCACAGTAATGAAACAGGCATTCCTGGCGGCATTCCGCGAGAAGATGGGCGGTTATCGCGAGCCAATGAATCCCCATCCGTTCCTGGGACTCGGCGGTGACCAGGATGTGATGTGCGCGGGCCGGGAGGCCGTCACCGAGGGCGTAAAGACGTTGCTTCAGCGGTTCGGATCGGCAGGGAAGGCAGGCAGGTTCAAGGGAGCCATGAATGGCCACCCGAGAGAGGTTGAGCATGATCACAAGTAAGCAGCACAGCGAAGTTATCGAGAGAGCCAGCGTAATGCTGAGGGAGGCCGGCATTGCAATTACTCCCGAGGAGGGAAGCCATTTTGAGGTGGCTGACTTTGGACTAGGCGATCTCGAACAAACAGGACTCGAGATCATCGTCTACATCAACACAACGCGGTGCTGCGCCAAGGAACTTGTGATGTTTCCCGGGCAGACCTGTCCAGAGCATTATCACCCGACCATCGACGGTGTGCCAGGCAAGGAAGAGACATTCCGCTGCCGGTGGGGCACGGTCTACGTGTACTTACAGGGCGATCCAACACCGTTTCCCGCCTGTAGGCCACCAAAGGGATCGGAGAGTTACTACAAGGTGTGGCATGAAGTCTGCCTCAAGCCGGGCGACCAGTTTACGGTGCACCCCGATACCGTGCATTGGTTTCAAGCGGGACCGGAGGGCGCGATTGTATCCGAATTTTCGACCCAGAGCCGAGATGAGCTGGACCGCTTCACCGATCCACGAATCCAGCGGGAAACACTAATCACCGCCTGAAGATGGAGGTCCGATGACCAGGCGGGGACTTCTTCAAGCACTCACGGGATGGCGGACCCGCACGTCTGCCCGTCTTGTGATGGCTTCAGCACCGCCGCATTCGGGAAACAGAGACCTTCCCAACATAGTCCTGTCTATGACTGACGACCAGGGGTGGGGTGACACCAGCTATAACCGCATCCGATTCTGAAAACGCCCCACCTGGACGAAATGGCTGCTTCAGGCATTCGCTTCGAACGCTTCTATGCAGCCGCTCCGGTCTGCTCACCAACTCGCGCAAGTTGTCTGACTGGCCGGCATCCTTGTAAGCGATCATCTGAAAACGTAGAATTTTGAACTCCCGCCGGGAGGGAGGAGACAACATCATCCCGCGCCGCAGGCGCGAGCCCTCTATCAATCATCATTGGAGTCGGCGTACGTTTGTGAGATGCGGACGTCGCACGATCACATTGAAGGCCTTCGGCCACGGCCTTGCTGTGAGCCGAGCTG
>Ga0163150_10003831_pt1 | contig 20718 bp, 16 predicted proteins | sample OliLakLV19P2IB_FD_148628 | JGI IMG/M metagenome (GOLD analysis project Ga0163150, IMG submission 148628) | Freshwater microbial mat bacterial communities from Lake Vanda, McMurdo Dry Valleys, Antarctica - Oligotrophic Lake LV.19.P2.IB | ecosystem: Environmental > Aquatic > Freshwater > Lake >...
ATCTTGGTTACACTCTGTCATAGCAAGGGCCGCTCTCTTTCTTACCGAAACATCTCTTGATACATATGTTTAGGCGTTAGCAAGCGGCCTTTGGTTAGCCGGACTGTGAGATATACGGGCTAAGGGTCGAGTGATCGATCCTGATCGGGCGGCAGAAGTCAGCAGAGGGCGTATTAGTCGCGAAAGCGATGAAGGCCCGAACGGTCCCCGCAAGGGGATGATGGGAGTGGCGAGTAAGCGGCACGACTCATGAGCGACAAGCGGCAGAATAACCAGCTAATGCTGGTCTTTGACGAGGAAAATAGGGGTGAAGCCCCGAAGGGCCTCGAAGAAGGGACCGAATCGCCTGCGGCGAAGTGCAGGACGGAAAGCCCGGCCATTGGCGGACAGTTGATGGAGGAAGTCTGCGAGCGGGAAAACTGCAAGCAGGCGCTGGCGCGAGTCAAGGCCAACAAGGGTAGCCCCGGTGTGGATGGCATAACCGTCCACGAGCTGCCGGAGTACCTGAAACAACACTGGCCAGCAATCCGGGAACATTTGTTAAGTGGAACCTGTCAGCCGCAACCGGTGAAACGGGTAGAGATCCCGAAGCCGGACGGAGGAATGCGAAAGGCTGGCATTCCGACGGTGCTGGATCGATTCATCCAGCAGGCGGTGATGCAGGTTTTGCAGCGCAAATGGGATCGGACGTTTTCCGAACACAGCTATGGGTTTCGTCCTGGGCGGTCGGCTCATCAGGCGGTGGCAAAAGCACAGCAGTACATAGCCGAAGGCCATCGCTGGTGCGTGGATCTTGATCTGGAGAAATTCTTCGATCGGGTTTCGCATGACAAACTGATGGCGAAGATCGCCGAACGGGTCAACGACAAGCGGATGCTGAAGTTGATCCGGGCGTTTCTAACGGCTGGTGTGATGGAGAAAGGGCTGGTTAGTTCGGTAGAGGAGGGTACACCGCAAGGTGGTCCTCTATCACCATTGCTCAGTAACATCGTACTCGACGAGTTCGACCAGGAGTTGGAGCGGCGCGGACTCCGATTCGCGCGGTATGCGGACGACTGTAATGTGTACGTTCGCAGCCGGAGGGCCGGGGAAAGGGTGATGGAGAGCATTACGCGATTCATCACGACGAAGCTCAAGCTCAAGGTGAACCAGCAGAAGAGTGCGGTGGCGCGGCCATGGGAGCGGAAGTTTCTCGGATTCAGCTTCACGAGCGGTCGGGAGCCGAAACGGCGGATTGCGCCGAAGGCGGTCGGGCGGTTCAAGGAGCGGGTGCGGGAACTGACGGGGTTACCGCGGTTACGGGCACTCCGGCCCAGGCTTCCCGAAATAGCCAGTCCATCCCCGCAAATAGCGGCTCAGGTCTTCTGCCATCCGTTCGATGCTCACACCCCGCGTCCGGCTCACTACTGAGTGGGCCGACTATGCCGTAAGTTTCGAAGCCAATGAGACAGTATCGGATTCGCGCATTCAGTTCTTTCTCGGCGCACGTACCGGTCAGGTCTGGCTGGCCGACATCTCCCTGACAGAAATCCCGCCAAACGTCTGGACACGCGACTTCACACACGGCAAGGTGCTCCTCAACGGGACCAACGCTGAAGTGACAATCGACCTCCCGCCCGGTCTTCGACGATTTGCCGGCGATCAGGCGCCCCGCTGGCAGTACCAGATCGACGACGATTCCCCAGCCTTCACCACCACCGGCTCGGGCTGGAAGAACGCCTCATTCGACACAGGCCAGTGGAAGTCGCGCGGTCCCTTCTACCATCACTGGGGCGCGGGCTGCCGCACACTGGAGGGCCGCGACGGCGAAGCTCGCTGGGACCTCGGCAACCGCGAAGACGGTCAATACCAGATCCAGGCATGGTGGGCCTCGCCGGCCGAGCAGACTCAGTGGACCCGCGAGGCCGTCTATGAAGTCGTAGCCGAGGGCCGCGTCATCGCCACAACAATCCTCGACCAGACGAAGCCCGGAGACCGCTGGTGCACCATAGCCGACATCGAACTCACAGGCGCGTCGAAGCCCTTCGTACGCCTCCGCAACAACGGCACCGGCAGGCTGGTCGCCGACGCCCTCACCATCTCCTCAACGGCCCGTCTCAACGACGGAAGTCCCGTCAGCCAGGTCACCATGGGCCCCTTCGACGGCCTGTTGCTCCAGCGCATAACACCGCTGCCAGAGCCTTAACCGCGGTTCACCATAAACGAGGCCATGTGACCCAAAAAACCGTCTAACGCCTCCCGAACCTCACCCGAAAACCCCACCTCATCCAAAGCCCGACCCATCAACTCCATCCACCGGTCTCGAGCCGCCGTATCAATGACGAAAGGAGCATGCCGCATCCGAAGCCTCGGATGGCCGCGCGACTCGATGTACCTCTGCGGCCCACCAAGCCGGCCGATCAGAAAATCCCGGAGCCGCTCCTCCGCCCCCGCCAAATCGTCGGCAGGGTACATCGGCCCCAGAATCGAATCGCCCGGAACCTGCCGGTAAAACGCCGCCACCAGCCGCGCGAAACCCTCTTCACCGATCGCGCTAAAGATTTGCTGCTCGTCCACGCGCCTCCTGCCAAATCCTGCTGCCCGCCACCGTTTTCTCCACCTCAATCCGAGCCGGCATTTGATCCACCAGACCCGTCACATGCGTGATGATCCCAATCAGCCGGTCCCCCGACTGCAGCATCATCAACGCATCGGAGACCGACGCCAGCGTCTCCCCGTCCAGCGTCGAAAATCCCTCATCCAGGAACAGCGACTCCAACACAACCCGCCCCGACGCGGAATTCAACTGCGCAATGCCCTCCGCCAGCGCCAGCGCCAGCGACAACGAAGCCAGGAACGACTCCCCGCCACTCAACGTCGAGACCGACCGCTCCTCGTCCCCATGCCACCCGTCCCGAACAAGAAACTCCTTGTCCCGAAACGCGAACCGGTACCGACCCGCCGACAGCTTCTCAAGATGCCGCGAGCCCTCGTCACCAAGCCGCTGCAGCGCCGAATCGAGTAAGAATTGCTGGAAATTCCCGGCATTTAACCACACCGCCAGCTCTTTATACTCCGCCGCCTCCCGTTGATGCACCGCAATTTCCCGGCGCAGTTGCTCATTCCGCGCCAGCTTCTCACGCAGCCGGGACATCGATGCCTCAATCTGCACCACGCGAGCCCGCGCCAGTTCCTGCGCGCCAAGCGCTTCCTTCCGCCGCATCCGGATCCAGTCCGACTCGCTCTCCCCGCTCAACTCCGGCAGTTGCTTGCGAATCTTCGACGCGGCTTTCTCAATCTCTCTCCGCAGCGTCTCGACCGCTCCCCGCCGCTCTTGGATCTGCTTCAGCAGCCCCTCTGCCTCAGCCCTCAGCGACACCACCAGCAGCTCGTTGTCCCGAAGCTTCCCCCGCGCCGACTCCAGCGCCCGGTTCAACTCGTCCCGCCGACCCTTCGCCGCCTGCAACGCACCGACCCGCGCCTGCACGTCCGCCAGCGACTCCGCCGAGTCCCCAGACTCCGCCAGTTGCTTCTTCAGAGACGCCACCTGTCCCTCGGCTCCAGCCGCCTCCCGAGCCGCACGCTCCCCATCCGCCCGGACCTTCTCCGCCTTCTTCCGAGCCGCCTCAGATTCGCCCGACTTCTTCTCGAACGTCTTCTTCGCCGCAGCCAGTTTCTTTCCGTCGACAACGGCAGGCACCACGGTCACAATCTGCTCGCAAACCGGACATGCACACCCCGGCGTCAACTCCAGACGCAGCGCCGTCACCCGGTCCGCCGCCTGCAGCGCCTCATACACCGCACGCGCCTCTTCCTCGGCCTCAGCCGCCTCTTTGGCCTGACGAGCCGACTCATCCTCACGCCGCCGGGCGTCCGCAATCTGCGCCAGCAGCGACTGCAGCGCATTCTCCGAAGCAGCCAGCGAGGTCCGCAGCCGCTCCCGAGCCTGCAGCGCTGGAAGCACACCAGCCAGCCGCAGATGCTCGTCTGAGTCGTACGAAACAGTCTCCAGCTGGCGCTGCAGATCATCCACGGATTTACGAAGCGAACCCACCGAATCAACCGCACCGGAACGCCGCCGCTCCACCTCCGCCACCCGCTTCGACAAATCCAGCAGCCCCGATTCACCCGTCCCGAGCTGCTTCCGCAAACCCGCCAGCCCGACCGCTTCCTCATACGCCGCGTCGAACTTCTTCACCGCGGCAGCAAGCAGCTTCTCCTCAGCGCGCGCCGCATCGGCGTCCACCTGCAGCGCGGCAATCGACTCGCTCGAAACCGAGTCGTCAACCTCCGTCCCTTTCTGCCGGGCCAACTCCGCCTGAACCCGAGACTTGTCACCAGCCGACTGCATCATCCGCTGATACACGCTGACATCCAGCAGCTCCGCCAGCACCTCACGGCGTTCCTGCGGAGTCCCCCGCAGAAATACGTCGAACTCACCCTGCGGTAAAACAACAGCTTTATTAAATCCTTCGAAATCCAGCCCAACAATCAGCCGGATTTGTTCATCTAATTCCCTGACATTTCCCGTAACAGGCAGCCATTCGCCCTCTTCCAGATGCTCCAGCCGCACCGTTGCCGACGCGGACGCACTCTTCAGCCGGCGCAACACCCGGTACTCATGCGTCCCGGCACGAAACCGCAGCAGCACATCCATGGCATTCGCGCCCTGGCTGATCAGCTCCCGGCCAGCCTTCTGCAGCCGGGCCGTCTTGCCATACAAAGCCCAGGTGATCGCATCCAGCAACGACGTCTTCCCCGCCCCGGTCTGCCCCGTAATTGCGAACAAACCAAGGCCGGTGAAGTCGACAACAGCCCGCTCGCGAAACGAGGTAAACCCGGAAACCTCAAGCGTTATCGGTCTCATTCCGAGCCTCCGCATACAACGCCTGAAACTTCGCCAGTACCTCCGGCGACGCCGCCGTGTCCTTCTGGTCCCGAAGAAATAATTCAAATAACTTTAGCGGCTCCACAGGGCGCACCGAAATCGGAACAGGAGCCGACTTGTTCCGCTGCTGCACCAGCAACGCATTCGGCAATATCTCGCAGACCTGCTGCGCCAGCCCGGAAATATGCGTGGTCGATTCCACCACCACATCCAGCCAGTCATCGCCGCATTCGCTCATCCGCGCCGCCAGTTGATCCAGCCTGCACGCCACCTTGCGAAGCCGCCGGCCACCCGATAGCGCAATCACCCGGACATCGGCCGGAAGTCCCGCCTTCACGTCCACCACAACAGCACTCTTCGGCTGACCCGCTTCCCCAAAATCCATCTGCAGCGGCGACCCCGCGTAAACCCGCGGCACACCCTTCAACTGCTGCGGCCTGTGCAGATGACCCAGCGCCAGATACTGCACATTGGGCAGCCGAGCCGGGCTCACCGCCAGGGGCTTCGCCACATGCACCTGCTTCTCACTCCCGCTCACCTCGGCCTCATTCACGTACAGGTGCGCCAGCAGCACGCTGATCGTGTCTACCGGCATCGCGCCCACCAGCACTTCGCACATCCGGGCCACCTGCTCGGAGTACGTCGAATACCATTCATCCTCGGGATTGCGCATCTGCCCGATGTCGATCACGCGATGCTCCGGCACCCACGGCAGCACACCGATATGGGCCCGCTCGCCCCGCACCCGAAGCTCAATCAGCCCGCCATTCGACGGCCCGCAGGGGTCCGGCCGCACGTAGATCTTGAGCGGGTCGCCGAGATTCCTCAGTGCCGCCAGCCGCTTCGGATGATCGTGATTCCCGCCGATCAGCACCGTCGCGATACCCGCGCCTGCGATCTCAGCCAGCGTGTCGCAAACCAGCCGCTCGGCCTCAGCCGGAGGAGTAAAGGAGTCGTACACATCGCCAGCCACAAGCACGCAGTCCACGCGCTCCCGCTTAGCAATCTCCACCAACTCACGCAGCACCTGCTCCTGCTCCGCAAGCCGCGATCTGCCAAACAATGTCTTCCCGACATGCCAGTCGGCCGTATGCAAGAACCTCATCGCCGTTTGTCGAACCTCGCAAATGGATCAGCCACCGCCGCCGCGCTCGCCCGAGCCTCACTCGGCCGGGTAGCCCACGCCGGAAATGGAAACTGAATCAATAAAGGAATAGGAATCTCTGGCTGCGAAACAATCATCGTGCCTGGTTTCAATATCCCCGACCGCGCCCGCGTGGCCGCCGGCAAGAAGCCATACTCCCCATGCTGCGCCTCGGCTGTATCCAGCCGGCCTACCACTCGGAACGACGAATTCGCCACCACACGCCGCTCAATCTGACTCGCGGTCTGCTGCGCGCCGATCAGAATCACACCCAGACTCCGCCCGCGCTCCGCCATATCCAGAATTACGTCTTTAATCGGACTCCATCCTTCGCGCGGAGCGTACTTGTTCAATTCATCCAGCACCACAAAAATAAGCGGCCGCGCCGACCCGCTCTTTTCCTTGTCCTCAAACATTCGCTTCAGCATCACGCCGATCACGAACCGCTTCGCGCGGTCATGCAGATTGTGTATGTCGACAACGGTGACCTGCTTCTTCTTCCAGTCAATCCGGTGCCGGTCCGGGTCCGCCACCCGCCCCCGAATCAAGTGGCCGACGCGAGCCCCCGAAGCCTCCAGCCTACGCAGAAACGCCATCACGGTTCCCTGGGCAGCCGCCCCGACCCCGCCTGCCACAAGCCGTTCGATATGCGCCTTCAACTCGTCGAAGTCCTCACAACTCCACGCTTCCGTATCGCGAGCCAGCACATTCTCCACCCGATCAATCACCGCGCCCAGGTGGCTCGATTCGTCATCCGCGTCGGCGAACAGGAATCGGAGATAGCGCTCGCGGCAGAACTCTTCTACCGTCCAGCAATACGCCAGCACGCCCTCGGTCCGCGACCCGGTATCGGGAACCAGCACCTCTTCGCCGCGCCGCACCGGAGCATACAACCCGACGCTCTCAAACGGCTGGACCGGCAGGTCCAGAACCTCGTACAACTCCCGCTGCCCCGCCTGCAAACTCACATTCTCCCGGTCGAGAAACAGCAAATCCTCGCCCTTGACGTTGAAAATCAGCGCGTGCGTATTCGCCTTCTCCGCCCCGGCCAGCAGTCCCTTCGAATGAAATATCCCGTAAAGCAGGAAAGAAGCGTACGTAGTTTTGGTAGCCACGCCGGAAATCCCGGAAATATTCACATGCGCGCCGCGATTTCCATTCAGAAATTCGAAATTCCCCCACACCACCTGCCGGTCCCTCGACAGCCCGAGCGGAAACCGCTCCTTCATCGAATCGAAAAACAGCGCCTGATCCCGCAGAGCACCTTCGGCCGCGACCACCGCATCGCCGGGCAGCGGAGGCACAAAAATCTCCGGTTCCACCCGCGTCACCATCACATGCGCCTTCACTGAGTGGTTGAGTGGCAGCACACCACGATCCGCCAGAAACACGTCGCTCTCCAGCTTCGCGCCCTCATGCCGAGCCACCACCATGTCGACCACGCCGTAAATATCCACGCCGCGCCCGTCCGGCAGTCGCCGCTGCACCGCGACCACGTCGTCCAGCTGCACCACCTGATCCTCAGGCACGGCCAGCCAGTAATCCAGCGGTTGCGCATCGGCCGTTCCCAGCACCTTGCCTACTTCCCTCATCAAAGCGAAACTCCTTCGGCAATCGCCTGCTCAATTGCGCGACGCACCAGCACCGCATCCCCGAGCCTGTGCCGCAACTCGTCCTCCAGCGCCCCAACCGGCAGCAGATTCTGTGGAGCCCGCCCATCGCGAACCGCACTCGACGCATACAAACAGAGCGTCGGAGCAGCAAACGAAGCGATCTCCACGGCGGCCTCCAGGCCCAGCGAAGCCCGCACCTCCAGCCGGACAATCCCGGCCATCGCGTGCTCGGTAGCGCGCTGACCCGCCAGGCGTTGAAACCACGAGTACCGGTCGTATTTCCCGTCGCGAATCGCAAATACCGGAGTGCGCTCACCCGTTTCCAGCCGCATTACCAGCGCCATGTGCTCCGAATCCAGATAAGGCAGAAAAATGCGCTTAATTATTCCTGTAATTCGATGCGTGGCAAGCGTGTGATAACTCAGCGGCCCGTCCGCGAACACACACGTATCGGCATCCGCAAACAAACTGGCGGAAAGCTCCGCCTCCCGCGTGCGCATAATCTGCTGCATCGCGTTCACCAGGTCCTCCGGCATCGACCCCGCCACCGTCTGCGGCTCAAACCACAACCCGCAGGCATCCATCGCGACACTGCGCCCCGAGCCCGTCAGCAGATACCGCGAGACCCGAATCGCGTCATACACCGCCCGCGAGCCTTCCTGACAAACCACCGCGCCGACACCCACACTGGCCAGCAGTCCGTGCACCATGTGCCCGCCATCATCGGCCATCACCCGAGCCTCAACCCGCCGCACGCCATCGACAAAACAAACCCGAACCGGCGACCACCCTGGCGTCTCCCCCGGACCCACCGCCACCCACTCCGCCGACTCCACACGCACGTCCACTTCACCGCGAAAACCCGCGGATACCTCACCATCGAAGGCAACAGGAGTTTCGTAGTCGGGAGACCAGGGATCCAGCAGGAGTCGAGCCGTGATGCCACCAGTGTAACGTCCGGGCGCCTCCACCTCTCTAACCCGAGGAGGCCGCACCGCACCCGATGTCAGCACCAGCAATCTGGAAAGGCATCCTCAACATCGGCGCCACAAAACTGCCGGTCAAACTCTATTCGGCAGTCGACGACAAGGCCGTCCACTTCCACATCCTCGACGCGTCCGGACACGAACCGGTGAAGCAGCGTATGGTCGTCCCCGACACCGGCAAAGAGGTTCCGCACGAGGAGATCCGCCGAGGCCTGGAACTGGAACCCGGCACCTTCGTCACCTTCACCGACGAAGAGCTGGCACAGTTCGACCCCAAAGAATCGCGCGACATCGAAATCACCCGTTTCCTCCCGCCCGAACAAATCAACCACCAGTGGTACGATCACCCGTATTACCTCGGTCCCGATGAGGACGCCGACACCGGCTACTTCGCCTTCGCCAGAGCCCTCGGAAACAAGAACCTCGAAGGAGTAGCCCGCTGGGTGATGCGCGACAAACACTACACAGGCGCGCTCCAGGCTCGCGACGGCTACCTCGTGCTGGTCACCCTGCGCCATGCCGATGAAGTGCTCTCCGCAAAAGAGCTGCCCACGCCGTCCGGCAAGGCTCCCGACCCGCGCGAAATCCAGATGGCGCGGCAGCTGGTGGCCATGATGGAAGACGAGTTCCGTCCCGAAGACTTCAAAGACGAGTACCGCGATCGCGTCATGCAGTTCATCGAAGCCAAAGCAAAGGGTCAGAAGCCGAAGCTCAAAGTGATGAAGGCCAGGGCCGCCACCACATCCCTGCTTGACGCCCTGTCCGCCAGCCTCGAAGGCGCAAAGAAGCCCGCGGGAGGAAAGCGCGTTGCCTGAAGATGACGGTCAGTCCCCTTCCACACGCCCCTTCTGGTCGGGCACCATCTCATTCGGGCTCGTCAGCATACCGGTCAGCCTCTTCCCCGCTAACCGCCACAACTGGCGCGCCGCTACTACTCGCCCGCAAGCGGCAGAACGCTTGATGACGACGACATGGTGCGCGGCTACGAGATCGAGACGAACAAGTACATCGTGGTCACTGACGATGAGCTCGACCGTCTCGCGCCGGAGAAGACGCGCGACATCGACCTCCGCCGCTTCGTCGACGCCAACGCCATCCCACCGCTCTACTTTGAGAACGCTTACTTCCTGGTCCCGGCCAGCGGCTCGATGAAAGCCTGCCGCCTCCTCGCCGCCACTATGGAAGAAACGCAGCGGGCCGGCATCGCAACATTTGTAATGCGAGGCAAAGAATACCTCGTCGCGATCCTCTCAGAAAACGGCATCCTGCGAGCCGAGACCCTGCGCTTCTCAGACGAGATCCGCACGCCCAAAGACATCGGCCTTCCCGCCATCGGCAAGCCAGCCGCGGCCAAAGTGAAAAGCTTCGAGAAAGCCATAGCCAAGCTCAGCAGGGACGACATCGCACGATCCGAAATGAGCGACGAATCCGTCGAGCGAATCCGTAAACTCGCTTAGCAAAAGCGAGCAAAGAAAAAAGTCGTGATACGAACCACAGCGAGCTCCGAGGGCAAGGGCGCCGAAATCATCGACATTCTCGCCATCCTGCAAAAAAGCCTCAAGGCAGCGGCAAAGCCCGCGGCGAAGCGCTGATGGCCAAAGTCAGGCGCCTCATCTGCACAGCCGCCCCGTCACGATGAAGCGCTTCCCTGACGGGGTACGCCGCGACGCCTTTACGAAAAGGACGCTCCGAAGGTCACCCCGGCTGTTGTCCAGACCGATCCAGTTCTGCGCAACGGGCAGCACGCCAACAGCTATGTCTTATTTAACGAATCTGATTGATGTCGCAGGGCTCACGCATCGAGCGGGCCATCTGTAATAGCTAACGTATTGCCACATCAAACTCATTGCGAGAATAGAAGCTTTACAAGAATCTATACTAGCTCTAATATTAGTAATGGTGTCGTTGGCAAAGGGGTGCAGGTGGTGGAACTGGCAATCAGTGCTGCCGGAGGGAGGGTTTGGATGTCTACGTTAACCCAGAAGAAAGTAATAGCGGACTTCCCGGCGCCGTTGTTTGAGCGGACGGTTGCGGCAGAAAAAGAACTGGGCTTGTCTCGCAGCGCTCTGATGCGAAAGGCGATGGAACAGTTTTTGCGCCGCCGCGAGCGCGCCAGTCTCAGGCAGCAGATCGGTGAGTATTTTGAAGTGTACGGCGACAGGGAGCGCGCCCTCTGCGAGGAGTTTCAGCACGTAGACGCTGAAAACTTCTGATGCAGGGAAAAGACTGCCGTCGTGGCGATATCGTTCTTGTAGGTTTGGATCCCACAGTCGGCAGAGAACAGGCCAAGACCAGACCGTGCGTAGTGGTCAGGACAAACGTCGCCTCCCGCGCTCAAGTCGTCGTAATTGTTCCAGTTTCAGACGCAGACGGGAAAGAACCAAAACTGCCGTTTCTGGTTCAATTAAAAGCTGGGGATGGTGGTCTCAAAAAAGACAGCATCGCAAACGCCCTTCAAATCCGGACCGTGGATGAGTCCCGCCTCTTTGAGAAGTGGGGCCGTTTGTCAAAGAGCGCCGTCATCGGTATTAACAACGCCCTCAGGTTCGCCCTCGACATTTAACTTCCCCGACAGTTAACATCAGGACCGGTGAGTTGGAACGCGGCGCCCTGGGGTTCGTAGTCGACCACCGGCGAGCGCTCTTCGCCAGCAAAGCGCTCTGCGCCAGCGGTGCCGCCACGCCAGCCAGCATGCAGTGGCAGAGCGCAGCCGACGCCCGGCAAAAGGACCGCTGGGAGTGCACGAAGCCGCGTGCCCGGTGCGTCGAGCCGGCGATGCCGCGATTCAGTCGTGATACGGTTTGTTCATTCGTATCTGGGACCCCAACTGGCAAACCACCTGCGACGATCCGTCATTCGAATAATTGAGGACATTGAGAAGCTGCGTAATTGCGTTCTGCACGCTGCGGATCGGACCGTGGCGTGGCTCCGGGAATTCTCCGGAGGCTTCGGAAGCGCCGCGGCTTCCCGAAGCGCACACGCAGAGGCGGTGGAGCCCATCACCGATCAAAGCTGGCGTGTCGCTGAAATCACTGTCCTCTACAGCCCATGTATTGTCGGGCGTGTGAAATATGTATCCAGCCACTTCAAGCGGGCCGGGACCCTGGAACCCCATCCCTTCCTGCACGTCATTCGCGAAGGTATCCGGCTTCAGTACGTGCCACTCCACACCGCCGCCAGCTACGACTCGTCCGCAACTTCCCCCACTCCGTCGCACCTCGCCTCACAGCGGACAAACGCCCGGCGTGGGAGGGTCTGCCGATTGTCGTTGGCCTCCACAGCGGCCCTGTCACCAGTGGACTGTGTGCCCGTGCCGCATCGGAGACGCACCATTTCTGATCAAGGCGGTTGGGCTGAGTGCGGCGAGTTACATCCCGGGCCGGGGCTGAGCCCTTACTTGCCAACCTGAGCAATCAGGTAGTCGAGGATCTGCTTCTTCTCAGCCTCGCTGGCGCGAGCCCCGCGAGCCACCATGCTGTCGACCATCGCCGCCCAGGCTGCCCGATCCCGCCGCACACCAGTCACTACTCCGATGTTGTGGCACGTGCGCCCACAGGCTCGCTGCACGAGTTCCGGGACCGGCCCACGAACCACGGCCGGCCGGGATGGCTCCGAAGCCTCTAACGCCTTCGGAGTCACAACCGGAGCAATAGGTTCGATCTTCCGGTCTCCCAGAGCAAACGCAACCAGCGTATCGCTCGGTGTGCCTCCAAAAAAACCGCCCCCGTTCCCAGCCATGATCGCAACATACTGTTTGCCATCCTTACCCAGGTAGGTGATCGGAATTGTATGGCCATTCGCATCGATCGGCTGCTCCCAAACCAGGTGCCCGGATTTCGACTCGAACGCGCGAAAACGGCTGTCATTCGTAGCCGCGATAAACACCAGCCCGCCGCCAGTAGCAATACTGCCGCCGATATTCGGAGCGCCTGTGTTGTAAATGCCACGAGCCTCCAGTTGCGGCATCGTGCCCAGAGGCGAGCGCCACGCAATATCACCAGTCTTCACACTCACCGCCACCATTTCGCCAAATGGAGGATTCGAACACGGAATCCGCGAGTCCCGATCCCAGAACCGCGCGTATGTCCCATAGGCCGACGTGCGTTTATACGTCACCTCGCCCGTCTTCGGATCGGTGCTCTTCTCCATGTGCCCCCACTGACCCAGGTTGTTCACATTGGTGAACAGCAGTCCCAGCTCAGGGTCCGACGAAAGGCCGCCCCATCCGCCACCACCCAGCGTGCTCGGGAACATCAGCGTGTTGCCTTCCAGCCCGAATGGCGTGTAGAGCGGACTCGGTTTCATCGAATTCTTTTCAAATAAATCCCGGCAGAACGCCGCATGTTCCGGAGTCCGGTTGTACAAATCGTCCGGCCCAAACGTAACTCGCGACAAAGGCGGCGGCTTTACCGGAAATGGCTGCGTCGGCGACGTCTTCTCACCCGGCACCGTTGTCTGTGGAACCGACCGTTCCTCCATTCCATACAGCGGCCTGCCCGTCACCCGGTCGAACGCAAACAGCAAGCCAGGCTTGGTGATCTGCGCCACCCCTGGCACTTTCCGGCCATCCCGAACCGCATCGAAAAGAATCGGCGCGGCAGCAGGATCGAAATCCCATAAATCGTGATGCACCAGTTGCTGGAACCACTTCAGTTTCCCCGTGGCGACATCCAAAGCAACCAGCGAATTTCCGTAAAGATTGTTACCATGCCGGTCCGCGCCGTAAAAATCCGACGTCGGCGACCCAAGCGGCACGTACAATATCCCCCGCTCTGTATCCACCGTCAGGAAGCCCCATGCATTCGTGCCGGAGCGATTCTTCCACGCACCCTCAGGCCAGGTCTCGTAGCCCGGCTCGCCCGGACGCGGCACCGTGTGAAACGTCCACACCAGTTTGCCCGTGTACGCATCCCACGCGCGAATATCCCCGTAAGCGCCAACAGTCGGCGAGCCCTCGCCATTCGAACTTCCCGTAATGATCAGATTCTTGTAAACACTAGCTGGCGATTGCAGCGAGATACGAGCATTCGTCAGTCCGTCCGAAACACCCTTCGCCAGATCCAGCAAGCCCTCATTGGCGAAGCCCTGCGCCGGCTTGCCGGTCACAGCATCCAGAGCGATCATGCCGCCCTTCACGCCAGCGAACACACGAGGATGCGTCGACTTGTCGCCGGGCCAGAATGCCAACCCGCGCAGCGCCACCTGTGTGGCTTCGTAGTGCCAGAGTTGCTTGCCAGTCTCCGGCTCGATCGCAAACAGCCCGTTGGGCGCGGCGAGGTACATTACGCCGCCAACAACAATCGGCACAGCTTCCGATCCAGGCTTGCCCGTGTGAAAGGTCCACGCACGCTGCAGCCTGTCGACGTTGCGGGGCGTAATCTGCTTCAGAGGAGAGAAGCGACTCGCACCCGCATCACGGCCGAAAGCAGGCCAGTCATTCTGTGCAGCCGCGGGTAACACCGCCAGCGCCGCAACCAGCAAGGTCACTCTCAACGCTTCGGTACCACCTTGTCCTTCACCAGATTGTTGTGGCTGGAAGCATCCTGTTTGCGCGCATTGATCTCGGAGATCGACAGCGGCCTCTTCGACAATGTGGGCTCGCTCTGCACAGACGCACCACCCTGCGTATTCCGGAACGGCAGACTCAGCACGATCTCACGAATCAGTGTGCGGCCGCGATAGCCGTCTTTCTCCAGCGCCTGCGCAATGCGCTGCACCGTGCAGTCATCGCCATCCTGCAGGCTGCGCCCCAGCGCATAGCCCATCATGCGTGCGGTGAGGTTGCCAACGAACTCGCTCTTACGGCTCATCAGTGCCGTACGCAGTTCCTGAGGCGTAGTGAACTTCTCGCCTGACGGTAGTTCGCCATCCGCATCCACAGGAGAGCCGTTATCCTGTTTGTCGCGCCACCGGCCCATCCAGTCGAAATTCTCGAGTCCGAACCCAATCGGGTCCATCAACCGGTGACATGCCGAGCACGTTGGATTCGCCCGATGTGCCGCCAGTTTCTCGCGCATCGACGTCTTCTTCGCCGGACCGTCGTTCTTCAGTTCCGGCACATCGGGCGGAGGCGGAGGAACCGGAGTCCCCAGCAGAGTGTCCAGAGCCCACGCACCACGAAGCACCGGGCTGGTCTCCTTGTACCGCGACGTCAACGCAAGCACGCCACCAAGTCCCAGCAAACCCGCACGCTTGTTATCCGGCCACTGGACAAGACGAAACTCCGCGTCGATGAGCCCCTTTTCATCCATCTGGTAGAACTTCGCGAGCCGCTTCGTCAGATGCGTGTAGTCGGCCGTCAGCAACTCCAGCAGACTACGATTCTCCCCGACGATCCTGTCCAGCAACAGCACCGGCTGCGCCCGAAGGTCGGCCGCGGTGTCGGGCGTGTAATACGACTGCAGTTCGGTCAGCAGCGGAACCACCCGGCCGCCAACATCCTGCGTGCCCAGCCACTGCCCCATGAAGCTGTTGTAGAACTTGCGCGACCGCGGGTCGTCGAGCATCCTGTCCACCTGCTCAGTCAACACCTTCGCGTCCTGCAGCCGTCCGTCCTCAGCCAGCCGCAGCAGCTTCTCATCGGGCGACGTCGCCCAAAGGAAATACGAAAGCCGCGTTGCCAGCTCATGCTGCGAGAGCGGATAAATACCCGGCTCGTTATGCTTCGATTCGATGCGAAACAGGAAGTCGGGCCACACCAGAACGGTACGCAACACCAGCTTCATGCGTTCTTCAAAGGGGTCGCCGCGCCCTGCCGCGCGATCATACATAGCCAGGAATCGATCCACTTCGCCTGCCTGCAGAGGCCGTCGAAACGCCTTCGGCAGAAACGACTCCAGCATTCGCTGTGCGGCCTTCCTGGCCTGCCCAGGCTGCTCATAAGGCTCCAGTCCAAACAGCCGGTAGTGCGAGGCACGCTTCTCCGGAGATGGCGCCTCCGATCGCTGCGACACCGTCAGGCTGACCAGCTTCAGGCCCTCAGCGGTAGCCGCAGGCTCCAGACTCAGCGTGTGGGTGCCGCGGTTCAGATTCACCTGCATACGAACAATCGCCGGACCCGGGATTGGCCTCGCGCTGTTGATGCGTCGAATGTACTTTGCAAACGAGCCCACCTCGGCGCCGTCCACCTTGACGGCAAGCCGCACCTCGGTTTCCCTGGGCGATTCATACGACGCCGTAAGGTCGTAGGGGCCTTCCAGATAAATCGGGATCGAGACAGGCGACTGCAGGTCGAAAGTCTTGTTGACCGGAGGCGTTACAATCACGCGGTCCAGAATCTGCTGCGCCGCTTCCATGTAGCGTTCCAGCAGCAACGCCGGAATGTACAACGTCTCGCCATTGGTGTCGAAGCCCGCGCCCCCCGTGCCGTCGGCCGGGAGTATCGCGGTCACTTCATAGTCCACGCCGAGCAGGTCACGAATCGTGTTGTGATACTCGCGCCGGTTGAGTCGGCGCGTCACGGCGGGACCGGCAAAGTCACCCGTATTGCAGGCCGTCGAACGAAGTTGCCCTTCAATCCACGCAGCAATCCGAATGCGATCCTCTTCAGCCAGCTTCGAATCGCGTGGCGGCATGGTGCGGTTCCGAAGCTGCGTGGCGACGTTCCGCCAAAGCCCGCGGCTCTTGTCCATATCGGCCACATTAGCGGCCTTCAGGAACGGAGCGGGACCACCCGCAGCCGCGGGGTTATGACAGGCCGCACAGTTCTGCAGCAGCAGTGGCTTGACGTTGGAGGTAAACTCCTGCGCCGGATCCGCCGCCAGCCCAACAGCGGCCATCGCGAGCAATACAAAACAACCGCGCATAAATCAGGCGAGCCCCTGAAGCGGCCCAGTGCTGTCGCCGAACGACTTCTCTTCAAGCCCCATGCGCCGCAGCATCTCCACATACAGGTTGCAGATAGGAGTGTGCTCCGGAGCCCGCACCCTGCGGCCCGGCCGAAGCGTGCCCTTGCCCTTGCCTGCCAGCAGGATCGGCAGATCCTCCACGGAGTGCGAGTTGCCGTCCTTCAGCGTGCCGCCAAACATGATCATCGAATTGTCCAGCAGTGACGAGCCGCCCTCATCCAGGCCCTTGATGCGGCCAAGGAAATACGCCAGTTGCTCGATATTCCAGTCGATGATCTTGCCGTACATCGTCTCGGTGGCGACGTCGTGGCCGTGATGCGAAAGCCCGTGGAAATTGCCACGAACCCCTTCGAGGAACGAGTAGTCCATCGGCGACTGCGCGTCGCCAAACATGAACGTGCCGATCCGCGTGCTGTCCGTCCAGAACGCCAGGATAAAGATGTCCAGCATCAGCTTCACGTGCTCGGCATGGCTCTGCGGGATACCCGCGCCCGGGCGCTCCAGCGGGAACTTGCCTTCATTGATCCAACGCTTCTGCGGACGCATAGTCGCTTCCAGACGCTGTTCCACGCTGCGCACAGATTCGAAGTACTCGTCCAGCCGCACGCGGTCCGATGCGCTGCCGGCTCGCTTCAGGTCCTTTGCGCGCTCCATAACCAGGTCCAGCACGCTGGTCTCGTCGCGCTGCAGCGCCGCCAGCAACGAGGGGTCCTTCGGATTCACGCTCGACACCACCGGCGATCGGTTATTCCGGAACAAACGGTCAAACGCGAGTTGCGGAACGATCTCCTTCGGCACCGGAGTGTGCCGGTCACGCCAGGAAATGAATGAGCCGTACAGACGGGCAAACCCGCCGCCCGCCACGTCGATGCCGGTGCGCGGTGGCTCGTGGCCGAGTTCGATGCTCGGGAGACGAGTCAGGTGGCCGAGCTTCTGCGCCGCCAGCTGATCGATCGAGATCGCGCCCGTGTCCAGATCGTCCGCCGTCGTGCGCTGCACATACCCGCCGGAGAGCCAGATCGGCACCTTGGGCCAGTGCCCATTACGGCCGACGGAGTTCTTGTTCCACAGATTCTCAAGGAGCAGGAAATCCTGCTGAAATGGCGCCAGCGGCTTGAGATGGTGGGTGATTTCGTAGTCCTCACCGTCTCCCTTCGGAGTCCACTGCGCTGGACGCACCCCGTTCGGCAGGAACATAAATGCCATTCGAAGCGGCGGTTCGGACAACCGGTCTTCTTTACCCGCAGTACCGGCAGCCGGTTTCGCTCCTGGCGCCATAGTCTCGAGCCATGGCAATGCAAGGGCCGCTCCGGCACCTCGAAGAAGGGTTCTGCGTGGAATTCGCCTGGACATAGTTCTACTCCTCGCGGCTGGCGTCCGCGTGCGGAAAGTATATCAGTCCACCCGGCAGGTGCGGTAGAAAGGAGCTATGACTCCCGACCAGATCGTGCTCGAAGGCACACGCGTCCAGTAACGCATACAATCGTCGTAATGCGAATCCTGCTTGCCGTAGCCGGAACGGCCCTGTTGGCCGCGGCGGTACGTAGTCCCGAGATTCCCTTCGAACGCAAAATGATCGATCTGGGCATTCCCGAAAGTTGCGCTGTGGCCGACTTCAACGGGGACGGAAAACTGGACATCTTTTCCGGCGACTCATGGTACGAAAATCCTTCCTGGAAGAAGCACAAGGTGCGCACGCTGGAAGAGTACGGCACCTACACCGCGTCGCTGACCGACCTTCCGCTCGACGTCGACGGTGACGGCCGCATGGACATCGTCAGTTCGGGCTGGCATCCGCAGAAACTCTGGTGGTCGCGCAACACAGGTAAACCGGGCGAGATGTGGGAACACCACGTGTTCGAATCGGGCAACCCGGTGGAGTTCACTTTCCTGGTCGACCTCGACAACGACGGCAAGGCTAACGAAGTGCTGCCGCAGTTCGGAGGCAACAAAGCCCCGACCGCCTGGTATGAGCGCAGGGACAAGACGCTGGTCCGTCACGTGGTCAGTCCGAAGAGCTACGGGCACGGGGTCGGCGCCGGTGATGTGAACAAGGACGGACGTGCCGACATCCTCACGAATCAGGGCTGGCTGGAAGCGCCGGCAAATCCGCGCGATCCGGACTGGAAATTCCACCCCGACTGGAAAATTGGAAATTCCAGCTTTATATTTGTGGTCGATTTGAACGAGGACGGCCGCCCGGATTTGCTCAGCGCCATGGCCCATGACTACGGTATTTTCTGGGTGGAACAGAAGGCCGACGGCACCTGGGAGAAGCACATGATTGACGCGTCGTGGTCTCAGGGGCACGCGCTCACCTTCGTCGATCTGAACGGCGACGGGCGCAAGGACCTGGTCACCGGAAAGCGCTTCATGGCACACGACGGCAAGGATCCAGGAGAACACGACCCGCTCGGCATCTACTGGTATGAGTACCGGTCCGACGGCAAAGGCGGAGTTGCCTGGTCGCGTCACGTGGTTGACTACGGCGGGCGCGCCGGAGGCGGCATGCACATCCCGGTGGTCGACATCGACAAGGACGGCGACCTCGATTTCGTGGTCGCGGGCAAAACCGGCCTGTATCTGTTCGACAATCTTATCCGCCGGGGAGCAAAATGAATCGACGTCATTTCGTAGCGGCAGCCTTGCCCATGATCGTTCCGGCGCGCGTATTCGGTGCCAACGACCGTATCCGGGTCGGAGTCATCGGAGCCGGAAACCGCAGCAACCTGCTGATGGATCAGCTTCCCGAAACGGCCGAAATTGTTGCTGTAGCCGACTGCTGGAAGAAGCGCGCTGAAGACGCCGTATCGAAGCGCAAGACAAAGTGGCGCGTGTACACCGACCACCGCGCGCTGCTCGATCAGAAGGACATCGACGGTGTCATCATCGGCACGCCCGATCACGCCCGCGCGTGGTGTTCCGTCCACGCGTGTCAGGCCGGCAAAGACGTGTACGCCGAGAAGCCGCTGGCCATCTGCATCGGCGAAGGCCGGGCCATCGTGAACGCCGCCCGCAAGTACAACCGGATCTTCCAGGTCGGCAGCCAGCAGCGGTCGATGGCGATGAACCAGCTTGCCAGCGACTTCGTCCGCAACGGCGGCATCGGCAAGGTGCAGTTCGTTCAGGGTGTCAACTACACCGGGCCGCAGCGCTACCAGCCCCTCGGCGATGCCGCGATGCCGGAAGGGTTGAACTGGGACGTCTGGCAGAACCAGACGCCCGCGCGCCCTTACCATCCGAAGCTGCACACCAGCTGGATGCGCTGGTACGACTACTCGGGCGGCGAGATGACCAACTGGGGCGCCCACGGCCTGGACCAGATCCAGAACGCCCTCGGCATGTCCGACACCGGCCCCGTCGAACTGTATCCCCTTGCCGGCACCACGCCTGGCGCGCTCGGTTTCCGCTACGCCAACGGCGTCACAGTGCGGCTGGAAATCCCGTCCCCAAATGGCGAACTCCGCGCCGGTGCCATCTTCGTCGGAGACAAGGGCCGGGTGGAGATCTTCCGCAACAACTTCCGCACCGATCCGCTACGCCTGATCCCGAACCTTCCACCACCTTCGGAAGTCCAGAAGTGGCGGGATGACGTCGCACTGTGGCAGGCGAAGTACCACATGGAGAACTGGCTGGAGTGCATGAAGTCTCGCAGGAAGCCGATCGCCGATGTGGAGATCGGACATCGATCCGTGAGCCTGTGCCACCTGGCCAACATCACGCGCGAGCTGGACCGCCGCCTGCTCTGGGACCCTGACAACGAGACCTTCACTGATGACGCCGAGGCAAACGCGCTGATCATGCGCCCCCGGCGAAAAGGATACGAACTATGACACTGACTCGCCGGGAATTCGGCCTCCAGGTTGCCGCAACCGGAAGCTTGAAGGGGTTCCAGCGGCTCTGGAACGGGAAGAACTTCGATGATTTCGAAGTCGACACCGCCGCGGTGTGGAAGATCCGCGGCGGCGCCATCGTGGGTCGGCACGAGGGCCTGAAGTACAACGAGTTTCTTCGGACGAAGAAGAAGTACAAGAACTTCGAACTGCGGGCCGGGCTGAGGCTGATCGACGGGTTCGGCAACAGCGGCATCCAGTTCCGCTCGGTGCCCGTCCCCAACTCCCACGAGGTCAGCGGCTATCAGGCCGACGCCGGGGAGAAATACTGGGGCGCGCTGTATGACGAGTCGCGCCGCAAGAAAGTGCTGGCCGGGCCGCCGGAGGCGTTACTTGCGAAGCTGAATACCTCGGCCTGGCACCTGTAC
>Ga0163150_10003832_pt1 | contig 20717 bp, 16 predicted proteins | sample OliLakLV19P2IB_FD_148628 | JGI IMG/M metagenome (GOLD analysis project Ga0163150, IMG submission 148628) | Freshwater microbial mat bacterial communities from Lake Vanda, McMurdo Dry Valleys, Antarctica - Oligotrophic Lake LV.19.P2.IB | ecosystem: Environmental > Aquatic > Freshwater > Lake >...
ATCAACGGCGTCAGTATCGTCAACTGGCCGTTGCGCCGGCTCATCATCAGTAAGTTGGGCACCGCGTACGCGCGCCTGTTGACGCGGCTCCCAATCACCGATTGCACGGGCGGATACAAATGTTACCGGCGCGAGGTGTTGGAGGCCATCGATCTTTCGAGCATCCGGTCGAACGGGTATTGTTTCCAAATCGAGACCAGCTTCCGTGCGTGGCAAAAAGGCTATCGATTAAAGGACGTTCACATCATTTTCTACGAGCGTCAACGCGGCAATTCAAAACTGAATTTGAGCATCGCGTTTGAGGCCCTCGTCGTCGTCATGCGCCTCGGACTCGAACGCCTGGTGAACCCGCCCGCGCGGCGCACGGCAAACTGAATTCCGGGCATCGCCGGGTCAAACAGATTCATGGCGGAACGCCACGACATGCGGCCCAGACTAACCCTTAAAGAGACTGCAACACACGCGCTACTGTTGCTTCTTCTCCTTGCGGCGCTTTTCCCAGCGACATTTCTGCGCGGTGAGACCGCGCTACCGGCTGCGTTGTTATTCGATGGCCCGCCCTGGCGCGACCATATGCCGGCGGACCTGCGCCCGTTCAACAACCCTCCGTCGATCGAAGCGTTCATTCTTTTCAATATGTATTTTTCGGTCGCGAAACAGTCTCTTGCGGCCGGCGAATGGCCACTATGGAATCCGTTCGAGTTCGCGGGCATTCCCCTCCTCGCAAATTATCAAAGCGCAACCGTCTATCCCTTGCGAATCCTGCATGCCCTGCTGCCTGTCCCAATCGCAACCACGATTTTTATTCTGCTGAAATTGTGGTGCTGTGGAATGACCACGTATGTCTGTGCGCGCGTGATGCTTCTGCGCCGGGCCGCGGCCACCTTCGCATCAATCGGGTGGATGCTGAGCGGCTACCACCTCGCGTGGGCCTACCATGCCATACCCGACATCAGCGCATGGCTTCCGCTGCTACTGCTAGGCGCGGAATTTTTCGTAATGGGCCGGCATCGCCGCGGCTTTTTTACAATGACCATCGCCGCGACGCTATTGCTGCTTGCCGGCCATCCGGAGTCCGCGTTTACAGGGGCGCTGGGCGTAGGCGCGTATTTCTTCATTCGCCTGTTCCAGCGCCGCGCCGCTGTATCCGCCAGGCGCGCGATTCTGTTAGCCAGCGCGAGTTGGGCCATTGCTCTATCCGTAGCTTCGATCCAGATACTTCCATTTCTCGAATATCTTCCGCGGAGTCATACCTATGTACACCGCGCCGGCGATTCAGGTGCGCAACATTTTCTTGAGGCCGCCGCCTTTCCCATTTTTTGGGTACCCCGATTCTTCGGGGCGCAACCCGACGGCGCATTTTGGGCGGACGGAATCAACGTTTCATCTTTCACGATGATGACGTATGGCGGAATTCCCGTGTTTCTCGCAATCTCGCTGCTGCTTTGCCGGTTTGCCAATCGCATCGCTAAACAGCGTTCGGTAGCGTTTGCAGTTCCCACCTGCGTATTTCTTTTGATGGCATTTCGCGCGCCCGTCATCGAACCTGTCTTCAAGCTTCCGCCTTTCAACTCGACCTGGGGAAGCTGGCATCTCATCTTTCCCATGATGGCTTTCTGTTTTCTCGGCGCAATCGGGCTGGACCATTGGCTCAGCCGGCCGAGACGTTTCCGGGAACTGTGGCCTACGTTCTTGGTGGTCGTTTTGGTCTGCGCCGCAATTGCTTTTCGATTTCAATTGGACCGGCAACTGCTAATACTTCAGAATCACGAAACCTACGTCCTAACGCAGTTAGGCATTGCCGCATTCGTCTGTGCCGCTTCACTCGTCTTGATTGCAGTGCATACGCTTTCGCGCGGCCAGCGTATCGTTGCGCCAGCGCTTTGCATGCTCCTTGCGCTCGACCTGCTTTGGGCGGCACGCGGCTTAGCTGGCGCCAGCCCTGCCTCGCACGTACTCTTTCCAACGCCACTCACGCGACACCTTCAGCAACTTGCTCCCGCCACGCGCATTAACGCAGCGTCGGCAGGAATAATGGCGGGGCTTCTTCAACCCTTCGGCATAGACGAACTCCACGCGTACGACGGCATCCTGCCTGCTCGAATGTGGTCGTTTCTGGGGGGTATCAGTGGGGAAACCCGGTCCCGCCTGGAACCATTGACTGGAGTATCGTACTACCTGCATGATCCCGCGCTAAAACCGACTTTTGATCTCGCGGATTCAAACCGGTTTACGTTCGACACCACGATCGATGGAGTGGCGATTTACAAAGACAACCATGCGTTTCCCCGCGCCTTTCTTGTAAACCACACAGAAACCTGCGAAACGCCGGACGAATTGTTTGCGCGCCTGCGCGATCCGTCGTTTGAGCCGCGCCGGACAGCCCTGCTGGAAACCGAATTTAGCGCTTCAATAACTGATGCAGACGAGGAGACCGGCGACGCGTCCATTGTCGCGAGATCATTCAACGCCATGAAGGTCAAAGTCGAATCACAGGGAAATGCGCTGCTCGTTGTCACAGACGCGTACTATCCGGGTTGGACCGCCTCTATTGACGGGCGATCAACTGACATCATTCCCGCTTACCACGCATTCCGCGGCGTCGCCGTTCCTCCTGGCCAACACACGGTCGAGTTTCAGTATCGCCCGAAATCGTTTCAATTCGGCCTCGCAATATCCTGCGTAGTGCTCGTCTTCGGCAACCTTTTCGCACTCTATACTTTGCGCGCGAGAAAAACCCGTGCGTAGACAGTCCTCGATCAAAGAATTACTGGGACATGCGGCGCTATTGCTGCTGATCTTGTGCGCGGTGTTCCCTCGCACGATGCTGCTCGGAGAAATGGTCCATCCCGGTGGACTTCTGTTCGATACTGCCCCGTGGAGTCATCACGCGCCGCCGGGATTGGAACAACCACCGAACTGGGTGACTGTCGAATACCTGACTTGCTTCCATTCGTTCTATACCGCCGCGAAACTATCGCTTCAGGAGAGCGAATGGCCACTGTGGAACCCCTATGAATTCTCCGGCATGCCCCTTCTTGCGAATTATCAAAGTACAGTCTTTTATCCCCCGCGCCTGCTCCACATGCTTCTCGACGTTGCCGTCGCATCAACGATACTGATGATCTTGAAATTCTGGCTCTGCGGCATGACCGCGTACCTCTACGGGCGCGGCATTGGTCTTGGCATCTGGGCCTCACGTTTCTTATCCGTCGCATGGATGCTCTCGAGCTACAATCTCATCTGGTGTTATTGGCCAATCCCGGATGTGAGCGCATGGTTGCCGCTGCTCATGCTCGGCATTGAACGCCTCGTACAAGGGCGAACGCGAAAAGGATTCGCAACACTCGTCGTTGCCACAACCCTCCTGCTTCTCGCAGGGCATCCGGAAACTGCTTTCGTGGCCGGGCTCGGCGCCGGGATGTACCTCGTCTGTCGCGTCGTGTTTGAGCGGCGGCGCGGAAAGGCGCTTTGGACGCCGCTCGTGGCGGCCCTCGCCGCCTGGGCCCCGGCTATCTTGCTCCTCTCTGCTCTATTGCTTCCTTTCGGAGAGTATCTGTTCCAAAGCCAAGAGTATGGCCAGCGCAGCCGCGGACTGGGCGAATCCCACGCCTTCAATATTTCCAGCGCGATTGCCATGTTCATTCCCCGTTATTTCGGCGCCGAAGCGGACAACAATCGCTGGGGCGACATGGTCCACACGTTTCAGGGAATGATGTATGCGGGACTGGTGGTTTGGCTGGGCATTTTCCTGCTGTTTTCACGGCGCAGTGGAAACAACGCGCGTGTTGCCGCATTGTTAATCCCCGCGGCCGGGTTGTTTGCCTTGGCATTCAATATTCAGTTCCTGCAACGCATTCATGCGCTCCCCGTCATGAGCTCCATGTGGCAATGTTATTTTACGGCCTTCCCCATGTTCGCAATGCCCGTGCTTGCCGCGATTGGGCTGGACAGGTTTCTTTCCGAACGCGGAAAAGCTCGACACCTGGTTCCGCCGCTGGCAGCACTGCTTCTCGGCGCTCTAATCATCGTTGGTTATATCAGTATTGATGCTGGCTTACTAAAGACCCTGCAAGTCGCGGACTACGTGCATGGCCAGATCATTGTCGCCGCGTTAACTGTTGCTTTGGGAACAGCGCTTCTTTGCGTACACTGCCTGTGGCAACGCGCCACGTTTATCTGGGCTGGCCTGATTCTGTTGCTCGTATTCGATCTCGTATATGCAACCCGCGATCTTAGGGCATCAATACCACGGTCTGCGCTGCTCTACGAGACGCCGTTGCTCAACTACCTGCAAAATTTGGAACAACCTGCGCGCGTCAACGCCGTGTCTGGCGGAATTCTTCCAGGTTTCATGCTTCCCTACGGTATCGAGGAGCACTGGGGACACGACGGAATATATCCGCGACGCATTGTGACGTTCTACGGGCGTTTGGGTGAAAATATTTGGACGGCCATGGAACCTGCGTGCGCCATTACACACTACCTCCGCAAAGTCGATGACCCGCAACCAGGTTTTCCGTTTCAAGACAGCAGCCGGTTTCGATTGGCAACAACGCTTGATGGTATCGAGGTTTACGAGAACCTGCGCGCATTGCCTCGTGCCTATCTTGTTGCAAACGTCGAATCGATCAGCGGCGTCGACGCCCTCTTTGATCGCATGAGCAGTCCAGCCTTTGATCCCGCCAAGACCGCGCTCGTCGAAACGCCGATCAATTTTGATGGTTCAGAGGGAGCAGTGGGTGGCTCGGCCCGCATTGTGTTCCGCACGTCCACTCGCGTCCACCTGGACGTAAACGCAAATAAACCCGCGGTGCTCATCCTCGCCGATGCCTACTATCCCGGTTGGAAAGCCACAGTAAATGGAACTCCCACAGAAATCTTCCCCGTCAATCACACGTTCCGCGGAATCGTGGTTCCCTCTGGCGCCCACCGGGTGGAATTTACGTACTTCCCCACCAGTTTCAAAATTGGATTGTCTGTTTCCATCATGGCGATGCTGATTGCCTCATGCTTGGCTATCATCCTGCTGTTGCGCGCGTCGCGCCCGGCGCGCGTTTCCTCAGCAACAACAACGCTATAAAACTCGTGATCAGCAACGACAGCGTCGAGATTCCGAGACCGGCGTAAAACGAACGCGGCCGGTAATGATAGTCGACAATATGTTTGCCCTTCGGAAAAACGATGCCTCGAAACCCGTGATATAAAGGAAACACTTCAACTTCGTTCCCGTCCACGTATGCCCGCCAACCGGGATAGAAAGCTTCCGATAAAAATAAAACACAGTCCTCCAGCGCCTCGCCTTCAACAGTGACTTTGGTAGTTGTGCGCGATACCACGCGAGCGTCGCCCAAGGCAGTCGTTGATGCTTTAGGCAATTCCCGCGTGGGCGGTTGGTCGGTCAGCCCTGTAACGCGTGAATCGAAACCAGGCGCCTCCATCATTGAAAACAGCGCTGCCGCGTCCGGTGCGGTCTGTACCTCGCGTAAAAAAAACGTTCGAGGATATGCGCGGCGGTCCTTCACAACATCCAGTTTATCCAGCGTCGTCACCAGTTCAAACCGCTCCAGATTCGCCGCAAGACTGTCCTCTCCGGTAGGAAAAATGTAGTAATCAACCGCAAGCAAGGGCTCAAGCTGGCTCCATACGCCCTCGCGAGACGCTTGGTGAAGCACTTCCATGATGCGGTTCGGATAAATGCCGTCATATCCCCACAGTTCTTCGATGCCATATGGCACCATTGCGTTGGGCCGAATATCTTTCACGCTGATGCTGTCTACCCGGCACGGCTTCGGCTGCGCCTGCAACCATTGGGTCAATTGCGTGTCGGGATACATGTGCTCGCGGGGGCAGACCGGCAACTGGTTTCGCGTCGCAATTAAGAGGTCAACGCAAAGGGCAACCGCCAACAGGTTCGCAAGCACCACAGGTTTTCGCACGAAACAGTGCAAGGCTACAATAACGAATGCTATCCCCAACGCTCCAAACGCGCGGGCGTATTGGAAAGCGATGTAGCCCTCCAGCTTTGCGATCCTGAAAAAGGAAGCGTAGAACAAATAAAACCCGGCGCAAATAATGATAATGACCGCGATGGGCATCGCGACGCGTAAAAGTTCCCTCGGCCTGCGCGGTTGCTGAAACCAGTTATCCATTCCAAGCGCGCCCAACAGCGGCACGGCAAACATCGCGAACGCGACATGGTGTACGCCCCACATCGATCCGAGAAAAGGAATGACGCGGTAAAATTGGAGCGTCGGAAATTCGACAGCGAGAAGCACGCCCAAAATCGCGGGCGCCGCAAGGCACAACGCACGCGACGCTAGCGGTGAGTTCGCGGACCGCTTCGTGAACAAGGCCGCAATTCCAACCCACGCGACGATCCCGCCATAGAGCAATCCCGTGAACTGCGAATTCTCATGCTGGTTCTGCGCGCCCCAGAACGTGCCATCCCCGTTGAATCCTATAAACCGTTGTATCCATAACGAAATGAGCGCCAGAGGCCGCATGAACTGGGTGCGCTCGTCGCCGGCATGCCGCGCCGCCATCGTGTAACTGTTCATGCAGTACTCGACGAACGGAATGACGATGATCGCGCTAACCAACAACGCCACGAACCAGGCTAGCCCCGCCAACCCAATCTTGTTCGCGACGGCCCGCTCCCATCTTCGATCGATTGCAAGCCGCATAAAAAAATACATTCCGAGACCTGCGCCCATTGCGAATGCCGACTCCGGGTGCCCGCCGAGCAGCATCAACGTCGCGCCGAGACTCAGCGCAAAGAATCCCTTCACGTAGCGGTTTTGCAACAGCCTTTCGACGCCCAGGAAAGCCATCGGCAACCAGGCCGCCACGTCGGTCAATGGCCATTGAAGCCAGTTCATGCAAAAACCGGAAACCATCCAGCCAAATGACAAAAACCGTGCACTGGCGCGCGTTAGGCCCATGCCGCGGCCGCACACGTACGCGGTCATGCCGCAAATCCATATCTTCGCCAAGATGAACAACGTCGCTGCCGTATACAGATCGAACAGGACAAAAAATATCCGCGCAGGATAGAAGACTACGCTTTGATAATTCGCGTGCAGGGGCAAGCCGGTCATCTCATGCGCGTTCCACAGCGGCCACTCGCCATGCTCGATTGCTTCGACGAATATCCAACTCCAGGTGAAAAACGTGATGAGAGATTCGGCACAGTTGAAATTTTTGACCGGCTCATAGCCGGGTGGCTGGTACTGTTGCCAGGGATCGGATTCGTAAATAAAGTAACCGGGCAACGCGACGTCTCCACGAAGGAAAACGGTTGGAAACAGGCAGACGACTACAAGCAACGCCAAAAAAGCGTGCAGCCCCACTTCGCGCCATGTCAGTCTGCTGTCATTGGACCCTTGCACGAAAATTCCGGCCCCCTGGTGTCAGAGCACCCCCCCAACAAGCCCTAAAGCAATGTCCCATCGGGCAGGATGCAAATGTTGGCGTCCTTTTCCGGAAAGGTCAATTGGTTTGCCTTTTCGAGGAACTCATCTTTGGAGAGCGCGAACCGCGGGCTAATTTCGATTTCGATTGCATCAGCGCCATCGGAACGCCGCGATACTTTATGTCCCGCCGCTTCGATCCAATCCGCCCAATACTCCCGCATTGAACGCCACGCTTCTTCGACGCTGTTCTCGCCGCTAAACTGCTTTATCGGTGTGTACTCGCCGGCGCGTGGGATTTCAAGCGCGATGGGATCGTGAACCGTGAACCGCAAGGCATCGAAGACAAACGTCTCGAACTTGTATCCATTCGGTTTGTCCGGTTTCACCATCGCGCCGGAAAGATCGATATAAGGAATCTTCTTGTGCGCACGATGCCACGGAAACTCCCGGAAATTCTTGTAAACGCGCTCGACAAACTCCACGGACATAATGTGAATGGCGGGATTCCCGGCGTAATAAACGGGCCTGCCGTTCGCGTCTGTTTCGAGCAGTTGCGGATAGATATCGAGCTCGCTGTATTCGATCGTGCGATATTGGCCATCGCAGATGCAGTGTACGCCGACTGATTCGCGCGGCTCGGTCTTCCGGTGAATTTTGGATGACATCTCGCCGCCACGCAGTACGTGGTATCCAATGAAAAATGGATCGGCAACCTTCAGTGTCCAGTTGTCAACCTGAAAATAGCTGAGCGTATCCACGCCCCGCCGGCGCGCATCCTCGGCAATACCGCTGTCGACAACCGCGAGAATTGTCCCACCGTGCCCATTCGGGTTCATCGCGATGGAATGCCGGGATTCGAGCATGAATTTACCTTGATCATCCATGCACGGGACCATGCGTTGTGTGAAAAATGTCACGTCTTTTTTATTCAACCCAAAGAAATCGTGCTCGTCAAAAAAAACGCGGGTCGCCGCTTCGTTGGTGTCGCTGACCATGATGTACCACGGCAACGTGCATCCATAGCGGCGTTGCGTGTTGTGGATTTTTTCGGCGTGAAACGCGAATAACGAACGCTTGGACACCGGGCCTATGGGATACGCGCCCTTCGGCCCGTCAAATCCCAGGCGAGTGCCCTGCCCTCCCGCGACCAGCAGCAGGCCAACGCGCCCCGCGCGCAACGCAGCTTCCCCGGTGTCCCATGCTTCACGCGCGTCGTCTTGGGTACGGTCAGCCTGTGGAATGGTTGGAACCGGTTTTATCACGGAAAACCGTTCCGCCGGCGGTTCATTCAGAATCCACTCATCCGCAAGGCGTTTCATCAGATCGAGTTCAATTGACTCGATCTGGGCCAGCAAGCCCGCCTGTTCTACATCCGAAAGTCCGGCCCAGAAACGGAGAATGTGTTCCTGTTCGTATTGCGACAGATTCGACAAGGCTTCTTTATAGTTCATTCGGCGTGCTTACTTGTTCCGGATTTGTCCGAAAATACCCATGCGCTGGCGCTGTTCCTTATTCGGAAGCAGGCCGGGTTTTGCGCCGTCGGGCAGTTCGAATTTTGACCCGCAGGTGTCGCACATTCCATAGTCAAATCCCGGTTGTTCCAGAAACTCCGCGCAATGGGGACACTGGGGCTGGAAACTCTGATAAAGTTGTCCTGAGTTCTCGAATGCCGCGCCACATCCCGTGCATTGCCGCACCATGGCGGCGCGCCGCCAGCACTTGGTGAACATCTGATCTGAATCGCAAATCCGGCAAAAAGCCCGGCGTCCCACAAGCGGGTGAATCGGCTGGCCCGCGCCTTTGTCCTTCTTCCCAAAAAATAACAACTGAACTCCTACGGCGCGGCCGCTTCCACAGAAGCAAACGCGCGCATGCGATGCTCAACCATTTGACCGGAACCCGTCACCCGGAATGTCACGTGCTCGTTTTTCATGCCGGAAGCCGCATCCGGTTTTACGTTTAATTGAAGTAGTGTTTCGGTTGTGTTCTCGCCCGCTGAGACCGCGACTTCCAGATCAGCGCCAGTGACCGCAACCTCGGTTATTTCAACCGGGAACTGCGATATTATCGTCGCGGCCGCGATGTTTTGTTGTCCTGGTTTCACTGGTTCTCGCGCGCCAAGGTTGAGCGGAGAAACATTGTAAAACGAAAGTACGCTGCCCTCGAGCGTGGCCTCGAACGTTGGAACTCTTGGCGCGGTCGACAATATCGTAAACACTTCATAGATGGGCCCGGCCGGAGCTTCCGGCGAGACCCGCGCAACAATCTCCCACTCCGCGCGCCCAGCCGTTTTCCACTGCTCCTCCGGGCGTTCAAGCACTTCCATCGTGATAAACTTCGTCATGCCCTTGGTATTCGATGGGGTGTTAGCGGCCGTAGACAAGTTGACGCCCGTGATGTCGAGCGGTTCGTCCGTTGCCTGGCGAATGATTGTGCGGGTTTCCCCGTCCGAACCTTTCGGTATTCGCCCGAAATCCATGTCACCGTTGCCCGGTTCAATGGTATATTCGGGGTCCACCCTGGATTTCACGAGCAATGACGCCTTGGGCGTCACCGGATCGTTCGAGTGAAGCGTCAGCACTTTGTCGGCAAAAAATCCTTTGACAAGCGCCGGATCCACGCTAATGATTAAGTCTACTTGTCCGCCTGGCGGCACTATTGTTACGAGCGAGCCATCCGCGCGGGTGACAGAGTTCTCAAAATCACCCAGGGTGCATCCGCAAGTTGTCGCTATCTGGCCAATCTCAAGTGGACTGTCCCCCGTATTTTTCACGGGCGTTCGCGCAAACGATTTTTCTGTTCGCGGTATGATCCCCATGTCAATGTTCTCTACCGTGAATTCGATCTTCGGGCGTTTTGATATGTCGACCACAGTGCTTTTGACGATGCCCGCGGTCTCCGCCGAGCCATGACCGGCAGCGCGAATCTGTTCCACTTCCTGCAAAAATTGGTCCGTCGTTTCGGCGGCCCCCTCGCCGGGTTTGAAGGAGCGCAAAATTATCAAGGCAATAATTGCCGTCATTAGTGCAAGAAGAAGGACCACGACGTGAGATGAACGTATTTTCATAATTACCTACTCGGCTGTAAATCGAACTGCATGCCGCTTTTCGGCGGCGCATAACGAGCGGGATAGATTCTCATAGATATCGGGCTTAATTTCAAGACACTGCTCCATTCCCATCAGTAGTGCGCCTACTACAGGCTCATAAACAGGCATCACCGTTTGCGCGTGGGGACTGCGCGCAAGAATTCCCGCGCGCATCGCGTCTATCAAGACGGGGCTGCTCCCCTTGAACACGCTTCCCGCCATGACCACGTCGAATGCCTCGCCGTTCATACCGAGCCGCGAAGCCGCCGCGTTCACCATCGACGCCAGGTAGACTCCGCCCCGCTCCAGGATTTCACGGGCCGCCGCGTCGCCTTCACGCGCCGCGTCAAACACTAGCGCCGCCATCGGCTGCAGATCCGCGTGCGTCAGTTCGCGCCGGTATAATTTGAGAAACAGGTCGTCGGCGTTTCCACATTGCGCGCGCTCCAGAAATTTCCCGGTTAGCCGCGTCGGTGGGATAATGCCATCGCGAGCCTGCCACACCCGCCGAAGGCCGTCCTCACCAAGCTGTGTGCCGGAACACTCGTCTCCGAACTCGCCGCCAAGTCCACCCACTCGGGCATGTTCGCCTGCCCGGTTCTTTCCAGCGCAAACGCAGCCCGTGCCGCAGGCGATTACGATGCCGAACGGCGATCTGGTCCCGCCACGCAATCCCGCCATCGAATCGTTCTGGAAGTCCCGCGGAGTTACGCCAAACAACGGCGTAAATACCTCCCGTTCGAGCATGGCATAGTCGTCGGGTATGTCAGCCCCGGCGATGCCCATGCCAATCGCTTCGATCCCAGTCAGCAATTGGCCAGACTCATCGAGCGCAACTTGCACCGCTCTCCGGATTTCTTCCCGCGCCGCGGGAATCCCGTGGACTTCGTAATTGCCGGCGCCTGCCTGTCCGAAACCAAGGACATTTCCACGTTCATCGCCAATCAGGCAGTGCGTTTTCGTGCCACCCGCGTCAAGACCCAAAAAATACCGCATCGGACTCCTACCGGTGGAAAAGAAACACGGCGCGCTGAACGCCTTCGTTCAGCGCGCCGTTAAAATCATATCGACAGGACCGCTAGCCCTGCAACTCCTTCAACTTCCCGCGCGCCTGCTCGGCGGCCGCGTCAGTCCCATAGCGTTGATCCGTGGACAGGTCCTTCAGCAAATCAATCGCGCGCTGCTGCTGACCCATGCGCAAATAACAGTCAGCCTGGTAAAACATCGCCGGCGGAACTTTCTTGCTAAGCGGAAAACTCTGACGCATGGTGTCGTATTCGCGTACCGCCTGCTCCCACTGGCCCATCTTCCGGAGGCATTCCGCCTTCCAATATTGCGCATTCCCGGCGTTCTCCGCCGTGGGATACCGCTGCAAATATTGAGAATACTGGGTCAAGGCTTCCTCGTAGTTATCATTCATATAACTTTCGGAAGCTTTCTTGTAATCCGCCGCGGCGTTGCTCAATTCGGCCGCACTCGGTTCAACCGGTGTTGCCACGGGCTGCGCCACCGATTCACTTGCGGCGGGCGGACCCGGCGGTGGTGGCGGCGGGACTTCACCAGGAATCGGCGTCGTGGGCGGAGGACCGGGAGGCAGTTCCACGCTGCTGTCATCGATATGCACGCCGCTCGATGGCGGGGACAAACCGAAGTGCCGGTACACCACCTGCGATAACTTATCCAGGTTCCGTTGCACAATCGTCAACTTCGCCTGATTCTCTTCCATCATGCTCTGAAGTTGGCGTGTGGTCTGATCACTTGCATCAACCTTGACCGAGAGATCCGCGGCAGTCTGATTCAGTTTCTCGACGCGCGCAGACATGTCGGTTTCAAGATTTTTTACGATGCGGTGTGTCGCGTACACCGAGGACGCCATCTGATCGCCACCACTCGTGGTCGTACATCCCGCCCCTAGCAACACAGCCGCTGCCAACAGCGCAAGACCAGTTCCGCGCATAACGTGCGACCCCCTTATCGGTTGGCAGCTTGGTTGAACTCACAACGGCGATTCAATGCCCAAGCGGATTCGGAAGAACCGGAGTCCGAGGGAACTTCTTCACCATAACTGATTGTAATGATACGATCACCGCTGACGCCCAACTGAATTAGATACTCGCGGGACGCAAGCGCGCGTTTTTCGCCCAGGGCAAGATTATATTCCTGCGTGCCGCGTTCGTCGCAATGCCCTTCAATCTGAATGTACGCGCCAGCAAGGGCAGTTCCGAACACTTCCGCGTTCGTCTTCAGCGTCGAAAGCGCGTCAGGGCGAAGCGCATAGCTGTTGTAATCGAAATATACGGGCTTAACGCCCGCCGACACGAAATTCAGCCCTTCCTGGTCAACGCCCGGAAGTCCAGTGCCAGTCGTAATTTCCGTGGTCGATCCCGCGCCGCTACTCAACGCGGGTTGAATCGGCTGTACTTGGTTCTTCTTGCGCGAGCAACCGGATGACACGGTCAGCGTCATCGCAACGCAGATTGCAATAAAAAGTCCATTCCGCAGGTACAACATGAAAGTGAATCCTCCTCCTTTTTCCACCAAGATGCATAGTTCACATACAGTTGAACAAAGCATACCAAGGTCATCTATTCCAGTTCAAAAAACTTATATTCCACCCATAAAATGTCTCGATGGGTGTGAAAGTTGCACGTAAATAACGTTAAGCCGGAAAAACTAGCTAATTAACCGCCCATATTGTACACGATAACCGACCCATATACAAAATATGGTTTACCACGAAAAAATGCCTTTCTTATGCCGATAAACAAAAATTCGTTACAACTAACTGGTCCGATTCAACTTATACGCAAATGGCACCGAATGCTGTCTACTGCACGTTCTATGTCTTCCGCGTGACCAAATGAAGACAGACGGAAATATCCATCGCCGTTCGGTCCGAACCCCGATCCCGGCGTACCAACGACATGCGCTTCAGACATCATTTTGTCGAAGAAATCCCATGATTTCATTCCCTGCGGAGTCTGGACCCAGACATAAGGCGCATTAATCCCGCCAAAAACCGTGAGTCCCATTGCCTCAAGCCCGGTCTTGATGACCTTTGCATTTTTCATGTAATACGCAACCATGCGCGCGGATTCCCGTTGGCCTTCATCGGAAAGAACGGCAACACCGCCTTCCTGCACAATATTCGATGCGCCGTTGAACATCGTCGTCTGCCGCCGGTTCCACAGCCGGTGAATTTTCCCCGCTTCCCCGTCTTCGCACACGAGGCGTTTGGGTACGATGGTCCATCCGAGCCGGACCCCGGTGAATCCCGCTTCCTTCGAGAAACTACTGAGTTCGATTGCGCATTCCTGTGCGCCTTCGATCTCAAAAATACTGCGCGGCAGTTCTGAATCCGAGATATATGCGGCATACGCGGAATCAAAAATAATCACGGCCTTGTTTTGTCGCGCGTAGTCCACAAAGGTCTTGAGCTGCGCCCTGGTCGCTACCGCGCCCGTCGGGTTGTTCGGACTGCAAATGTAGATGAGATCAACCTTGCCTTGCGGCACGTCCGGGAAAAAACCGTTTGCCGCGGTGCAGGGCATGTAGACCAAACCGTCAAAGCCGCTGCCGTTCCACGCCCCCGTCCGGCCCGCAATCACGTTGCTGTCCACATACACGGGATACGCGGGGTCTTGCACCGCAACGATGTTGTTTGCCCCGAAAATGCTTTGAATATTCGCGGAGTCGGGTTTGGCGCCATCGCTGACGAATACCTCGTCGTCTTCCAGTTCTACACCCATGGACGCATACCGCTTCGCAAGGGCCGCGCGAAGGCCGGCATTGCCCTGCTCCGCGCCGTATCCCGTGTACGTCTTCACGTCCGCGAGTTTATCCACGCCGCGATGCAATCCCCCAATAACGGACGGCGTCAACGGCTCCGTGGTATCACCAATACCCAGGCGCATCACAGAGACGCCGGGATTCGCAGCAAGAAATGCGCGGGTGCGTTTTGCGATTTCTGGAAACAGGTATCCCGCCTGAAGTTTGTCGTAATTCGGGTTCGTGGTAGCCATGAAAATGATTTGTCCTTTCGCAAAGGGGTCGAAGAAAGGCGGGATGATAGCGAAACGTGGCACGGAACGCTACCGCTTGCCGGTGTGATCCAGAATAAGCGTCGAAATCGCGTCGTCAACGGCTTTCTCCGCCTTCTTGCCGCCCTGGTTGCACGCGGCCATCACCGCGAAACCTTTGAGCGGCGCCATCCACACGGCGCTGAACCACATTGTATTGGTTCCGTTGTGCGTCAGCGTTTTGCCGCCCGCCCATTCCCGTTCCGTGATACCCCAGCCCATTGCGTACGCGGGCTTCAATGCGTTCGCGGGTGTATGCAGCGTGCGGAAGGAATCCGCAGTGAGTAAACGCAGTTTGCCGGCCTCAGCGTCCAAATGCAGTTTTACGAAACGCGCCCAATCTTCCATCGAACAATGCACCGTGCCCGCGGGCGCCATCGATGGCGGGTTGTCCGCGTCGCGGCCCGGTTCCACCGTGTCCCCATCCTCCGTGTGCCCCCGCGGTTGATCGAGCTTCTCCGTGGAACCCGGCGCGCCGAAGCCCGCCGTCGTCATTCCCAGCGGTTCAAACAATAGCTCGCGCATCAGTGTTTCCCAGTCCTTGCCGGTAGCCTGCTCGGCCATTGCCCCCGCAATCGCATAACCGGAATTCGAGTAAATGTATCGCGTACCTGGCTCGCCCTTGGGCGGATGAGCAAACACCCCTTGTACAAGCGCAATTCGCTGTTCGCGCGGCGAGCCTTCATGAAACCAGAGCTTGTTCCAAAGTCCGTAGTCGTGGAGATCGTGCGGGGCTCCCGCGCTGTGCGTCAGCAGTTGAGTCAAAGTCACCCGAATCCATCCTGGTTTAGAATCTTCCCAAATGTCCGCGAAGGATTCCGATGGCCTCGAATCCCAGGACAGTTTGTCTGCTTCGACCAATCGCGCAATCACCGTCGCAGTCATTGCTTTGGTACACGATCCCAGGTGCATCTTGTCGCCTACGCCAATGAGGGCTGGAGAACCTTTGCGCCGTACTCCCGCCGCTCCAATCGCCACGAGGCCATGAGTGTCAACTATCGCAGCCGTCAAACCCGGCATGCCGCTTTGCACGACAATGGTGCGGAGTTCAGCGGAAACGTCGCGCGGTTTGCGCTCGTCGGCGGAGACATTGGGCGGTATGAAAAAAAGAACGGAGAGAAACGCGGTGATGGTCCGGGTCATGCCTCGCCCGATTGGATTTGCGACAGGAATTGTTCCGTCTTGTGCCGGACAATGTCGCCCTTCACGTAGTAAATCACTTCTTCGGCCACGTGGGAAGCCATGTCAGCGATACGCTCGACCAACCGCGAGATGCTCAATAGGTGAATTAGCGCTTCAAGATGCTCGGGATGGTTCCGGATACCGTCCTTCACCTGGCCGTACATGTCCCGGTTGATCGAGTCGACTTCATCGTCGGCCGCGATGACCTGATACGCCAGGTTTTCATCCTGATTGACGAGCGCGTCCAGAGCCTTGCGCAGCATTGTGCGCGCCATTTCGGACATGCCGGTGAAATCAAACGGAATGTCCACGTGCTCTTCGGCGCTAAGAAACAGCGCGCGCTCGGCGATATTCACCGCGCAATCGCCGATGTGTTCCAGCGTCCCGTTTATCTTGATCACGGCAATGATGAAGCGTAAGTCATGGGCCACCGGTTGGTGCAGCGCGAGGATTTTCTGGCACTCTTCCTCGATGTCCACGTCGAGCTCATCAATGCGCCCGTCGTTCTCGATCACTTGCCGGGCGAGGTTCGAGTCGCGGTCGCGCACCGACCGCACCGCAATTGCAACACTTTCTTCAACGAACGCGCTCAACGACAGCAACTGCTTTTTCAACCGATCTATTTCGCGTAAAAGATGTGCGGACACTGCTCAACGCCCTCGCCGGTACACTACCCGAACCGGCCCGTAATGTAGTCTTCGGTTTGTTTCTCTTTAGGTTTCGTGAACATCTTCTCGGTATCGTCAAACTCGACGAGCTTGCCTTCCATGAAAAACGCCGTAAAATCCGACACGCGCGCCGCCTGTTGCATGTTGTGGGTCACGATAACAATTGTATAGTCCTCCCGCAACTCGCTGATCAGGTCTTCAATTCGCGCCGTCGCGCGCGGATCGAGTGCGGACGCGGGTTCGTCCATCAACAGAATCTCCGGGTCCACCGCGAGCGCGCGCGCGATACACAGCCGCTGTTGTTGGCCGCCTGACAGGTCCATCGCGCTCCGGTGCAACCGGTCCTTCACCTCGTCCCACAGTCCCGCGCGGATTAGACTCTGCTCGATGAGTTCCGCCAACACCGCCTTGTCCTTTGTTCCGTGCAGCCTCGGACCGTAGGCCACGTTCTCAAAAATGGACTTGGGAAACGGATTCGATTTCTGAAAGACCATACCGACGCGTTTCCGCAATGTCACGACGTCGGTGCCATTCCGGTAAATGTCCTGGCGGTCGATCGTGATCGCGCCCTCGAGGCGTGTGCCGTCAATAATGTCGTTCATACGGTTTAGCGTGCGCAAAAATGTGGACTTTCCGCAACCCGACGGCCCAATCAGCGCCGTCACCTGGTTCTCCGGAATCGTCATATTGATGTCGAACAGCGCCTGCGTCGCGCCGTAAAAAAAATTGAGCCGGCGCACTTCTACCTTGGGTGTGAAATCCACGGGAGTTGCATCGTTACCTAGAGAAAAAGCCGCGGGCATTGTTGTTACCACCTGTTCCGCTTCCTGAAATGCATTCGGACCATGATCGCCCCTATGTTAAGGCCGAGCACCAATAGAAGCAAAACCAGGGCAGTCCCGTACTGCGTCGGGCGGACCGCTTCCGCATTGGGAAATTGCGTCGCCAGCACGTAAAGATGATAAGGAAGCGCCATCGCCTGATCGAAAATGGATCGCGGCAACTGCGGCAAAAAAAATGCCGCAACCGTGAGCAGTATCGGCGCGGTCTCGCCCGCGGCGCGGCCCACGCCGAGGATGCTCCCCGTCATCATGCCCGGAATCGCATAGGGCAACACGCTCTTGCGTATCGTCTCCCACTTCGTTGCCCCCAAGGCCAGACTCGCTTCGCGCAAGGATTGGGGCACCGCGCGCAGCGCCTCCTCGCTCGACACAATAATCGTCGGCAATATCATGCACGCAAGCGTCAAGCTACCGGCCAAAACGCTCGTGCCAAAATCCAGAAACAGGACAAATAGGCCAAGCCCGAAAAGGCCGAACACAATCGATGGCACGCCCGCTAACGTGACAATGGCGAGACGAATCTGGTTCGTGAGCAACCCTTGTTTTGCGTATTCAGTGAGGTATACCGCGCTCGCCATGCCCAACGGCAAGGCGACGAGGATGGTGCCCATCACCAAATAGAATGTCCCAACAATCGCGGGGAAAATTCCGCCCGTACCGTCGGGGTTCGGATAGGTCGTCAGAAAACTCCAACTGATCACCCCGGCGCCACGCACGACGATATCCAGGATTATGTAACCAACAATCGAAACAAGAACGTAGGTAATAATCCGGAGACCGATGAATGCCGCCCGTTCCTTGAGGGTGCCCATCGTCAGGCCCTCCGGTACGATTTGAGCACGCGCAATGCCACCAGATTGATAAAGAACGTGGCAATCAACAGCGCAATACCGATCCAGAACAACGCGCGGTAGTGCGCCGTGCCAAATGGCACCTCGCCCATCTCCGCCGCAATCGTTGCAGTCATCGTGCGCACCGGCTCAAACGGTGACAGCGTCACCTTCGCGGCATTGCCCGTGACCATGATTACCGCCATCGTCTCGCCAACGACGCGTCCCATCCCGAGCATGATGCTCGCAATAATGCCCGACATCGCCGCCGGAACGACCACTTTGAAAATGGTCTGAATGCGATTCGCCCCCAGAGCGAGCGACGCCTCCTTGTAGGCACGAGGCACGCTCCGGATAGCGTCTTCTGAAATAGAGATAATCGTCGGCACCGCCATGAGCGCCAGCAGGACGGCGCCCGTAAGCGCGGTCATACCTGACATGAGCCCGAACGCGCTCTTGATGATTGGCGCAAGCACAATCAAGCCAAAGAATCCCAATACTACGGATGGAATCGCCGCAACAAGCTCGATAAACGGCTTCAGGATTTCCCGTTCGCGCGGCCCCGCCACTTCAGCAATGTACACCGCCCCGCACACCCCAAAGGGGATCGCAATCAGCGTTGCCAACACCGTCACCAGCGCGGAACCGGTTATAAGAGGCAACAATCCATAACCAGCCCCCTGGAACGATTTGGGCATCCACCTCGAACCAACGAGAGCGCCAAGTCCGGGGTCCTTCGCAAACGGCAAGGCCTCGCGGAACAAAAATAAAAAAATCAGAGCGACGATAACAATGCTCGTCGAGGCGGCCCCGGCGAGCACATATTTGACGCTACGCTCCTGGATTTGACGAAATGACACGCGTTATTGGACCTTAACGTATCCAGACTCTTCGACAATAGCCTGGCCTTCATCAGACACGCAGAAATCGAGGAAGTCTTTCACCGGTCCCGTGGCTTCCTTCGCGACGACCAACAATAAGGGCCGCGAAATGGAGTACGCGCCACTCAATACGGTTTCAGTGGTCGGCATCACCGCGGGGGCATCGGGCGTGGCTTTTACCCCGACACTCTTGAGCTTGGCGCCGGCCTCGTGTACATATCCAAGGCCCACGTAACCAATCGCAGACGACGAATCGGACACGCTTTGAACAATCGCGGACGTTGCCGGAAGCAACAGCGCATTTTGCGTGTAGTCCTTTTTGCGCAGCACATGTTCCAGAAAAAACATGTACGTACCCGAACTGGATTCCCGCGAAGTCACGACAATTGATTCGTTCGCGCCACCTACCTCGCTCCAGTTCGTGATCGCCCCCGTATAAATCCGCTCAATTTGCTCCAGCGTAAGTTCATTTACGGGGTTGCTTGGATGCACAACGATCGACAATGCGTCGCGCGCAACAATCGTTACGCTCAATTTCAGCCCCTGCGATTCGCCAGCCTTCTTTTCTTCCTCACTCAAATCGCGCGACGACGCGCAAACGTCGGTCGTGCCATTGAGCAGCGCGGCGACGCCCGTGCCGGAACCGCCGCCAGTAACGGAAATTTTTATGTCGGACCGCTTTTTCATGAATGCGTCGGCCCAGGCCGTGACGACATGCACCATCGTGTCACTACCTTTTATGGAAATCTCGCCTCCCGTCGCCGAAGCGCCCTGAGTGTCGCCCGTTGATGTTTGTTTTGGACCACAGCCCAGAACAGCAATCGACACGAGTACGCAGAAAACAGTCGTCCTCAGATTGTGGGAATACATTTCAGTCTCTGCCTTTTTCATTTGTCCCTCCCTGAAAAGCGTATGCTGCTCCGGTTAGAACCGTGTTAGGCGTTACGGAAATCCAGCATACTAAGCCACCTCCGCTTCCGATGCAGGCAATTGAATCGTAAACATGCTGCCTTTTTGCGGCGAACTCTCGACGGTTGTCTGTCCCCCGTGCACCCGGACAACATGTTTCACAATTGCAAGACCCAATCCGGTTCCGCCCAACTTCCGGCTTCTCGCCTTGTCCACGCGATAGAAACGCTCGAAAATGCGCGTGAGATGTTGGCGGTCAATGCCGCAGCCCTCATCCCGCACGCGAATGGAAATGGTATTCCCCTCGCGCGCCACGTCTACGAAAATGTCTGATCCCGATTGGCTGTATTTAATGGCGTTGTCCAGCAAATTCTCGACCGCGGTTTGGAGCAGCGCTGGATTTAGCCGCGCCCAAAACGGTCCCGCGCATTGGAAATGTATGCGGATGTCTTTGGCTAGCGCCATTACGCCGCAGGCCTGAATGGCGCCTTCCATAATTTCCAGCAACGGTCCGTTGCGCAGTTCGATTTCGTTCTTGCCCACTTCTTGTTCAATACGGGAAAGCTTGAGTAGATCCTCGATAAGAGTATGGAGCCGGTCCGCCTGTTTCCCAATCGTGGCCAAAAACCGCCGCGCCGAGTCTGGGTCTTCAAGCGCGCCGTCCAGCAGTGTCTCGACATACCCCTTGATCGACGTAATAGGTGTCTTCAACTCGTGCGATACATTCGCGACGAAGTCACGCCGCGCGTTCTCGAGCCGGTTCAGCGCCGTCACGTCGTGCAGTACAACGACACACCCGATATTGCGCCGCGAAGTATCGGAC
>Ga0163150_10003833_pt1 | contig 20712 bp, 23 predicted proteins | sample OliLakLV19P2IB_FD_148628 | JGI IMG/M metagenome (GOLD analysis project Ga0163150, IMG submission 148628) | Freshwater microbial mat bacterial communities from Lake Vanda, McMurdo Dry Valleys, Antarctica - Oligotrophic Lake LV.19.P2.IB | ecosystem: Environmental > Aquatic > Freshwater > Lake >...
CCCGAACGACGTGGTGGTGAAGTCCGACGGCTCGATCTGGTTTACCGACCCGACTTTCGGCGTCCTCGGCTGGTACGAGGGTGGCAAGGCCGAACCGGAGTCGCCGATGAACGTCTACCGCGTCGACCCGTCCGGCACCATCGAAGTCGCCGCGGAAGGCATCAACCAGCCCAACGGGCTTGCGTTTTCACCCGACGAGAAACTGCTCTACATCGTCGAGTCGCGCTCGGTGCCGCGCAAGATCCTCGCTTGCAAGGTCAACGCGAACGGCAAATCCCTTGGCGAGCGCAGCGTACTGATCGAGGCCGGGCCGGGCACGCCGGACGGGTTTCGCGTCGACGTTGACGGCAACCTCTGGTGCGGCTGGGGCATGGGCAGCGAGGGCCTCGACGGCGTTCATGTCTTCAACCCGCGGGGAAAACTCATCGGCCGCATCGACCTGCCCGAGCGCTGCGCGAACCTGTGCTTCGGCGGCCTGCGGCGCAACCGCCTCTTCATGGCCGCGAGCACGTCGATCTACTCGCTATACGTCAATACGCAGGGCGCCGGCTGCTGCTGAGCCCACAAAAAAAAGGGGGCCTCCGGAGAGGCCCCTGAATTCGGGACCTTGCGGCCCCGAGGAGGAGACTTGAAACCTGTGCGAAGCCTTGTTCTGCTTCGCGAAGACTAGTCCTGGTAGGACGGCTTGAACGAGGGCGACCCGTTGAGCCATTCCGAGATCGAAACGAAGAACTGCGCGAGTGTCTCGCCTGCGGCCACGTAGTACAGGGCCTCACGGCGGGCTGCGTCGGTCAGCGGCAGGGCTGCGACCTGGGCGGCGATGGGGTTGGTTTTTCTGGTCATTGCATTCTCTCCAAGAGCTAATCCGGTTGAGCGGCACGGATTCGATGGAGTGGATGCTCCCCTCTTTACCGCAGCGCAACAACTGACTATTTCTTCCTGTTCAGATTAGAATTTCTAATGTCTACCTGATTTGGTGCCCCGTGACCGAAAGACTGCCCCCTTTGAATGCACTGCGCGCTTTCGAGACCGTGGCGCGCCTGCTGAGCGTGAAGAAAGCCGCAGCCGAGCTCAACGTCACGCCCGCCGCGGTGAGCCACCAGATCAAGCTGCTCGAAGACCTCGTGGGCCGATCGCTGCTGATCCGCAAGCCTCGCGGCATCGAGTTGACCGACGCGGCGCGCGCCGCGCTCCCACACCTTGCGTCGGGATTCGACCAGCTCGGCCTCGCAGTGCGCGAGCTGCAGGAGAGCCGCGCGGGTTCGACCCTCACGGTGAGCGTTGCGCCCTCCTTTGCGACCTGCTGGCTGATGCCTCGCCTGCACCGCTTTTTAACGGCGCAGCCCGACATCGACGTGCGTGTCACCGCGCGCACGCGACAGTCCACTTCCGTCGGGGGCCAATCCCGGCGTGAGGCCGATGCGTGGCTTGCGGACGCTGATGTCGCGGTGTTGCTCTCCGACGGAGAATTTCCCGGCCTGCATGTCGAGCGGCTGGTGCCGCTCACGGTCACCCCGCTTGCCAATCCCCGGCTCGTGGGGCGAGGCAAGCTGCTGCCCGCGGACCTGCGCAACTTCACGCTGATCCATGACGACATGGGCAAGCTGTACGACGGGCGGGATTTCTGGACGTTGTGGCTCGAAGCAGCCGGGGCGACGAAGCTCAAGCTGAAGCACGGCGCGCAGCTGTCGCACACGGTGCTGGCGCTCGAAGCCGCGGCCGAATGCGTGGGCGTCGTCGCCAGCTCGCCCGAGCTCGCCAAGCCGCAGCTCGATGCCAAGCGGCTGGTGGCGCCTTTCGACCTGCGCGTTGAACTGCCTTACGCGTATCACCTCATTGCGACCGAGGAAGCGCTGGCGCGGCCTCCGGTGAAGGCTTTCACTACCTGGCTCACGGACCAGGCGAAATCCTGAGCGGCAGTCAAGGCAAACGCTAGTAAAGCTGGGCCTTGTAGCGCTCGACCATCTGCTCCTGCGTTTCGGCCGTGGTCTCGCCGCCGGTCTGGTCGCGGATCATCTCGCCAAGCGAGGGCAGTACTCTCCTCGGCACCTGCGATTCGGGCTTCCACAGTCCAGATCTCATGATCGCCTTGGCGCAGTGCAGGTAGGCCTCGCGCACTTTCACGCTGACCACCACCTTCGCGGGCTTGCCGCGCTCGACGCACTGGGCGGTCAGCGCCTCGTCGGTGCGCAGTTCGGCGGTGCCGTTGATGCGCAGCATTTCGTCGACACCCGGAACGAAGAAGAGCAGGCCGATGCGTCCGGTGCCGATGATGTTCTGGAAGCTGTCGAGCCGGTTGTTGCCCGGGCGATCGGGCAGCAGAAGCGTACGGTCCTCGGCCACCTTGCAGAATCCCGGCTCGCCCCCGCGCGGCGAGGCGTCCAGGTTGCCTTCCGCATCCGAGGTACAAAGCACGACGTAGGGCGAAAGCGCGATGAAGCTGCGGCAATGCGGATCGATGTGCGCGAGCTGCTTCTTCACAACGCGCTCGGTGGGTTGCGCATACAGGCCGCGCAGCTGCTCGATCGATTGGATGGCTGGCATGGCGGTTCCTTTCCTCAGAGTCCGAGGGCTTCGGCGGTGAGCTTTCTCAGTTCCTTCTTCACCGCCTCGCGCTCCTTCGCGACACCCGGCTCGGCAGCGAGATTCCTCATCTCGTAGGGGTCTTTCTCCAGATCGTACATCTCGGCCATCCCCTGATGGTGCGTCCAGTGGATGTACTTGTAGCGCTCGGTGCGCACGGCCTTGTAGCCCATGCCGACGATCCACGGCCACGCGCCCTCGCTCCAGTACTCGCACAGGAAGGACTGGCGCCACTTCACGGTCCGGCCTTTCATCAGCGGCACCAGCGATTTTCCCTGCACCGTGTCGCCCGGCTTGCCGCCGGCCAGCTCGATCATGGTCGGCGCGATGTCGATGGCGAGGATCATCTGGTCGAACTTCGTACCCGCTTCGATCCGCTTCGGGTAGCGCACGTAGAAGACAGTGCGGATGCCCTCCTCGTAAGCGAATCGCCGCTCGACCGTGAGGCCGTGCTCACCGAAGAAGAACCCGTTGTCGCCGAGGAAGACGATGCAGGTATTGTCTAGCTGCTTCGTGGCCTCAAGAGCCTCGAGCAGCTGGCCGACGCCCTCGTCGACCGAGGCCATCATCGCCGCGCGCTTGCGGATCTCCTCCTGCGTGCCCCCATCCATGGCCGCGAGGATGTCGCGCGAGACCGGCTCGGCGCGCGCCTCGAACAGCATCTTGAGCGCGGGCTTGTCCTTGGCTACTTCCTCCAGCGGCAGCATGTTCGGCCGCTTCGGGTAGGTCATGCCCTTGTAAAGATCCTTGTGGCGCTCGGGCAGCGTGTAGCCGCCGATGCTCGAGGCGTCGATGCCGCCGCTGGCGTTCTGGTGCAGGTCCGGATGCACCGCCTTGTGCGCGAAGAAGAGCGCAAACGGCGTCTTGCGCTTCTTCTTCACGAACTCCACTGCACGCGAATTGAGGAGGTCGGTCATGTAGCCCTCGACCTGGTGCTCGCCGCCGTCCTCCCACAGGATCGGGTTGCTGAGCTGGCCCTGGCCCTTGAAGCTGACCCAGTGGTCGTAGCCCGGACGCGGGCTCGCGTCGTTGCCCATGTGCCACTTGCCGATGTGCGCCGTCTCGTAGCCGAGCGCCTTGAGCGCAACATGGTAGTTGTCGAGGCGATGGCTCGCGATGTCGCGGCCGACGTTGTCGATGATGCCGTGGCGCGAGGCGTACTGCCCGGTCAGGATCGATGCGCGGTTCGGCGAGCACAGCGGCGTGGTGTGGAAAGCGTTCTCGAACATCGCGCCTTCGCGCGCGATGCGGTCGATGTTCGGCGTCTTCATGTACGGGTGGCCCGAGGCGCTCGTTTCATCGAAGCGCAGGTCGTCGACCAGGATCACGATCAGGTTGGGCTTTCTGGCCATGCGGTGCTCCGGTTCTTTTCGAATCACGCAGTTTAGCCGCAACCCTCCGCCACCGGCGCGGCTTGGTACACTTAGGCCACCATGAGTGACCTAGCGAAAACCAGTTCCGACCCCGACCTCGGCCCGCTGCGCGAGGCGATCGCGCTCTCCGAAGAAGCGCGCAAGCGCGGCAACATGCCCTTCGGCGCGGTGCTCGTTGCGCCCGACGGCACCGTGCTCGCGCGTGGCGAGAACGCGATCGCGACCGAGCGCGATATCACGTCGCATGCCGAGATCAATGCGATCCGCGCCGCGTCGAAGCACTGCACGCCGCAGCAGATCGCCGCGGCCACGATGTACGCGAGCGGCGAGCCCTGCCCGATGTGCTCCGGCGCGATGATCCGCACCGGCGTGCGGCGCGTGGTCTTCGGCATCCGCGCCACGGTGGCGACGCCTTACCTGCCCGGCGCGGCCGGCGCGATGGTCGGCAGCGTCGACTGCCGCAAGGTCTTCGCTGTTGCCCCCACGCCAGTCGAAATCCGCGGGCCGGTGCTGGAGGACGAGGCCAGGGCCCCTTTCGAAGCGTTCGCGGCGCGCGGGGCCGGCTGAAACGCGAAGAGCGGGCCGCTCCACGGCGCCGCCCATTGCGACAGGACCGAATGCGGACTAAATTCGGTCCTGTCCGATTCCGCCATGGAGTGCACCATGAAGTATTCGACCCGCATCAAACCGATCAGCTACCTCAAGGCCAACGCCGCGGAGATCGGTGCGCACCATGGCCGAAGAACGCAGTCCGCTGGTCATCACCCAGAACGGTGAGGCCAAGGCCGTGATGCAGGACGTGGCCAGCTATGAGCAGGCCCAGGAGACCATGGCGTTGCTCAAGATCCTTGCGCTCGGGAGCCGGCAGATCGAGGAAGGCAAGGTCGTACCTGCGCGCGAGGCGATCCGCGACCTGCGGGCGAAACTCGCGCGCTGATGCGCTATGAGGTCCTGCTGACGGCCGGGGCACGGGACGACCTGCAGGAGATCGTCGACTTCATCGCCACCCACGACAGCCCCGCGAGTGCCGGGCGCGTACTCGACCGGCTGGAGGAGTCACTCGCGGGATTGGCCGGGCTTCCCGATCGCGGTTCGCATCCGAAAGAACTGCTCGAACTGGGAATGCGCGAGTACCGGCAGGTGTTCTTCAAGCCCTATCGCCTGATTTACCGGGTGGTCGAGCGAAAGGTGTATGTCCATCTCATCGTCGACGGGCGGCGTGACATGCAGGGACTGCTTTCGCGCAGGTTGCTGGGGTCGTGAAGCCGTACCGACATGGAATAAGGGACAATTGCATTGCGCCGACCGCTGACTCGGGCGGGCAGAATCATCCATTGGAACTATTGCGCGAATATCCGGCACGAGGAGCCCATCGATGAACGCACGATTGCATTCCAGCCTTCGATTCGCCGAAGCGCGGGTGCTGGTGGAAAAGCGCAGCGATGGCTCGACGATCCTGAGCTCGCCACAGCCCTTGGGCCCGTACCCCCGCGCGCTGGGCGAGTGGCTGGTGCACTGGGCCGAAAAAGCACCCGAGCGGGTTTTCCTCTCGGAACGCGCGGGCGACGGCTGGCGCCGCGTGAGCTACGCCGAAGCCCATGACGCAGCGAGGCGCATCGGCGAATCCCTTCTCGCGCGCGGGCTGTCGGCCGCGCAGCCGGTGGCGATCCTGTCCGACAACTCGGTCGACCACGCGCTGCTATCTCTGGGAGCGATGCATGCGGGCATCCCGGTGGCGCCGGTCTCGCCGGCCTATTCGCTGATGTCGAAGGACCACGCCAAGCTCAAGGCGATCTTCAAGCTGCTGAAGCCCGGCCTCGTCTTCGCGCAGGGCGCAGCGAAGTTCGCACCCGCGCTGGCGGCCGTCGGCGCGAGCGCCACGCCGATCGAGGAACTGCTGTCGGCCAAGGCTGGCTCGAGGATCGACACTGCCTATGCCAAGGTCGGCCCCGACACGGTGGCGAAGATCCTCTTCACCTCCGGATCCACAGGCGCGCCCAAGGGCGTGATCAACACGCACCGAATGCTGTGCTCGAACCAGCAGGCGTGGGCGCAGTTGTGGCCTTTCGTCGAGGATATCCCGCCGGTCCTGTGCGAATGGCTGCCGTGGAACCACACGTTCGGCGGCAACGCGACCTTCAACATGGTGCTGAGAAACGGCGGCACGCTGTATGTCGACGGCGGCAAGCCCGCGCCCGGCCTCGTGGAGATCACCGCCAGGAACCTGCGCGAAGTCTCGCCGACGATGTACTTCAACGTGCCGCGCGGCTTCGACCTGTTGCTGCCTTTCCTCGAATCCGACGCGGAACTGCGCAGGAACTTCTTTCGCAACCTCGAAGTGATTTTCTACGCCGGCGCGGCGCTGCCGCAGAACCTGTGGGAAAGGCTGGAAGCGCTCGCCGTCGGCGAGAAAGGCGGCCGGCTCTCGATGCTCTCGGCCTGGGGCTCGACCGAAACTTCGCCGATGGCCGCGTGCGTGCACTACCACATCGAGCGCGCCGGGGTGGTCGGCAACCCGGCGCCGGGCACCGAGCTGAAGCTCGTTGCCTCGGGCGGCAAATTCGAGGTGCGCGTGCGCGGGCCCAATGTGACGCCGGGTTATTACGGCCGCGACGACCTGACCAAGGCTGCGTTCGACGAAGAGGGGTTCTACCGCATCGGCGACGCGATGAAATTCGCCGACGAGCAGGACCCTGCAAGGGGCATCGCTTTCGATGGCCGTGTGGCCGAAGACTTCAAGCTCATGTCAGGCACGTGGGTGCATGTGGGCGCCGTGCGCGTGAAGCTGATCGCCGCGTGCGACCCGCTGGTGCAGGACGCGGTCATCACCGGCCACGACCTCGAGGAGATGGGCGCGCTGGTATTCGTCAATCCCGCGGCGGTGAAGGCGCTCGGGCTCGATGCCGCGGGCGTGCGCGAGCGCCTGCAGGCGGCGCTGGATCGATTGCACGCGGCCTCGACCGGCAGCTCGACCGCGCCCGCACGGCTGCTGGTGCTCGAGGAGCCGCCCTCGATCGACGCGAACGAGATCACCGACAAGGGCTATATCAACCAGCGCGCTGTGCTGGACAGGCGCGCGACGCTCGTGGGGAAGCTGCATTCGGCTTCGCCTGAAGCGATCGTGGCGGGCCGCCGGTGATCAGAACGCTAAAGTATAAATACTGCCATTTTTCGGGCAGAGTCCGCTCTGCACGCGTGTCTCCTGTCGAAATGCTGCCATCCAGATGAGCAACGAACTGTTCCGCCTGACCGCCACTGAAGCGGTCGCGCGCCTGCGCCGCCGCGAGATCTCGCCCCTCGACCTGATCGACGCCGCCGCGGCGCGGATCGAAGCGGTCGATGGCAAGGTGAACGCGCTGCCGATCCGTTTCTTCGAGATCGCGCGCGCCAATGCGCGCAAGTTCATGGGGCGCAAGCCCCCGGCCGATCCGCCGCCGGGGTGGCTCGCCGGGCTGCCGCTGGTCGCCAAGGACTACAACGACGTCGGCGGGCAACCGACCACGTTCGGCTCGCCGATCTTCGCGAAGTCGATTGCGCCAGCCAACGATTACACCGTCGACACGCTCGAAGCGAGCGGCGGCATCTTCATGGCGAAGTCGAACGTGCCGGAATTCGCCGGCTCGAATACCTTCAACCCGGTGTTCGGGGCGACGCGCAACCCGTGGAACCTGAAGATGACCGCCGGCGGCTCTTCCGGCGGTGCCGCGGCGGGGCTCGCCAGCGGGACGCAGTGGCTTGCGATGGGCAGCGACCTCGGCGGCAGCCTGCGGATTCCCGCAAGCTACTGCTCGATCGTCGGACTGCGCCCTTCGCCCGGCCGGGTGCCGCGCGGCGCGGGCCTGCCGCCTTTCGATTCGCTCTGGGTCGAAGGCCCCATGGCGCGCAACGTACCGGACCTCGCGTTGATGCTGGACGCGCTTTCGGTGCAGCACCCGCGGGATCCGCTCTCGATGCCGGCGCCGCGGTCGTCTTTTGCCTCCAAAGTGCGCGAACCCCGTCCCCCCCGCCGCGTGGCGTTCTCGGCCAACCTCGGCCTGTCGAACGTCGATCCGGAGATCGCCGGGATCTGCCGGGCCGCCGCCTGGCGCTTCGAGGATTTCGGCACCGTGGTCGAGGAGCGCGCCCCCGACTTCTCCAATTCGATCGACACCTTCCAGGCGCAACGGGGCCTGCTGTTCGCGGCATTGCGCGGCGAGCTTCTCGCAAAGGAACGCGCTCGCATCTGCGATTCGATCATCTGGAACATCCAGAAGGGCCTCGACCTCACAAACGAAGAGATCATCCGCGCCGAGCGGGAACGCAATGCGCTGTATCACCGCACGGCCGCCTTCTTCGGCGACTTCGACCTCCTGCTGTGTCCCGTGGTGGCCGTCCCGCCTTATCCCGTGGAGCAGCCCTACCCGACCCGCATCGGCGACCAGCACCTCACCAGCTACATCGACTGGATGTTCCTCACCTTCGTGATCACGCTGACCGGCTGCCCGGCGCTCTCGCTGCCCTGCGGCTTCACCAGGGACGGATTGCCGGTCGGCCTGCAGATCGTCGGCCCGACCCACGGCGATGCAGCCGTGCTCGCGGCAGGCGCGCTGTTGGAGCAGGCTTTCGGCATCGCCGGCCGCCTGCCGATCGACCCGGCCGGCTGACAGGGTTTCCATTTAACCGGGCCGGATATTGCCCGGGGCGCGCATGCGCTTTTCGGTAACATAGCCACTTGGTCAACAGGGGAGTCACAGAATGAAACGCGTCGCCTTTGCCTTGTGGCTGCCCCGGGTTTCACAATAGGACCCGTCCCGATGCCCCACTCCAATCCACCTCCCATGCCGCAACTCATCCCACGCAACACCGCCCGCCTGCGCCGCTATATCCAGGACATGACCCGACTCGTCGGGGAGCCTGGCGCCGATGAAGCCCGCATGCTCTCCGAGGGCGAGAAGCTCCTCAAGGACCTCATCGGCCACGACGACTGGCTGCCGGACGAGTTTGCGCAGCCTTCGCCGGATTCGTACCGCCAGTACCTGCTTCACTGCGACCCGCTCGAGCGCTTCAGCGTGGTGAGCTTCGTGTGGGGCCCGGGCCAGAAAACGCCGGTGCATGACCACACGGTGTGGGGCCTCGTCGGCGTGATGCGCGGGGCGGAGGTTTGCGAGGAATTCGCGGGCGTCACCGCCGGGCAGCCTTTCCGCGCGAGCGGCAAGCATCGCATCGAGCCCGGTGAAGTCGACCGGCTGTCGCCGACGATCGGCGACATCCATGTCGTGTCCAATGCCTACGCGGACCGGCCGTCGGTGAGTATCCATGTGTACGGCGCGAACATCGGCGCAGTGCACAGGCACGTGTTCGATGCCGCAAGCGGCGCACCGCGCGATTTCGTTTCCGGCTATCACAACACCGTGACCCCGAACCTCTGGGACTGCTCGCAGGAAGCCCGATGAGCGACCCTTCCCCGGCCAAACGGTCCGCTCCGGGCACCGGCGGCTCGCCAGGCGCGGCACCGGCCAACGGCGGCAAGCACTTGCGCTTCAAAAACACCTACGCACGCCTGCCGGCCGAATTCTTCACGCGCCTGCAGCCCACACTGCTGCCGGATCCCTACCTGGTTGCTTTCAACCCAACGGCGGCCGCGCTGATCGGCCTCGACCCGGCCTTTGCGCGCACGCCGGAATTCGTCGAGATCTTCAGCGGCAACCGCGTTCCCAAAGGCGCGGAGCCCCTCGCGGCGATCTATGCCGGCCACCAGTTCGGCGTCTTCGTGCCGCAGCTCGGCGACGGGCGCGCGATCCTGCTTGGCGAAGCCCTCGGGCCCGACGATCGCCGCTGGGACCTGCAGCTCAAGGGCGCCGGGCGCACGCCCTATTCGCGCATGGGCGACGGGCGCGCGGTGCTGCGCTCGACCATCCGCGAATACCTTTGCTCCGAGGCCATGCATGGCTTGGGCATCCCGACCACGCGCGCGCTTGCGATAACCGGCAGCGATGCGCCGGTGGTCCGCGAAACCGTCGAGACTTCCGCCGTGCTCACGCGCATGGCGCCTTGCCACGTGCGCTTCGGCTCGTTCGAGCTGTTCTATCACCGCAAGCAGTACGAGCAGGTGCGCACCCTCGCCGACTACGTGCTGCGCGAGCATTTCCCCGAGCTGCTTGCCGCGGAGAAACCGCACCTTTCGCTGCTCTCGGAGGTCGTGCACCGCACCGCCGAGCTGGTCGCGCGCTGGCAGGCGGTCGGCTTCTGCCATGGCGTCATGAACACCGACAACCTCTCGATCCTCGGCCTCACGATCGACTACGGCCCCTACGGGTTCCTCGACGGCTTCGACTGGAACCATGTCTGCAATCACTCGGACGACGGCGGGCGGTATGCCTACAACCGCCAGCCCGGCATCGCCCACTGGAACCTGTATTGCCTCGGGCAGGCGCTGCTGCCGCTCATGGAGATGGAAGAAGCCGAGGCCGCGCTGCAGAGATTCGAGCCGGCTTTCGACGCCGCCTACACGACGCTCATGCGCGCCAAGCTCGGGCTGCGCGCCAGCCACGAGGGCGACGCCAAGCTCGTTGAGGACGTCCTCGGCCTCATGCAGGCGAGCCGCACCGATTTCACGATCTTCTTTCGCGGCCTGTCGTTGTTCGACACGGACCCCGGCGCGCGAAACGAGAGGATGCGCGACCAGTTCGTCGAGCGCGAAGCGTTCGACGCCTGGGCGAAAAGGTATCGCGAAAGGCTCGTGCAGGAAGGCTCGGTGGACGCGGAGCGTCGCGACCGCATGGACCTTGCCAATCCCGCCTATGTGCTGCGCAACTGGATGGCGGAAGAAGCGATCGTGCGGGCGCGCGACCAGCGCGACTTCACGCTCATCGAAGAGCTCCGCGTGCTGCTTTCGGACCCGTTCAGCGAGCAGGCCGGCATGGAGCGTTACGCGGGACACCCGCCGGGATGGGCCGGCGGGATTTCGGTCAGCTGCTCGTCCTGAGAGCCGCGCGCGCGACGCAAGCGCGAACGGCGTCGCGCATTTGAACTCATTTGCACTCCACGGGTCAGACGCGGTGTGCAGATGCGGCGCAGCAAAATCCGGACGATAATGGCGTCTCGCTCCGATCCCCCTGCTGCGCACAAGGAGAAATAATTGAAATCCGGCAAGACCGACGCTGACTGGAAGGCCGAGCTGACGCCGATGCAATTCAACGTCACGCGCAAGCACGGCACCGAACCCGCCTTTACCGGCGAGTACACCGACAACCACGACAAGGGCGTCTACCGCTGCATCTGTTGTGGCGCCGAGGCGTTCTCCTCCCAGCACAAGTTCGATTCGGGTTCGGGCTGGCCGAGCTACTGGCAGCCCTCGCGCCCCGAAAACGTCGCCACCGAGACCGACAGCAGCTATTCGATGAACCGCACCGAGGTGCATTGCGCCGCCTGCAATGCGCATTTCGGCCACGTGTTCGACGACGGCCCGCAACCCACGGGGCTGCGCTATTGCATCAATTCGGCTTCTCTCAGGTTCGAGAAGAAGTAGCCCCCCAGGGCTCGCACAGGGGGCAAAGCGCCCCAGAATGGTAAAATCCACGGCTCATGAAATTCCTTTTCGACCTCTTCCCGGTCATCCTCTTTTTCGTCGCTTTCAAGTTCGCCGGCATCTACGTGGCCACGGCAGTCGCCATGACCGCGACGGTCGGCCAGATCGCGTGGGTGTGGTTCCGCCACCGCAAGGTGGAGCCGATGCTGTGGGTGAGCTTCGGCGTGATCGCGGTGTTCGGCAGCGCCACTCTGCTGCTGCAGGACCCGACCTTCATCAAGTGGAAACCCACGGTGCTCTACTGGCTGTTCGGCGGCTCGCTTGCGGTCGCGCACCTGGCCTTCGGCAAGAACCTCATCCGCGCCATGATGGGCAAGCAGCTCCAGTTGCCGGATCCGGCATGGACGAAGCTGATGTGGAGCTGGGTCGGGTTTTTCGCCTGCATGGGCGTGATCAACCTCTATGTCGCGTACAACTATTCCGAGAACGTCTGGGTCAACTTCAAGCTGTTTGGCGGCATGGGGCTGATGTTCGCCTTCGTGATCGGCCAGGCCGTCTACCTCTCGCGCTTCAGCCCGGAGGACACGCCGGGAGAGGACGTTTCCGAAGGCAGGAAGCCTTGAACCTCGAGCCGGTCATGCGCGAGCGGCTCGGCGCGCTCCATCCCGAATCGCTCGAGATCACCGACGACAGCGCCGCCCATGCCGGGCATGCGGGCGCCGCGCCCGGCGGCAACACGCACTGGAGCGTGGCCATCGTGTCCCGCTCCTTCGAGGGCAAGCCCACCGTGGCGCGCCATCGCATGGTGTACGCTGCACTCGGCGACCTCATGAACAATCCCATCCACGCCCTGCAGATCCAGGCGCGTGCACCGGATGAGGCCTGAAAAGGCCCGCAGTACGCACCAGCAACGCGAAACCAACCGAAAGAGGACGCAGATGAACTTCCGCCCAACCGCTCTCGCCGCCGCCACGGCCGCGGCGCTGCTCGCAGCCTTCCCCGCGCTCGTCCAGGCGCAGGCCAAGCCGGCCCCGCCCGTGCCGTCGGCAATCACCGTGGCCCCCAGCGGCCCGGTAGCGACCGTCAACGGCGTCGCCATCCCGCAGCAGCGCGGCGAGCTGCTGTTGCGCGAGCGCGCCCAGCAAGGCCAGCCCGACAGCCCGCAGCTGCGCGCCGCGGTCCGCGACGAGCTCGTCAACCGCGAAATCATTTCGCAGGAGGCGGTGAAGGGCGGCCTCACCAAGAAAGCCGAGATCGTGAACGAGCTCGAGCTCGTGCGCCAGACCGTGATCGTGCAGGCCTACCTGCGCGAGTACATCCGCACGCACCCGATCACGGATGCCGAGATGCAGAAGGAATACGACCGCGTCAAGGCCGAGCTCGGCGAGCGCGAGTACAAGGCGCGCCACATCCTCGTGGGCACCGAGGACGAGGCGAAAACCGTCATTGCAGACCTGAAGAAGGGCGCCAAGTTCGACGAGCTCGCGCGCAAGGTCTCGAAGGACGACGGCTCGAAGACCAAGGGCGGCGACCTCGAGTGGCAGTCGCCGGGCACGTTCGACAAGGATTTCGCAAACGCGATGGTCAAGCTCACCAAGGGCCGCTACACCGAGGCGCCCGTCAAGTCGCGCTTCGGGTTCCACGTGATCCAGCTCGACGATTCGCGCAATGCGCAGCATCCGCCGCTCGCCGAGGTCAAGCCCAACATCTCGCAGCGCCTGCAGCGCGCGCGCATCGAAAGCCTCATTGCCGAGCTTCGCGCAAAGGCGAAGGTCGAGTAGCCGGGCCAAACGCAACGCTTCCGGGGGATCGCCATGAATGTCGAAAAGATCAAGGTCCGCATCACCGATACCGGCAAGACCATGGACGTGGCGGTCCTCAACAAGCGCGTCGAGTTCATCGAAGTCGTCCTCGGCGAAGGCATCCACAGCGTGAAGTGCCAGCTCACGCCGACCCGCAACGCGATGGCCTATGCGGGCTCGGCGATGGGCCGCGAGATCGTCTATGAGCGCAGCCGCGAACAGGTCAAGGCGGAGATCGAGCTGTTCAATCCCGCGATCCCGAAGGGGCGCCCGCGCTAGCTGGCGCCGTGCCGGCCGCCCCGGGCCGGCGATTCGCCGCTACGACTTCTTCGCCGGCGCCGGCTCGGCCGAGGGCATCCTGCAGCCGGTGTAGCTGACTGTCGGCCCGTCGGTCAGGCTGGTTTCTTCCGCGGTCACCGTAAGCACTGCCCTGCCGTTTCCATAGCGTGTCGCGTCGCCCGCCACGCGGTCGAGGCGGAACTCGCGCTCGGGCAGGATCACCCACGCGGCCGCGCCGCTCTCCAGCGTGCGCAGGTAGAAGCGCTTGCCGCCGGCGCACTGGTAAGTCACCGAATTCGCCGGGACGCGCGAGCGCTCCATGTTCTTGTCGTCACTGAATGGCCACAGGCTGCTGGGCATGCTGACCGAGCCGCACCCGGCCGCGGCGAGCGAAAAAAGAACGGGCGCCGCGAATGCGGCAAACGAACGATTGATTTTCATGGTGTCCTGAGGAAGGGGGTACGGGGGAACCATAGGTTCACCTGTGCCTGAGGGAGGGGGTACACGGGGGAACCGCAGGTTCACCTGTGCCTAGCTCAATCCGGCGAGCACGCGCAGGTGCTGCACGGTGCTGCGCCCGAGAGCGGACAAGTCGTAGCCGCCCTCGAGCATCGAAACGATCCTGCCGCCGGTGTGGCGATCGGTCGCGGCCTTGACCTGCTGGGTGACCCACGCGTAGTCGGCGTCCTGGAAAGCGAGCATGGCCATGTCGTCGTCGACATGCGCGTCGAACCCGGCCGAAAAGACGACGAGTTGCGGCGCGAACGCTTCCAGGGCCGGCAGCCAGTCACGCGTCACGGCTTCGCGGAATGCCTTGCTGCCCGCGCCCGCGGGCAGCGGCACGTTGATCATGTTGTCTGCGCCGGGCTCGGTGCCGCTGTAGGGATAGAACGGATGCTGGAAGATCGAGGCCATGAGCACATGCGCATCGCCCGTGAAGATGTCTTCGGTGCCGTTGCCGTGATGCACGTCGAAATCGATGATCGCCACCCGCTCGAGCCCATGCTCGTGGATCGCGTGGCGCGCCGCGATCGCGACATTGTTGAAAATGCAGAAGCCCATCGGCCGCGTGCGCGTCGCATGATGGCCCGGCGGGCGCACGCTGCAGAACGCGTTCTCGACCTTGCCCTCGAGGACGAGATCGGTTGCGAGCACCCCCGCGCCGGCGGCATGCAGGGCTGCGAACAGGCTGTGCGGGTTCATCGCGGTGTCCGGATCGAGATGCACGGTGCCGCTCTTGGGCGCGGCTTCGCGAATCGCGCGCACGTATTCGGGCGGATGAACGCGCGCGATCTGGGCGTCGGTCGCCTGCGGGGCTTCGTACCTCGACAGGTACTGGCCGATGCCCGAGGCGATCATCTGGTCCTCGATCGCCGCTAGGCGCGCCGGGCACTCGGGATGGTGCGCACCCATATCGTGCCTGGCGCAATCGGCGTGCGTGATGAAAGCGGTGGTCATGTCCGGTGCGGATATTCGTGAATTTGTTTGCGAATCATAGCGTAATCGCCGGTCCTTCCCCGCTCGCGGGTAGCCGCCGCGCACCCCGAGACCGTACAATTCGCCCATGCTCCTCAAACCCAAATTCCAGTCCGCCTCGCCCGCCCATCGCGTCATCGAGGCGGCCGGCCAGATCATCCTCGGCAAGGAAGCGCAGATCCGCCTTGCGCTTGCCTGCATCCTCGCGCGCGGGCACCTGCTCATCGAGGACCTGCCCGGCGTGGGCAAGACGACCCTCGCGCACGTGCTCGCCCGCTCGCTCGGGCTGGATTTCCACCGCATCCAGTTCACCAGCGACATGCTGCCGGCGGACATCATCGGCGTGTCGGTGTACGAGCGCGACAGCGGCGCGTTCAAGTTCCATCCCGGCCCGATCTTCGCGCAGGTGATCCTCGCCGACGAGATCAACCGCGCGACGCCCAAGACGCAAAGCGCATTGCTCGAAGCAATGGAAGAGCACCAGGTGACGGCCGAAGGCGAGACACGCCGCCTGCCCGAACCGTTCTTCGTCATTGCGACACAGAATCCCTCGGAGCAGGTCGGCACTTTCCCGCTCCCCGAATCGCAGCTCGACCGCTTCCTCATGCGCATCGAGCTCGGCTATCCGGACCGCGATGCCGAGCGCGCGCTGCTCGCGGGCGCGGATCGGCGAGACATGCTCGCCGTCCTCGAGCCCTCGCTCAAGCCGTCGGAATTGGTCGTGCTGCAGGACGAGGCCGGCCGGGTGCACGTGGCGCCCGCCCTGCTCGACTATGTGCAGGCGATCATCGAGCACACGCGGCGCTCGGCCAACTATGTTTCGGGCCTCTCCCCGCGCGCGGCGCTTGCGCTGGTGCACTCGGCGCGCGCATGGGCGTACCTCGAAGGCCGCGACAAGGTGATTCCCGAAGACGTCCAGGCCGTGCTGCCCGGCGTGGCCGCGCACCGCCTGCGGCCTGCGCACGACACCAACCGCCGCGTGGACGTGGCCGCGCAACTGCTCGCCGCCGTCCCGATTCCGTAACGCCCCCGGCTCCCGATCCCGGTGGGCGAGATCGCTGAGGACGAACCAGCCCAGACCGCGGCGCCCCCCGGCCGCTGGCTCGCAACACGGGCCGGCTTGCTCACCCTTGCGGGAATCGTTGCGCTGTTGCTTTTCTCGATCGGCGCGTGGACCTATCACACGGTCGAAACGTCCCTGCGCGAATTGCGCTCCGACAGCATGCGGGGACTGCTCGATGCGCAGGTCAACAGCCTGCGCGTCTGGATTGCGGAGGAGATCGCGGATGCCGAACGCATTGCACGCGATCCCGCGGTGCGCGAGGCGGTGCTCGCCCTCGTCGATAAAGCGGCTCAAGCGGGCGGCGACTCCTCGAAAATCTGCGCCAGCCCGGAACGCGCGCGGGTAAATGAGATCCTGCGGCCCCTTCTCGCAGACGAAGGCAGCGCCGGGCATAACGTGATCGGTCCCGACGGCCGGCTGCTGTCGACACGCTACCCGGACTACTGCGGCCTCAGCGTGCATCCCCGCCGGTTTGCTCCGTTGCTCGAAGAAGTGTTCCGCGGGAAGTCGAAATTCGTGCGCCCGGTGCGCGATACCGATCGCGTCGAATTGCCGCCGAGCCTGCGCGCCGGCGGCCCGCTTGCCTGGATGGAGACGCCGGTGCGCGACGAAACCGGACAGGTGCGTGCAGTCCTGGGGATCGCCGAACCCGCCGAAGCGGGCTTCTCGGCGATTCTCGCCGCTGCGCGTCCAGGCCAGACCGGCGAGGTCTACGCATTCGACGCGGAAGGCTACATGCTCTCGGAGAGCCGCTTCCCCGCCGAGCTCCAACGCATGCACTTGCTGCCCCACGGGACCGGCGCGCTGCTGAATACGCAGATTCGCGAATCCGGACCGCAAACGCCGGACGCGCCACCTGCGGCCGATCGCCCATTTACGCGCCTGGCTACCGCGGCGCTCGCCGGCCGCGCCGCCAGCAGGCCTGAAGCACAGCGCGGGGTGCTGCTCGACCCCTATCCGGGATATCACGGCTCGCCGGTCGTCGGGGCGTGGCGCTGGCTTCCCGAACTCGACGTGGCCGTGGCCTTCGAGATCGGCGCCGAGGAAGCGTATGCCCCGCTGCGCTTTTTAAAGGTCGCCTACGCGGCAGTACTGATCGCGCTGTTCGTCGCGGTCGTCGCGGCGATGGGCGCCGGCGTGATCGCCGCGGGCTTCAAGCGCCGTTTCGGCAGCGCCAACAAGGCCGGCGACTACGTCATCGAGCGCGAGATCGGTTCCGGCGGAATGGCCAGCGTGTACCTCGCACGCCACGCGCTGCTCAAGCGCCCGACCGCGGTGAAGATCCTCAAGCGCCTGCGCGCCAGCGACGAAATGATCGCCCGCTTCGAGCGCGAGGTGCAGCTCGCCAGCCAGCTCTCGCATCCGAACACGGTCGAGATTTTCGACTATGGCCGCACGCGCGATGGCTTGCTCTATTACGCGATGGAATACCTCGACGGCATCACGCTCGCCCAGATGGTCGCGCAAGACGGCCCCGCGCCGGTTGCAAGGACCGTGCACATCCTTCGCCAGCTCTGCGCTGGCCTTGCAGAGGCGCATGCCAAAGGCCTCGTGCATCGCGACATCAAGCCGGAAAACATCATGGTCTGCAGGCGAGGCATCGAGCTGGACGTGGTGAAGATCCTGGATTTCGGGCTGGTTAAGAACGTGGCGGGCCCGCACACCCGCGATCTCACGCATGGCCTGCGCATCCTCGGCACGCCCCTCTACATGGCGCCCGAGCGCATCCGCTCGCCGGGCGACGTGGACGCGCGAGCCGACGTCTATTCGGTGGGGGTGGTGGCTTTCTACCTGCTCACGGGGAGGAAGCTGTTCGAAAGCGAGGATGACCTGGAGCTTGCGCAGCGCGTCCTGAACGAACCGCCGCCACGCGCTTCGAGCATTGCCGATGGCGTCCCGGCCGCGCTCGACGACTTCATACTGGCCTGCCTGGCAAAACGGCGCGAAGACCGGCCGCGCGATGCAGCGGCCATGCTCGAGATCGTGGAGCCGCTCTCGAGCGAGTACCGATGGACCCAGGACCAGGCAGCGCGGGCCTGGGCGTCGAAACGCTAGACGGGGAAGATCCCCGCGATCGTCGACTGGATGGATTCCGCCGCGGCGCGCGGGTCCGGCGCCTCGCGGATCGGGCGACCGACCACGATGTAGTCCGAGCCGTTAGCGAAGGCCTGCGCCACATCGACGGTGCGCTTCTGGTCGTCGACCGGCTTGGCCTGCGCCGCGGACACCGGCCGGATGCCCGGGGTCACGATCGTCAGCCGGCTGCCAAACGCGGCCTTGATCTGCGGCGCCTCGAGGCCCGAAGAAATCACGCCGTCGCATCCGCATTCGAGCGCACCCCGCGCGCGGGAGAGGACGAGCTGCCCGACTTCCCCGGCCGCGCCCATTTCCGCGAGATCGCTCTTGTCGAAGCTCGTGAGCACGGTGACGGCGAGGATGCGCACGCCGCTCTTCGCCGACACCGCCGCCTCCATGACCGAGCGATGGCCATGCACCGTCACGAAGGTCGCGCCGCTGCCCTCGAGGTTCAAGACCGCCCGCCGGACCGTCTCGGGGATGTCGTAGAACTTGAGGTCGGCGAACACCTTCTTGTCGCGGGCCGCGAGCCATTCGAGCAACTCGAAATACCCGCCGGAAGTGAAGAGCTCCAGGCCGATCTTGTAGAACCTCACCGAGTCGCCAAGCGATTCGACCAGTTGCCGGGCTTGCGCGGCGGAGGGCACGTCCAGGGCGACAATAAGCCGCTCCCGGCGGTCGATCGGGTTTTCGGCGGCGGCCCTGGCGGGCATCGGGGCGGTCATCGAGGGTCCTCGTGATGGGTTCTCGGGCGCGATTGTACCGGCGCCGGAACCTGAATCCCCGTCCACGCCATCGTACTGGGGCAGCACCGCCGTGATGGTGGCCCCGATCACGACCACCACCCACGAGATATAGACCCACAGCAGGAAGATCGGGATCACCGCGAACGCGCCGTAGATCATCGTGTACGTGGGGAAATAGCGGATGTACGTCGCAAAGCCGAGCTTGGCCAGCTCGAAGGCAAGGCCCGCGATCAGGCCGCCGGCGATCGCATGCCTCAGATCGACCTTGCGGTTCGGCAGCAGGTAGTAGACCAGCGTAAACGCGATGCAGGTAAACGCGTACGGCACAAAGCGCAGCACGCCCAGCGACACCCAGTCGGGCTGGCCGAGGTAGCCGAGCGATTGCCCGACGATCCACGAGGTGATCGACACGCTCGCCCCGATCAGCAGGGGCGCCACTGCAAGCGCGGCGAGGTAGATCAGCACGCGCTTGATCAAGCCCCTGGGCTGCTGCACGCGGAAGAGCCGGTTGAACGTCTCGTCGATGCTCAGCATCAGCGAAAGCGAGGTGATGCCGAGGAAGACCAGCCCGATCGCGGTGAGCTGCGCGGCCTTGCCCGCGAATTCCATGAGCTGGGTGTTGATCAGCCGGCGGCCGGTGTCGGGCAGGAAGTTGCGCATGACGAACTGCTGGAGCGCATCGATCCACTGCTGGAAGGCGGGAAACGCCGTGGAGACCGAAAGCACCACCGCGAACAGCGGCACGAGCGCAAGCAGCGTGGTGAACGTCAGGCCCGCCGCCACCTGGAAGCAGCGGTCCTCGTCGACCCTGCGCACCATGGTCGCGCTGAACGCGGCAACTACGCGGCCGGTGGAAGGGGCAGTACTCGACATGGTCGACCCTATAATACCGTCCCCTTCGAAGCAGCCTTCATAAAACCGCCTCGCGCGGTTGCGATCCGATGCCAGCTCAGTCCTCAGCGCAGTCCTCCCACATCCTCGTCCTCTACTACACACAAGGCGGATCGATCCGGCGCATGGCCGAGCTCGTGGCCGAAGGCATCGAGCGCGTCGCCGGAGCAAGCGCGAGATTGCGCACGGTGCCCAAGGTCGCGGCAGTCACGAGCGTGGCGGCGCCGGCCATCCCGGACGCGGGCGCGCCCTATTGCGAATTGAAGGATCTCGAGGAATGCGCGGGGCTTGCGCTCGGCAGCCCGACGCGATTCGGCAACATGGCCGCGCCGATGAAATACTTCCTCGACGGTACCTCCGGCCTCTGGCTTTCGGGCGCGCTCTCGGGCAAGCCCGCTTGCGTGTTCACTTCCACCGCAAGCATGCACGGCGGACAGGAGACGACGCTCGTTTCGATGATGCTGCCGCTCCTGCATCACGGCATGCTGATCGTCGGGCTGCCGTATACCGAGCCCCTGCTGTCATCGACGCAGGGTGGAGGCACGCCCTACGGACCGAGCCACGTGGCCGGCGTGTCCGACGACCACCCAGTGAGCGACGCGGAACGCGCGCTTTGCATCGCGCAGGGCAAGCGGCTCGCGCAGGCCGCCCTCAAGCTCGCGGGCCCATCCGCACCATGACTCCCGTCGTACGGGTCGCGTGGGCGGCCGCGGCGGCGAGCCTCGTCGGGCTGATCTTCCTGTGCCTCGCCTGGGAACTGTGGCTGGCGCCGATCCGGCCGGGCGGCTCGCTGCTCGCGCTGAAAGCACTGCCGCTGCTGATCCCGCTCTTCGGCGTCCTGCACGGCAAGCGCTACACCTTCCAGTGGTCGAGCATGTTCATCCTCCTCTACTTCACCGAGGGCGTGATGCGTGGG
>Ga0163150_10003834_pt1 | contig 20707 bp, 17 predicted proteins | sample OliLakLV19P2IB_FD_148628 | JGI IMG/M metagenome (GOLD analysis project Ga0163150, IMG submission 148628) | Freshwater microbial mat bacterial communities from Lake Vanda, McMurdo Dry Valleys, Antarctica - Oligotrophic Lake LV.19.P2.IB | ecosystem: Environmental > Aquatic > Freshwater > Lake >...
CCTCCCTGGGAGGGAGGGGGGATGGAGCATCGAGCAGATGACGTGGCGGATGGCGCTGATCATCGGCTTGGCACAGTGCATGGCGATGTGGCCGGGGACGAGCCGTAGCCTGGTGACGATCGTCGCTGGTCTGCTCGTCGGGATGCGGGTGGCGGCGGCGGTGGAGTTCAGTTTTTTATTGGGCGTGCTGACCCTGGGCGCCGCGACGTGCTACGACGGGATCAAGCACGGCCGCGTGATGATGGAAACTTACGGCCCAGTGTCACTGGCGATCGGATTCCTCTTCGCGTTCGTGTCGGCGGTGCTCGCGGTGAAGTGGATGGTGGGATACTTGAAGAGCCACGGGCTGGCGGTGTTCGGCTGGTACCGCGTGGCGCTGGCGATCATCGTGGCGGCGCTGATCGCGGCGGACTGGTTGAGTGCGTGAGCCGCGAGGCAACGCAGAGCGCGTGGCAACGCCTCGCGGACGCGCCGAGTGTGCAGGCGATCTTCGGTTGCACGGATGTCCTTCGCAATCGACGTCAGCCGCGAAATGAAACGTCCCGAACCCCCCGGCCGTCCGCGACGCGTTGCGTCGCGGCTCCTTGGACCTTTTGAATTTTGAATCTTGAACTTTGAACTTACTTCTCCCCCGCCAGCGTGAAGCGGTGCCAGAGGTGGCGGTGGTACTTCGTGTAGTCGAGCGAGAGCCGCTGGCGGAAGTCGAGCACTTCCTTTTTCTTGAACCCCGCGAGCACGCTCACCGGGCCATCGAAGCGCACGATGTCATTGAGCGGCAGCGTGACCAGCTTGGTGTTCCAGTAGCCGAGCCTGCTCCGCCGCAGGTCGTTCCAGATGATGCCGTGCTTGGCGATGCGGTCCATGTGGCGGAGCACGGTCATCGCCTCAAGATCGCCGAGGTGGTGGAGGAACATGCTGCTGACGCAGTAATCGAAGCTGTTGGGCGGGAAGGGGAGTTTCAACGCGTCGCCGCCGACGAGTAGCACGCGCGAGCCGGCGGGATCGGCGGCGACGTGTTCACGGGCGAGGTCGAGGGTGGTGGCGTGGCGGTCGATGCCGACGACGCGGACATCGTGGCCGGCCTTCTTCGCCCAGGCGGCGATGGCGAGCGGGATGTCGCCCAGACCGGTGGCGACATCGAGGATGCGGATGGTCTGGCCCTTGCGCCACTTCTTCGACCATCTTTTCAGGTGCCGCAGCACGGACGCGCTGCCGCCCAGCCAGCGGTTGACCCAGCGGATGAACCGGAAGCTGGAGCGCAGCTTCTCGACGGGCACATCGGGGGCGTCCATCTTCTCGGGCGTGAGGATGCGGGCGGTGAGGAAGGCCATCGCCACATGGTAGGTGCGTCGAACGTGCCGTTGCCGATATGGTGCGAGCATGACCCGCGAGGCAACGCACCAGCCGTCAGACAACGTCTCCGGGTGTGCAAACGTTCTTCGGTCGCGCGGCGGCTTCCTCAACCCACGCCAACCGCGCTGCGCACCGTCCTTAATGCCCCGCCGCTGTCTGCGGCGCGTTGCGCCGCGGCTCGCAAGGCACTCGGCAGCGCGTCAAGCCTTCATCTTCGCTTCATCTGCGTTTTGGGAGAATTGTTGCTGTTGGCCTTGTATTGCGCCCCCTTGGACGCTTCAAGCTCAAATCGGCGAACGCCACAACCGGATGCCGCTGCATGATGCTCAGGCGCGCAACCCGCATGTCGCGGCGGAAAAAAGAAATAATTCTTTATTTGGATGAATAAAACGCAAGGTGGTCCGTTATAAAGCCGTAGGTTGAGGCAGAAAGTCGACTCCCGCCGAAGTAAATGGCATCCAAGCGATTGAATAACGGGTCTGGAGAGGCATTATCCTACATGCCTCAATTGGATGGCCTGCGCGCCTTGGCGGTCAGCGGCGTCATGTTTCAGCATTTTTTCGGTAATTACTATCTTTTACCTCGACTCCTCGAGGTGGGCGATCTTGGCGTCCGGCTGTTCTTCGTGCTCAGCGGGTTCCTCATCACGGGCATCCTGCTTCAGTGCCGCGACGGCCTCGACGGCGCCAACACCGTTGGCGGCGCGGCCCTGCGCTTCTACGCCCGCCGGGCCCTGCGCATCTTGCCCGTGTTCTACGTCGTGCTGGCGGTGGCGACCCTGATGGACCTGGACCCGGTGCGCGAGTCGTTGGCGTGGCACATGGCCTATCTCTCAAACTTCTATCTGGCCAAGCAGGGGTTCTGGGACGGATGCGTTTCGCACCTCTGGTCGCTGGCCGTCGAGGAGCAGTTTTATCTTATCTGGCCGGTGGTCGTGCTGATGACGCCGCGGCAGTGGCTTGCCCGCGTCATCGGGGCGGCGATTGTCGTGGGAATCCTGTCGCCGTCGGCGGCGCTGCTGGCGGGGGCGAACCCGATAGCCGCGACCGTCTTGCCCAATTCGTGTCTCGACACGCTCGGCATGGGCGCCCTCCTCGCGCTCTTTGCCCACGACCCCCGCTACGCCGGGCGCCGCCGGCGGCTGGTCATGCTCGGGCGGAACCTCGGAGCGCCGCTGTTCCTGCTGATGGCCGCCCTGCACGCCTTCGGGATCGCGCAGGAGGTTTACCTGGTCGGCCGTGACATGGCCGTAGCCCTGCTGGGCGTCTGGGTCATCGATAACTGCGCCCGCGGGGGCGATTCGGTCCTCGACAGGGCGCTGCGACTGCCGCCGCTGGTGTACGTCGGCCGGATCAGCTACGGCATCTACCTCGTCCACCTGTTCATCCCTGACGCCCTTGCCTCGCTGGCGCACCGGTTCGGCTGGCAGTTGCCGGCGACGGCTCTGCCGCGGGCGGCGCTGTACACCGCCGTCGCGATTGTGCTCGCCAGCCTGTCATGGCACCTGTTCGAGAAGCCGCTGAACGACCTGAAGCGGTTGTTCCCGTACCGCCGGGCCGCTGTCGTCGGCACTGCGGCGGCAGTCACCGAGCCCGTTGTGGCCGATGAGCCGCGCGCATGAGCCGCGAGGCAACGCCTCGCGGAGGCGCCCCGCGTGCAGGCGATCCTCCGTCGTGCGGCAACCCCCGACCTCCCGGGCCCTCCGCGACGCGTTGCGTCGCGGCTCTGCCGCCTCGCCCGTTCGCTCTACCCATCATCAACCGCTATTATTTCGCCCTCGCCCCGCGAGCTTTGACCCCGAGATTTCCCCATGCCCACGCTCACGATCGACGGCAAGGCCTTCCCCTTCGAAGGCAAGAAGATGATCCTCCAAGTCGCCCTCGACAACGGCTTCGAGGTGCCGCATTACTGCTATCACCCCGGCCTGTCGATCGTCGCGAGCTGCCGGATCTGCCTCGCCGAGGTCGCCCAGCCGAACCCGCGCAACAACAACAAGCTCGAGCTGATCCCGAAGCTGATGCCCACCTGCCAGACGCCCGCCGCCGACGGCATGGTGGTCTACACCAACAGCCCGAAGTCGATCGCCAACCAGAAGGCGGTGATGGAGTACCTGCTGCTCAACCACCCGCTCGACTGCCCGGTCTGCGACCAGGCGGGCGAGTGTTCGCTGCAGGATTACAGCTACAAATACGGCCGGGCCGAGTCGCGCTTCGAGGAAGAGAAGATCAAGCAGCCGGTGAAGGACGTCGGGCCCCACGTGAAGCTGTACAGCGACCGCTGCATCATGTGCTCGCGCTGCGTGCGCTTCACGCGCGAGGTGACGGGCACGGCCGAGCTGGCCGTCTTCGGCCGCGGGGCGACGGAGCAGATCGACGTCTTCCCCGGCAAGGCGCTGGACAATGAGCTCAGCGCGAACGTGGTGGACATCTGCCCGGTCGGGGCCCTGCTCGACAAAGATTTTCTTTTCACGCAGCGCGTGTGGTATCTGAAAGAAACGCCCTCGATCGACGGCATCACCGCCGGCGGCGACAACATCTCCATCCACCACAACAACGGCAAGGTCTACCGCATCAAGCCGCGCACCAACATGGAGGTGAACAAGTGGTGGATCAGCGACGAGGTCCGCTACGGCTGGAAGTTCGTGCACGATGAAAACCGCCTGCGCCACCCGGTGCGCCAGCAGCTCGGCGGGCCGTTGGAGAGCGATTGGGCCCGCGCGATCGAAGACGCCGCGACGGGTTTGCAGCACGCGGCCGCATCAAAGGCAGCGGCCGCTCCGGTCCCCCTCCCTCTAAGGGAGGGGTTAGGGGAGGGTGGAGCGCCGAATGAATCAAGCGTTCCCGGCTCCGCATCCGGCTCCCCATCCGCCCCCGTCATCGCCGTCATCATCAGCCCCATGCTCCCCACCGAAGAAGCCTACCTCCTCGCCACCCTCGCGCGTTCACTCGACCCGGCCGCGCTGCTCATCGTCGGCCCCGTGCCGCGCTTTGGCGAAGATAAAACCTTCCCCGGCGGGTACACGATTTCCGCCGAGAAATGCCCCAACGCCCGCGGCGTCCGCCGTGCGATCCAGCGCGTCACGGGTGATCAGAACGTCACCGAATACGCCGCCGGCCTCGCCCGCCTTGCCGACAAAACGACGACCGTCAAAGCCGTCATCGTCACCGGCAACTTCCCCACCAAGTGGACGACGAAGGAACTCACCGACGCCCTCAAGGGCAAGTTCACCGTCGTCATCGACACGCTGCCCAGCGACATCGCCGAGAAGGCCGATGTGGTTCTTCCGGGGGCGACCTGGGCCGAGAAGTCCGGCGTCTTCGAGAATGCCAAGGGCCGCATCCAATCCTTCGAGCAGGCCATCGCCGTCCTCGAAGGTGCCCGCACCGAGGGCCAGATCGCATTCGACCTCCTGGCCGCTTGCGGCTTCGCGCCCCCCGCGCGATATGACGCCGCCGGTGTCCGCGAGCAGTTCGGCGGCCCGCTCACCACCGATGTGAAGCACCCCGTTGTGTACCACGAGGTCGAGCCGGACATGCAGTATGTCGAACTGTGAAGCCCGCGAGCCGTCACGTCCTCGTGCAGCGCGAGCCGTCACGTCCTCGTGCACGGCCCGCCGCGTGACGGTCCTCGACTCGCCGTGCACGAGGACGTGACGGCTCACTGACGCGATCATTCCTTCTTCTCTTCCTTCGGCTTCTCGCCGTCGCCCAGTTCCTTCAAATCCTCCTTCGCGTTGCCCAGCGCCGTCGTCCGCGTGCACAGGTTCGTCGCCAGGCCCTTCTCGTTCTTGTAGCAGTAGACCAGGTAGGTCGCGTCGCCCTTGGTCGTGAAGCCGTAGCCGCACGTCGCCCCGTGCTCGGGCGTCGTGATGACCACCTTCGCCGCCACCGTCCCTTTCCAGACGCGATCCACCTCGATCGTCACGAACTTGGTGTGGTCCTTGATCGTGATGTCCGTCACCTTCCCGCTGAACACCGCCTCCGCCTGGGCCAGGGCCTGCTTCGGCGGCGGCGGCGGGGCGCACGAACACGCCGTCGCCTGTTCCATCAGCGGGACCGAGCAAGCCAGCAACGCGATGAACGACAAGAGATATCGCATGATGAAACTCCTTGAATGGACCGTCAATTTGGACGCACGACGCCCGCCGCGGTTCACGCAGCCAGCCGCCACATTAAGTGCGAGCCGTCACGTCCTCGTGCACGGCGCGTTGAAGCCAAACTTAATGCCGGAGAAACGAAGTCAGAATACTGAATACAGAAGTCAGAAGTCAGAATACGACTCGGGGAGATGAGGAAGTCAAACTGAATGCAAAGGTCAAAACGCAGAAGTCAGCCCCGTCACCACCTGTCCACGATCGCCGCCTTCCCTCCGACTTCTGCATTCTGTATCCAGTATTCTGCCTTCGCCTTTTTCCTCCAAAGATTGCACCCCTCGCCTCAACGTGGCCGATAAAGCTCTGTCGCAAGACAACAGGGCGGACGGGGAGTCTGCTGTCATTTTTCGTTCTCGGCCGCCGCGTTCGGGTATCATGCCGCGCTCGCGCAGGACGCAAGGGAGCTCACGACCATGAAGGTCACACGCAGGCAGATGTTGGTCGCCGGCCTCGGCCTCGCCTTAACCGGCTGCGCCACCGACCAGCCATTGGCCGAGCGCCCCGGCCCGCTGTGGCCCAGCGATGTCGACCGCCCCATCCCCTCGGGAAAATCGCTCGTCGTCCCCGCCGCGCCGCCGGTGCGGCCCGCCTCGCCCACCGCCGCCAAGCCCGCCCCCGCGCCAGCAACGACCACTTCCGGCAGCAACAACCGCATCGTCCCCCGCTCCTCCTGGGCCAAGGCCGACCCCATCCCTTCGCGACTCAACCGCATGGGCGGCGTCAACCTCATCACCGTCCATCACGAAGGCTGGACCCCCGTCTGGTTCGATGACTCCCGCTCCACCGCCGACCGCCTCGACGGCATCCGCAAGAGCCACATCGACCGCCTGCACGCCGCCGACATCGGCTACCACTACGTCATCGACCGCGCCGGCCGGGTGTGGGAAGGCCGCAACATTTCATACCAAGGCGCCCACGTCCGCGAGCACAACGAAAACAACATCGGCATCATGGTGCTCGGCAACTTCGACCAGCAGCAGCCCAGCAACGCCCAGATCGCCACGCTCCGCTCCACCCTCGCCTCCCTCATGAAGACCCACGGCGTCCGGGCCAACAAGGTCTACACGCACCAGGAACTCAACCGCACCGAGTGCCCCGGCCGCGTGCTCCAGGCGAGCATGAATACGCTGCGAAGAAATGGGCTTAGTTAAGCGAGCCGTCACGTCCTCGTGCACGGTGAGCCGCGTGACGGTCCTGGACGCGCCGTGCACGAGGACGTGACGGCTCGCGTACTACAACGTGACGGCTCGCTATAAAGATTCGAGAAACCGCACCAGCGCCGCCCGTTCTTCCTTCGTCATCTTGCGCACCTTCTCGCGCGACGCTTCCGCCTCGCCGCCGTGCCACATCACCGCTTCGATCAAGTTCCGCGCCCGGCCGTCGTGCAGGTAGCGCGTGTGGCCGTTGACCACTTTGAACAGCCCGATGCCCCACAGCGGCGGCGTGCGCCATTCGCTCCCGGTCGCCTCGAAGTCGGGCCGACCGTCGGCGAGCTCGTCGCCCATGTCGTGCAGCAGCAGGTCGGTGTACGGGTGGATCGTCTGCTTCGAGAGCGCGGGGATGTCGCTGTCGCCGGTGGTGAACGTGGGCGTGTGGCACTTGGCGCAGCCGGTCGATTCGAAGAGCAACTGCCCGCGGCGCACGACGGCGTCGGTCACCTCGCGACGCGCCGGCGGGGCCAGCACGCGGGTGTAGAACGTCAATCGCTCCAGATCTTCATCACTCATCTCCGGCCCGCCCGATTCCCCGCCGCTGGGCGCCGCCGCCGCGAGCGTCTGTGATGGATGCACGTTCTCCTTCGGGAACACGCTGGTGGTCAGGCCCATGTCGCCCAGCGCCGCCCCCGCGTTCTGCTGCTTCACCGAAGGTTGATTCGCCTTCCATCCGAACCGCCCCATCGCCACCCGGCCGTGCAGCACATCCCGCACGGTGTTGACCCGCCCGCTGATGCCGTCGCCGTCCTTGTCCTCGGGGTCGGCCAGCGCGCGGATCGCCTGCTCGGGGATCGCTTCAAGCAGGCCGAGGCCGACGACCTGCGGGGCGACGCGCGGGGAGAAGAGGATGTCATCGCCGAGCGGGCCGTACTTCAGGTCCTTGAACGTGTAGGTCGGTGCGGTGAGCGTGTAGGTCTCGCCGTCGGCGAACCGCCTCTCGATATCGGTGTAGCTCACCACCGCGCGTCCCTCGGCCGGGATGCCCGTGATGGCGCGGTCGTTGAGCTGGTCGCCGTAGACCGGGTGCGGCGCCGGCGGCTTGCCGTCTTTGCCCCTGACGCTGAGGCGCACCAGCATCGACATCATCATGTCATCCTCATCCTCCGGCGGCTGCCCGCGCCCGTCGCGCAGGTGGCACGCCGAGCACGACACGCGGTTGAACAGCGGCCCGAGGCCGTCGAGGTGCTCCACCGATGCGGGGGCGATGACCCAGTTGGTGTTGAACAGCCGGTTGCCCCCGGCGAAGGTGCGCAGGTCCGAGACGGGCAGATTGGAAGCCGGCGAAGCGAACGCGTTGCGGTTGGTGGAGAAGACAGTCGTCTCGCCGCCCGAGAGCGCATCGGGATGGGAATCCGACAGGCCGGCGAAGGCGGCGGAGGAGAGGAGCAGGATGGGAATCAGTTTTCTCATGACCGAAGGTCAATGCTCAAAATTCCAAATCTCAAATACCAAGCTCCAAACAAGCTCCAAATGAAAAGTTCCAAGTGCAGGAAGGTACGCCGTTGGCCTCATGCTGCAGGCCATTGGTAATGCCAGGATGCCGCAACTTAAGTTTTGGTAGTTGAAGCTTGTTTGGAATTTGGTATTTGGAACTTGGAATTTTTTGGTCACTCTGCCTTCACGACAACCTCCACCCCCAGCGCCTTGCCCGCCTCCTTAAAAAGCTCGGCCTGGATCTGCAGGCTCTTCACGAGGTCTTCCATCTTCTTCCGCGAGGCGCTGCCCTTGGGGGAGGCAAGAGTGCGGTCGATGGGGGTGTCGAGGGCGCTGACGAGCGTCTGCGTGGTGCGCAGCCGGTCTTCGATTTTTTTGTTGAGCGCGGGGTCGATGGCATCGACGAGCGTGTTCAAGCCGCGGCCGTGCCAGCCGTCGAGCTTGCCGAGATAGACGTTGGCGATGCCCCGGCAGTTGTGGATGAGGTCGCTGTGCGTGTTGTCGGAGAAGCAGGACTGCTCATCCTCCTGCGAGCCGGAGTCGAGCGCGGCGGCGAGGCGCTCGCTGGCGAGCTCGAAGCCGCAGAGCGAGGCGAGGCCGGTGAGGATTTTGCCAAGGGCGGCGTCGGTGTCCGCGGGGGAGCCGGTGGTGAACGCGACGCGGAAATTATTTTCCTGGCGCGGGTCCCAGGCATCGACGAGCGACTTGAGGTCCTTCACCAACAGGTCGGTGACGAGCTTGAGGTAAGTCCGCCGGCGCTCGCGGATCGGGTCGCCCCCCGGAAGCGATTTGTAATCATCGGCCGGCCGCATGCCCGCCGAGTCGAGGCTGCGGTCCTGGCCCCAGAGGAGGAACTCAATGGCGTGGTAGCCGGTGGTGACGTCGGCCTCATCATCCTTCGCGTTGCGGTCGGCGATCGACTTTTCGGTGAGATCGAAGGTGGTGTCGCTGATGATGCCGGCTTTGCTTCCGGGGTTGTTGCTTCCGGGGGGGTTGCCTTCGACGTAATCGATGTAGGCCTCGTTGAGCGGCCAGGCATTCATCCGCCCCTCGGGCCCGTCCTCGGCATCGATGGGGCCTTCGTAGTAGCGGAAGGCCTCGGTCCGGCTGTACGGGTCGCGGGCGTGCAGCCAGGCGATGCGGGCGTCGATGAGGTTGCGGGCGCTGGGGTCGTCGAGGAAGGCGTCGACCGCTTTCTGGAGGTTGCGGGCGGCGACGTAGGCGTCGGTGTAGGCGCGGTGAACGAGGTTGGCGTAGTCGTGAACGACAAGGGCCCGGTTGGAGAGCCCTGCGGGGTTGGCCGCCTGCTTCGCGGCGCGGGGTCGATCGCCGCAGGCGGCGGTGAGCAGGGCGGCGAGCGTGACGGAGAGAGTAAGAGCGCGGACCATGCCTCACCTGTAGTTGAGAATTATTCTCAATCTACTCATACGGAGGCGAGGGGTCAATGGGGTCATCTGAATGCGAGCCGTCACGTCCTCGCGCACGGCGCGTTTGCCGAGACCACGTATGTCTACCATTTGTCTACCCCGACACGCCCATTCACAGCGACAACCATCGATCTCAGCGTGGTTTACATCCATTTGTCGGATTTTTTCGGGCGCTAAGGCACCGGCCGGACATTGGCGGGCTCGATCCGGAACAGCGTGTACATGGGCTTACCGCCGTCGATGTACCGGCCGAACTCCCATTCCGAGAACAGCCTGCCGCGGCGGATGAGGAAGTCGCGGATCGGCGTCGCGGTCGAGTAGAAGCAGATCGCCCACGTCCGGCCCTGCGGCAGCAGCTCGTGCGGGTTGGCGAGAATGTGCTTCACCTGCTCGGCGGGGAGCTTCTTGGATGCTCCGACGTTGTAGCTGTAGAAGTGCTCGACGTTGGTGGTCGTGTAAGGCCCGGTGTAGCCGTAGTAGGGCAGGCCGAGGCCTTCGGGGTGGACGAAGTCAGGGGCGAAGCGCCAGTCGGGGAGGAAGACGGTGTCGCCGTCAGCCTTGTGCTGCATGATGACGGTAACCGCGTCGCGGAGGCCCGGCTCGCCCTTCATCTCCCCGCGCGACTTGTGCAGGCCCATGCCGACGAGGAGGGCGAGCACCATGATCGTGACGGCCGGACCAACGCTGCGCAGGTAGGCCAGGCCGAGGATGAGCATGGCGATGACGACGGGCAGCGAGTAGCGCATGACCCACGCGGGCTTGAGCAGCAGGGAGACGATGACGGGGACGAAGAGGGCGAAGCCCACGAAGAGGGCGAGATAGATGGCGCGTTCCTTGCCGAGCCACCAGGCGACGAAAGTGGCGCGGGAGAGGGTTGGTGTTGACTTGGGTGGCAGTGCGGGTTTGGGTGGCACTGACAAGGACTGCTCTGAGGCCTTGTCAGTGTGTCCTTCGCGGGTCGATCCCACTGACAAGCTCCGCGGACTGCGCTTGTCAGTGCCACCCGCGATGCGCCGGCGCCACCGCAGTTGGCCGGGCAACCAGAAGGCGGCGAGCAGCGGGATGATGCAGAGGATGCCCAGGGCGCGGACGCCGAGCATGTCGCCTAGGGCGTCGAAGGCGTGGATGATGCCGGTGGGCTCGCCGATCCACCAGGAGCCCTTCATGCCGCCGGTCGTGAGGCGGTAGAAGAGGATCAGCGGCGGCAGCGAGAGGATGAAGGCGGTGACGAGGCCGGCGAGGACGCGCCAGCGGTGGCGGCGGGTCGGGCCGCCGAGGAGGAAGTCGAGGGCGTAGTAGCAGAGCTGGGCGGCGACGAGGAACATCGCGTAGTAGTGCGAGAGGAACATGCCGGCGGTGGCGACGGCGTAGCCGACGATGTCGCGGGTGCGGCCGGTCTTGGCGAGGCGGTAGCCGAAGGCGATGGCGAGGCAGGCGAAGCAGGTGAAGAGTGCGTAAGGGCGTGCGTCGCGGGAGTGGTGGACGAGCAGCGGATTGACGGCGACGAGCAGGGCCATGATGGCGGCGCCGATGCGGCCGAGAAAGTGGCGGGCGCACCACCAGGCGGCGGCGATGGTGAGCGTGCCGAAGAGGGCGGCGGGGGCGCGGAGCACGGCCTCGCTGGGCATGTTGATGCCGGGCGTCGGTGAGCCGGCGAGGTTGCTGTTGAACAGGCGGACGAGGAGTTGATAGAGCGGCGGCTGCGGGTCCTGCTCGGTGGTGAAGCTCTCGCCGAGCGGCCGGCCGGCGGTGATGATGGTGGTCAGCTCATCGGCCCACAGCGGCCTGCCCGCGAGGTTGATCACCCGCAGCGCAGCGCCGAGGAGCGTGCACACGAGCAGCCAGACCCATTCGCTGAAGGCGTAGCGTTCCGTGAGCAGGGCGTCGTCCGCGTTGGCGTGCGCGGCCGGCTCGACGGGCTGATCCTGTTGGTCATCGATGACATCTACCTGCTGCGACATGCGCCTCTCGCGGTGGGAACGGATGCGGGGTCCGAGAATGGTATCGGCAGAATCCACGCGGGAATGTGACGGTCGGATGCCTGGGAGGGCGAGGCTCCCGCCGAGCCGTCCGTCCGCGAAGCCCGCCGCGGGCTGAGCGGGCGGATCTCGCTGGGACGTTCAGTGGACATCGAGCCACCGCCGCGCGAGATTCGGTTCCTCGGCCCGAAGACGGGCCTCACAACCGAACGGCTCGGCGGGAGCCTCGCCCTCCCACGAAGCGCCGCCCCTCCGGACGCCAATCCTGCACGCGCCGCATCCGCCCATCAGCCTTCGGCGTATCATGTACGTCCCTCATTCTCGGAGCCCTTCGCATGAGCCGTGCCCGCTGGATGTCGCCGCTGGTGTTGCTGCTTGCCGCCTTGCCAATCATGCTCGCCGCCGAGGCGCTGCCGGAGAAGGCGCCCGATGGCGCGAAGGTCGCGTCGCCTGCCGCCGTGGCCTGGCTCAAAGACGTCGCGACCTATAAACGGCTGGTCACCGACCTCGCCGCGCCCGCCATGGAAGGCCGGGGGCCGGGAACCATCGGCATCGATAAGGCCCGCGACTACCTCGTGAACGAGTTCAAGCAGCTGGGCCTCGCGCCGGCGTTCAAGTCTGCCAATGGTGAAGCGTCGTACATCCAGGCGTTCGAGATCTCCGCGGGCATCAATGCCAAGGAGCAGCAACTCCTCGTGCTCGACAAGGACGGCAAGGCGAGCCTCACGCCCAAGGCCGGCGAGCATTACGGCGCCCGCGGCTTCTCCGGCGACGGCGAGGTCACCGCGCCGGCCGTCTTCGTCGGCTACGGCGCCGTCGACGCCGCCCAACATTACGACAGCTACGCCAGCGCCACCAAGGACGCGATCAAGGGCAAGGTCGTCGTCGCGTACCGTTTCGAGCCCACCGACGAGAAGGGTGCGCCGACGCTGATCAAGAACGGCAAGCCGGGCACGTGGGGCGAGGCGTCGAACCTGGTGAACAAGGCTAAGTGGGCGGCCGAGCGCGGGGCGGCGGCGCTGATCGTGGTGAACCCGCCTTCGAAGGATGAGGGCGGCCGGATCCCGTCGGTCGCCGAGACGCAGGGCAGCGCGTCGGCCATCCCGGTGATCCAGATGTCGTCCGAGGTGCTGCGGCACATGCTGCGCAGCGCGGGCTGGGGCGACGAGTCGGCCGCCAAGCAGCTCGAGAAGGACGCCAACGAAGGGCACACGAAGGTCAAGGACATCGGCGATCTCAAGTTGACCGTGAAGGTGAAGATGGAGCGCGTGAAGGCGACGATCCACAACGTCGCTGCCGTGCTGCCGGGCAGCGGCAAGCTCAAGGATGAGTACATCGTCATCGGCGGCCATTACGACCACCTCGGCTTTGGCGGCATGGGCAGCCTGTCGCGCTCGGGCAAGCAGGAGATCCACCACGGCGCCGACGACAACGCCTCGGGCACCGCCGCCGTCGTGCTCACCGCCAGCCGGCTCGCGCAGCAGGCGAAGTCGGCTTCGGCGCCGGCCGACCGCAAGTCGGTGCTCTTCGCCCTCTTCACCGGCGAGGAGCGCGGCCTGCTCGGCTCGGCCCACATGCTCCGCAAGCCCGAGGAGCTTGGCCTCAAGCTCGAGCAGATGTCGGTGATGCTCAACATGGACATGACCGGCCGGATGGAAGGCAACAAGCTCGTCGCCAGCGGCGCGGGCTCCGGCGACCGGTTCGAGCCGATCATTCAGGCCATCGCCAAGGAGATCAACCTGCACGTGGCGACCGACACGGCCGGCATGGGCATCGGCGGCAGCGACCACCAGAGCTTCCACGCCAAGAGCATTCCCGCCGTCCACTTCTTCACCGGCATCCACCCGGATTACCACAAGCCCAGCGACACGGCCGACAAGGTCAACAGCGAGGGCGGCACCAAGGTCGTCGACCTGGTCACCGGCATGACGCTGAAGCTGTGGGACGGCAGCGAGAAGATCGCGTTCCAGAAGGTGCGCATGGCGCACCCGGCGGCGGGCGGGCCGCGCGGCAGCGGGGCGTACCTGGGCATCGTGCCCAACTACGCCAGCCTCGACGCCGAGACCGGCTGCGCCATCGACGGCACCAGCGCGGGCAGCCCCGCCGAGGCCGCCGGCCTCAAGCCGGACGATGTGATCATTGCCTGGGACAAGACGCCGGTGAAGAACCTGCGCGACCTGACGGCCGTGATCGCCGCCGCCAAGCCAGGGCAGGAAGTGACGCTGAAGGTCAAGCGTGCGGAGAAGGAAGCGGACATCAAGGTGAAGCTGGGGACGCGGTGAGCGTCAGTCAAGATTTTCCGATTTAGCTCTGGAAGCCGCACTCTTAGCCCGTTAGGGCGTTTGGCGGTAGCCACGGGCGCAAGCCCGTGGGGTTTAGATAGTGATGATGATCGAGCCCCGCCAGGGGCGATTGAGTTCGCCGATCGGTCAATCGCCCTTGGCAGGGCTCCAAAACCGAACACGCCTCATGTCCACGGGCTTGCGCCCGTGGCTACCGCCAAACGCCCTTTCGGGCTAAGAATTGCGGTGTCGCTACCCGAGAGAACCGCACTACTCCACGAATGGTCACCGCTCTCATCATCGTCGACCACGGCTCGAAGCGGCGCGAGTCGAACGCGATGCTCGAGCTCTTCGTCGAGCGGTTCCGCGCCGCGGCCGCACCCGGAAAGTATGTGGCGGTCGAGCCGGCCCACATGGAGCTGGCGGAGCCGACGATCGCGCAGGCGTTTGATCGCGGCGTGGCGGCGGGGGCGAAGCGGATCGTGGTGATGCCGTACTTCCTGCTGCCCGGCCGGCACTGGAGCAAGGATATTCCGCAACTTGCGACCGCGGCGGCCGCAAAACATCCCGGCGTCGAGTTCCTCGTCACCGCGCCGTTCGGGCTGCACCCCTTGATGATGGAACTGGTCGAGGCGCGGGTGGAGCACTGCCTCAAGCACGCGAACGGCGAGGCGGTGCCGTGCGATGTGTGCGAGGGGACGGCGGAAGGCTGCGCGCTGCGGCGTGAATCGCCGCTGAAGGAGCCGCGCACGAAGTAAGCGGTCCCCATTGCACGGTGAGGGCGTCGTGGCGAACGCACCAAGCCCCGCTTACTTCGTGCGCGGCTCTTTCGGCTTCTCTTCTTCCTTGATGTGGTGATGCAGGATCGGGTCGAGCTGCTTTGCGGCTTCCTCGAGCTGCTTCGCCCGCCAGTGGTGCCAGGCGATGAAGCCGATGACGCCGAGCGCGACGGTGGTGAAGATGATGATCTGCGCGGTGTGCGAGTACTCCTTCATCTTCTCGATCTGGTTGGCGCCGGCGTATCCCATGACGATGACGATGGGCGTGCCGATGAGCGCGGCCAAGCCATCGGACAGCACGAACTTCCAGTAGGGGAACTTGAACGCACCGGCGGTGAAGTAGATGGGGGCGCGGATCAGCGGGGTCAGGCGGGTGATGAAGACGGTCTTGGAGCCGTGCTTGTGGAACGCGACCTCGGCCATGGCGAGCTTCTTCTCGCTGAGCATGGTGCGGACCAGCGGCATCTTGGGGACGTGGTGGCCGAAGCGCAGGCCGAGCCAGTAGATGAAGGAGTCCGAGCCGATGATGGAGATGTAGACCAGCGGGACCATGATCCACATGCTGGCGGCCTCCTTGGCGCAGACCCAGCCGGCCATGAGCAGGATGATGTCTTCCGGGATGGGGAAGCCCATGCCGGTGCCCCAGACGAAGGCGGCGATGCCGGTGTAAGACCAGTCGAGCAGGAACTGTTCCATAAGACCGGCCTTTGGGTCGCGAAGAACGCAGACGAGGGGGCATTGTAGTGAAACAGGCCGTGTGGCGCGGCTGTGCAAGTTGTGGATGACGGCCAATCGGGTGGCACGGGCAGGCCGCCGCTCGGGGCGTTTTGCCCGTGTTTCAGAGCACTCGTGAAACGCCACGGGCAAACCGCGCGAAGCCGCGGCCTGCCCGTGCCACTCGGCGTATGCGGGCGGGACCTTTATGTTTATCGTCTGGCGCGATCAAAATGACTTGCGGAACGCCGGAAGAACGATACATTTGACGCCGGTGGTTCAGGAGAAGGTTTCCCCTCAAGCGAAAGTCGGGTCCATGCGGCTGCTTAAGTTTCTGTGCAACCTCGGTGTTCACCGATGGCGCGGCGATGAAGATTCCATCGCCAAGCGTTATCGGCACAACACCTGGTGGAACAAGACGCAGAACCGGCTCGACGGGCCGCGGGCGCTGATGCAGACCTGCAAGCGGTGCGGGAAAAAGCGGAAGTGGTCGTTCAACCGCGGCAAGTGGCGCGACCATGCCGAGGGCTCCGACGTTCGGCGGGACACCTCGTCGTCGTGGCAGATTCAGCCGGCGACCAACGAGCAGGCGGATCACTGAAGCCGGTTCGCGGGTGCCACGGGTCGGCTCGGCGACCCGTGACGCGCGGGCGCGCCGCACGGGTCGGGGTGGCACTGACAAGCTGAGTCCGCGGAGCTTGTCAGTGTCGGTGATGCAACGGCGAAGAACACTGACAAGGCCTCCGAGCAGTCCTTGGCAGTGCCACCCTCAGCATGCGATTGCACTCGATCAGCGGCCGCTTTCCTTTTCGGCGCGCGGCCGGGGCTCGGGCTCGCCGCCACGCTTCACGCGCTCGATCGAGTGCTTCACGCGCACCGATGCCTCCAGCGTCTTGAGCTTCGCGCGGATCTCCTGCGGCACCTTGGCGCGCTCCTCGTCCGTGTTGATCGGCCCGTTGAATAGCTCCTTGCCCGCCTTGTCTTTCACGATCAGATGCTTGCCCGCATCGTCGGTCTTGACGGTGATCTGGTGGTCATCGTCGCTCATGCTGGCGACGGCCGTGGCTTTGCTGAACTGCACGGCCTGGTTACCGCGTGCCGGCGCAACGCCGGGCACGGGCTCGGGCAGATCGAACGCCCCGCCGCGCAGGCCGCCGGGCTGCTCGTGCACCTTCTTCATCATCTCGTCGATGCGGGCCTTCATTTCCTCCACGCGCTTTTTGAGCTGCTCCTGCTGATCGCCTTCGAGCTTCAGCCCTTTAAGTTGCTCCTCGATCATCTTCTTGATCGCGTCCGCATCGAAGGGCCTGACCAGTTCAATCTCCAGGTCTTCGAACTCGGGGCCGGCCTCGATGCCGTGCCGCTCGCCGCCGACACGGCCGGTGCCGAGGGCGCGGATGCGGACCGTCGCGGACTTCTCGAGCTTTTCGAGCTTCGGGCGCACCGCTTCGGGCACCGCCTTGCGCTGCTCGTCGGTATCGATGGGGCCGTGGAAGATTTCCTTGCCGGCCTTGTCGGTGACAATCAGCTCGCGCTTGCCGCTTGCGAGCGGCTTGATCTCGAGCTGGTGTTCCTCATCGGCGAAGCGCATCACGCGCTGGGCGAGGAACTTCTCCCGCATCCCGGGCAGGGCGCGACCGCCGGGCGTACCGGGCAGTCCTTGCGGCAGGCGGACCTCGAAGGGAATCCCGTGCTCGCCGCCGCCTTGCCAGTTCAGCGACATCGCGGGCACTTCCTTCTCGACGAGCTTCGCCTTCACCGCCATTTCCCTGCCCTCGCGGATGACGGTGAACTCGACCTCATCGCCCGGCTTGTGCGAACGCACCAGTGAGCCAAGCTGCATCGCGTTGACGAGGCGCTGGTCACCGAGCTTGGTGAGCACATCGTGGGCCTTGAGGCCGGCCTTCTCGGCGGGCTCGCCGGACTGCACGTGATCGACGATCAGGCCAAAGCCTTCGGGCAGCTTCAGCTGCGATGCGAGCTGCGAGGAGACCGGCGAGGTGGAGACGCCGAGGTACGCGACCTTCTTCATCTCCAGCGGGCGGGTGACCGCTTCGCCGGCGCGGAACAGGATGTCGCGCGGCGCGGGCTGCGGCCCGGCCGGCGCGGCTGGATCGGCGGCGAAGAAGAGCACGTGCGGCGGCAGCGTCTTCACCAGCATCACGCGCCCCACCGGCGGCGCGAACGGCGCCTCCCACCCCGGCCCCGCGCCGCCGGGGATCACGTAGAAGTCGAAGCGCGGCGAGATCGCTCCCGCGTCGACTTCCTTGAGGTCAACCGTGACGACATCATCGTCGGCCAGCGACGTGGCGCCTTCGTTGCCCATCGCGATAGCGCTGTGAAGCGCGGCGCAGACGCAGAGTGATTCGAGAAAAAGGCGCGTTTTCATGGTGCATCTCCAGGTTATGTTTGGCACGGCCCCTGACCCCTGACCCCTGACCCCTCAGTCATACCGCACCGGCATCACGATCACGTCGTTGTGCGGCACCGTGTATTCGATGCGGATGTTGCGGGCATCATCAATGAGCTGCACGTGCTCGACCATCTGGCGGTGGAATCGCCGCATCGCGTCGCCGTCGACCATGATCACGCCCTCGGGCTCCACCTGCGACCAGACCTGCTCGATGCGGACGGGGTCAAAGTCGAGCGGCGTCGCGGGATTCGCACCCTTGTCTGGAGCCTTCACCACGACGTTCGGCTTCACCGGGGTTGTTGCGATGTTGCGGCTCATCACGTACCACACGGTCACCGCGATGCCCGCGCACGCCGCCAGGGCCGCCGCCCAGCGCACCACCGGCCAGACAAAAACCTCGCGCTGCGCGAAGAGCTGTTCCATCCGCTCATCGAACGCCGCCGACGGCACACGCAGCGGCTGACGCTTCAGCAGCGATTCGATCTCGTCATCGTCACGATTCGCGTTCATGTTCGTCTCACCATTTTCGGCGACACGTTTGCGCCGTCCCCGTTTAGCCGCGGGGCAGAGGCTTGGCGCCGCCCCGCGCGGAGCGCCGGCAGACCTTTGCTCCGCGGCTAAACGCCGGTCCGAACCACCAACCGCAATCACACCACGCTCTTGAGCCGTTCCTTCAATTGATCCAGCGACCTTCGATACCGGCTCGCCACCGTCGAGAGCGGCTCGCCACACGCCTGGGCGATCTGCTCAAACGTCAGCCCCGCGTACGTCTTCATCACCAACACCTCGCGCTGAAGCGTGGGAAGCTCATCGAGCGCCGCCCGCACCGCATCGGCCGCCTCACCTATTTCAATGGCGGCGTCCGCGCTCCTTAGAGCCGCGGCGTCCTCGCCGCGCGTGCCTCGCGTCGCCCCATCAAAGATCGACGCCCCGCTGCGCCCGTATGCCCCGATGGCCACCTCGCCGCGTTTGCGCGTGATGTCGACCGCCGCGTTGCGCACCGCCGCGAAGGTGTACGCCACGGGATCGCCCGTCGCCTTGCCGCCCCCGGCCGCGGCGCGGCACAGCCGGACGAACGCGTCGTGTACCGCATCCTCGGCACGCCCCGCGTCGCGGGTGATCGACAGGGCCACCGTGAACAGCCCCTGCCGATGGTCTCGATAAATCCCTTCGAGCGTGTCACGCACGGCGGTTGACGCTCCTCACTCGTTTCGCGAATCGGCTCGCTGTTCGATAGTAGACACGGATGCTGCGTGAAAGTTTGTGCATCGTTTTCCAACTCCCCTCCCTCTTAGGGAGGGGCCGGGGGAGGGTAAGGTTCCGCGACGACAGAGACGGTCGGCATCCTTTGCGCCCAACGAGGCATTTCTGCGATTTCGGCGCTCGACCCTCCCCTAGCCCCTCCTAAGAGGGAGGGGGATCGGAATCAATCCATCCAATCGCTCAGCAACCTCTCCGCCGCTTCGTGATACACCTTCTTCAAGGTCGACGCGTCGAGCTTCGCCCCGCGCAGCCATGCCGTCGAATCCTTCGGCAGCGCAGGGTCCACCATCGCCAGGTCGGGATCGACGATCGGGCTTGGGCCGTCGTGGTCCGTCTCGATCAGCGTCCGCAGCGCCCACCACCGACTGGCGTACAAATCAAAACTCATGTCGGCCGTGTTCGCCACGATGTCGCTGCCGAAGAGCACGCGGCCGGGGTTCCTCTGGCAAAACGAACGGAACTCGTCCGGCTTCTTGCTCAACTCGCGCACCATCCACTTTGTTGCGCTGGTGTCGAGGTACAGATTCGGGTGACGGTCGAGCATCGATTGCAGATGATCGAGGTGCTCGGGGTCGCCGCCCATGTGGGCCGCGATCCAGGGGACATCGCCGAACTCATCGAGCAACCGTTCGAGCGGCTCGTACTGCTGCGCCTTGGTGCCATACTTCGAGGCGTCGGCGTACTTGGTGGTGAACCAGGTGTCGGGGTCGGCAACGTGCGTCATGATCATCATGCCGAGCTTTCGGGCGAGCTCGATGCCCTCCCGGCGGATCGGCGAATCCAACCGCAGCGCATCGGAAAAGTCCCGGCCGCGCGGCGCCGCCCAGAGCTTCACGATCCGGCAACCTTTCTCGCGGAACGCCTCGATCCGGTGGAGCCAGTCGGTCGTGAAGGTCGTGGGGTCTTCGCGCTTCTGAAAATTGGGCACGGCGATGAACTGGAGCCGGTGACCGAACTCTTTCTTAAGGTCGTCAACGATCTCGAGCGGGGCCATGGTCCAGACGCGGTCGATGTTGAAGAGGTCGGCGATCTCGAAGAAGAGGCGGGCGGCCTCGATCGAGTTGATGTGGTTGTGAACGTCCCAGAGGCGGCCGGCGTACGGCAGGCGGGCGGCTTCGTCGCGGTACGACAGGCCGAGCGTATTGGCGTCGCTTCGCGCAGCGGTGGCGGTGGGGGAAGGCATGCGGGAAGTGTAGCGACCCCCTCTCCCCCGGGGAGAGGACAGCCGCAATCGCCGCTTCCGGGGGGCAGCAGCGATTGCGGCAGGTGAGGGAGGGGACGTGCGGACTCGGCCGATGGTGCGTTGCGCGAAGTTGAATCAAGGTCGTCGCAGGTTTTCACCCTCACCCGGCTCGCCCTCCGGAAGGGACTCGCCGACCTCTCCCTCGGAGGGAGAGGTGGGGGCGATCCGCTAGAATCAAACGCATGGTCTTGGAGACGATGCCAACGCGCGACATGACGATCGACCGCGAGCGTTATCGCGCGGCGCGGGAGGCGTGCCGCAGGCGGTCGCCGGATTTGTTTTTCGCATCGCATTTCACGTCGAAGGCGCGGCGGCATGGGCTGTATGCGGTTGATGCGCTGCGGGCCCAGTTGGAAGAGATCATGGGGCCGCCGCAGGTGGGGCACGCTAAACCGCAAGCGGTGTCGGTGGTCACGGCCGGGGGTGGGGCGTGTTGCGGCGGCCCCATGATCT
>Ga0163150_10003839_pt1 | contig 20669 bp, 16 predicted proteins | sample OliLakLV19P2IB_FD_148628 | JGI IMG/M metagenome (GOLD analysis project Ga0163150, IMG submission 148628) | Freshwater microbial mat bacterial communities from Lake Vanda, McMurdo Dry Valleys, Antarctica - Oligotrophic Lake LV.19.P2.IB | ecosystem: Environmental > Aquatic > Freshwater > Lake >...
GAACAGCGGCAACAGCCCCGCGACAATCACCGCGACGGTCATGGCCTTGGGCCGCACGCGCTGCACCGCGCCTTCGCGAATAGCGTCCTGCAAATCCTGCTCGCTGGTTTGTCCGCCGTCGACACGCGACTGCCAGGCGCGATTCAAATACAGCAGCATGATTACCCCGAATTCTGCCGATACGCCGGATAGCGCAATGAAGCCGACCCCGGTTGCCACCGAGAGATTGAAATCCATGAGGTAAAGAAACCACACGCCTCCGGTGAGTGCAAAGGGTAGGGTGCCCATAATCAGGAGAGCATCGTCGACGCGCGCGAAGAGCAGGTAGAGCAATACGAAAATGATGAACAAGGTTGCCGGGACGACCAGTTTCAGGCGCGCGTTGGCGCGTTCCAGAAATTCAAACTGGCCCGAGTAGATGACGCTGATACCAGGCGGGAGTATGACACCCTCCGCTACAGCGACACGCAAATCCGCCACCACCGAGGCGAGATCGCGGCCGCGTACATCCACATACACCCAGCCGCTGTGGCGCGCATTTTCACTCTTCAGCATTACCGGACCGTCCGTCACGCTTACCCTGGCAACCGTTCCCAGTGTTATCTGAACACCGTCCTGCGTTAGCAGTGGCATATCCGTCAGGCGTTGCACCGTGTCACGCCATTCACGCGGGTAGCGCAGGCTGATCGGAAACCGCGCCAGGCCCTCCACGGTTTCACCGATATTTTCACCGCCGATAAGGCCGGCCACAACCGCTTGCACATCAGCTATATTCAGCCCGTAACGTGCGGCGACGGCGCGATCGATATCGATATCGACATAGCGGCCGCCAGTGAGGCGTTCAGCCAGGGCAGAAGACACCCCGTCCACGGTTTTGGCGACACGTTCAACTTCTGCGGCCACACGATCAATTTCATCGAGCGACGCGCCCGCGATTTTCACACCAATGGGACTTTTGACACCGGTTGCCAGCATGTCGATACGGTTGCGGATCGGCGGTATCCAGATGTTCGTCAGGCCCGGCACCTGTACAGCACGATCCAGCTCCTCAATCAGTTTTTCTGGCGTCATCCCCGCCCGCCACTGCGCTCTTGGTTTGATCTGCACGGTCGTCTCGAACATCTCCAGTGGTGCAGGATCGGTGGCGCTCTCAGCGCGCCCTGCTTTGCCAAATACGCGCGCCACTTCCGGAACTGTTTTAATCATGCGGTCCGTCTGTTGCAGGAGCTCGCTGGCTTTTTGTGCCGATAAACCTGGCAGGGCGCTGGGCATATACAACAGATCTCCCTCGTCCAGCGCTGGCAGGAATTCACCCCCCAGTTGGCTGATGGGCCAGATCGCTGACACCAGCACCAGTGCCGCCAACGCTAGTGTTAGCCTGGGACTCGCCAGCGCAGCGTCGAGTACCGGGCGATACAGTCTGATCAACGTGCGATTGAGTAGATTGCTATTTTCTTCCGGCAATTTTCCGCGAATCCAGTAGCCCATGAGGACAGGCACCAGCGTCACCGATAAGCCCGCCGCTGCCGCCATTGCGTAGGTCTTGGTATAAGCGAGGGGCGAAAAAAGACGTCCTTCCTGCGCCTGTAAACTAAAAATTGGCAAAAAGGACAGGGTGATTATTATCAGACAAAAAAACAGTGCCGGACCGACCTCCACCGCCGCCTCGGTAATGACCTGCCAGTGCTCTTCACCGCGAAGTTCACTATTGGGATGCTGACTGTGCCAGGCCTCCACTTTTTTGTGCGCGTTCTCGATCATCACGATGGCGGCATCCACCATTGCACCGATGGCGATCGCTATGCCGCCCAGCGACAGGATATTCGCATTGATACCCTGATAGCGCATCACCACAAAGGCCATCAGTATACCCAGCGGCAAGGTGATAATCGCTACCAGACTGGAGCGCAGGTGCCGCAGAAAAAGGGCGCATACCAGAGCCACTACCAAAAACTCTTCGAGCAGCTTGCGGCTCAGGTTTTCGATCGCCCGGTCAATCAGCTTACTGCGGTCGTAGGTGGTGACGATCTCTACACCGGCTGGCAGACTCGACTGCAATTCCGCCAGCTTGGCGTGTACAGCGGCTATGGTGGAGCGTGCATTCTTCCCCGAGCGCAAAATCACGACGCCACCCACCGCTTCACCTTCACCGTCGAACTCAGCAACGCCGCGGCGCATTTCCGGTCCGAGCGCGATGGTGGCGACGTCGGCGAGTGTAATGGGAACACCCTCGACCAGACGCAGTGGAATAGCCTGAAAATCGGCAATAGACTTGAGATAGCCATTGCTGCGCACCATCAGCTCGGCTTCACCCAGCGTCAGGACCGCGCCACCGGTTTCCTGATTGCCCGCGTTGATCGCCGCACGGACCTCTTGATGAGTAATACCCACCGCGACCATTTTGACGGGGTCCAGCACCACCTGATACTGCTTCACCATCCCGCCGATGGTAGCGACTTCAGCGACATCCGGCAGTGATTTCAGCTCGAATTTGAGGAACCAGTCCTGTAACTCCCGCAGCTGCGCCAGGTCGTGCGCCCCGCTGCGATCGATCAGCGCATACTGGTAGATCCAGCCAACTCCGGTAGCATCCGGACCCAACGCCGATTTTGCAGTGGTCGGGAGGCGGCCCTGCACCTGATTCAGGTATTCCAGTACACGCGAACGCGCCCAGTACAGATCCGTGCCATCCTCAAACAGTACATACACAAAACTGTCGCCAAAGAACGAATAGCCGCGCACCGTTTTTGCGCCAGGGACCGACAGCATGGTAGTGGTTAGCGGGTAGGTGACCTGATTCTCCACAATCTGTGGCGCCTGCCCGGGGTAACTGGTGCGGATGATGACCTGTACATCGGACAGGTCAGGCAGCGCGTCCACCGCCGTGGTGCGCAGCGCCCACATCCCCCAGAAGGTTACGAACAAGGTCGCCAGCAGGACCAGAAAGCGATTGGCCACCGACCAGCGTATCAACGAGGCGATCATGGGTGTACTCCACTGTCTTCGTGAGCGTCATGCACATCGGGCGCAGGCGCAGCGTCAGTGGGTGCCTTGCGCGTGACAACGCCGGACAGGCTGGCCTCCGAATCGAGCAGAAATTGCGCGCTGGCGACGATCCTCTGCCCTTCTTGGAGACCGGCCGCAATGACAGTGCGATTATCGATCTCACGACCCAACTCGACTTCGACCGGGGCAAAACTGCCAGTCTCCGACACGACCATGACCAAGGCTCGCTTACCCGTTCGAATAATGGCCTCGGTGGGGACTGCCAGCGCAAAATCAGCCCCCTGTGCCTCCAGTCGCACCTGCGCCGACATACCGGCGCGCAGCTCGCCAAGGGGATTGGGTAATTCGATGCGTACGCGCAAGGTGCGGCTGGCTGTGGCCAGGGCGGGCAACACGGCGCCAACCTGGCCATTGAATGTACGGCCCGGATAAGCGGCCAATTGCACCTGGGCAGTCCCACCTGCCTGCACCTCTGCCGCGCGACGTTCAGGCACGGCGACCTCCAGCCAGACGCTGCTGATCCCCTGGATACGCGCCAGCGTCTGACCCGCCATCAGGGTCATACCGCTGCGCACCTCCAGCGACTCCAGCAGCCCGGCACGAGAACTCGTCACTATAAAACTTGACCGCGCGCGCCCCGATTTCTCGAGTTCACTGATCACATCGGCGGACATTCCCAGCAAGCGCAGGCGTTGGCGCGCCGCATTGACCAAGGCGGTATCCCCGTCCGCTCGCAGCACCAGAAATTCGGCCTGCGCCGCGGACCATTCGGGTACCAATACTTCGACCAGCGGCTGGCCCGCTTCGATGACATCCCCCGGGGCCAGCGGCCATACCCGTTCCACCAGGCCACCACTGCGCATCTGCTCCAGGGTCACATCGCGCTCATTGAAGGCAAGTAGTCCGGCTGCTTCAAGCACCGACACCAGTGCAATACGTTCCACCAGAGCCTCGCGCATACCAATGTTCTGCATGATCCGTGCATCGATTTTTACAGCGCCGGGATCTTGCTTGTCAGCAGCGTCACTGCTTGCATATTTGGGTACCAGGTCCATATCCATAAACGGCGATTTGCCGGGCTGATCAAAGTGGTGCTGCGGTGACATCGGGTCGTACCAGTACAACACGGGGCGCTCCTCGATACTCACAGCGGCGGGAGCACCAGGCGTGGCTAAACGGGCGTCGCGCCCCCACCACCAGCCGGCTGCTGCGCCCAGGGCAAGCAGCAGCACGCTGAATGCCAATGTTTGTAACCAATCCCTTGCAATGGTCATGGTCGTGCTCCTGTCAGGTTGCCTGCACTGCCAGCATAAAGATCGCCATAGGCGAAGTGCAGTCGCGCTGCACTTTGGTGCAGTGCGCCGGTATTGGCGATAGCCTTCAAGCGCATCGCGATGCGCGCGCGTCGCGCAGCAATGACATCAGTTAACGTTCCCGCGCCGCCGCGCCAACTCGCGAGGGCCAGCGCTACCTTTTCTTCAGCAAGAGGCAAAAGGACATCATCGAAGCGCCGCTCGGCTTGTTGCAGCCAGTGATATTCAGCGACTTCGACCTCCAGCATGGCCGTGCGCTCGAGCAGGCTGGATTCGCGGTCGGCGTCCAGGGCCATGCGCTTCGCCTGCTGGCTCGCAATGGTGGGGTTCTGGCGTGAGCCGGCAAATACTGGCAAATCCACGCGCACTTGCAGCATCACCATGTCGTCGTGAGCTGAGCCGCGCTCCAGCCAGGCAAACTCCACATCCCAGTCAGGATTCTTGTCGGCGCGTGCAGCCGCTATGTCCGCGTCAAGCGCGCGCTCCTGCGAGGTAAATTCGAGCAGCTCGGGATGCTGGTGTAACTGGTCTCGCAGCGTGGTGCTACTGATCGGCCACTCGGGGACCTCACCGCCCAGGGGCAGATCCGCAGCAGTGCCGATCCAGCGCCGTAGCTGGGCAGTCGATTGCTCGCGTCCTGCGTTTATCTGATCCTGCAGCGCGGCAATCTCCGCAGCCTCTTCCCGCGGCAGTAGGGCTTCCAGCGCCGTGCCTTGCGCTGCTGCCAGCCGCGCCCGCACTACGCCATCGAACAGCGTGTTCTCGCGCTGCAACTCTGCCACCTGTGCCTGCTGCTGTTCCCAGGTATAGCGCGCAATCCAGGCCAGGGCGGTTTCCCGCAGGATGGTTTGTCGCTGCACCCGTTCTGCGGCCCGCATCACGTCAACCTGTGCGTTAGCTTGCTCAGTCCGCGCTTCGCGCTTGGCCGGATTGGTAAATTCCTGCATCAGTCCGATGCGCTGCATCGTCATGAAATCGGCGCCGGTGCTAAAGCGGTCATCGCCCTCGATGGGTACGTTATCCAACCCGAGTATCAGTTTTGGATCGGGCAGTTCGCCCGCCGGGACTGTCGCGTACTGCGCAGCCTCGATCAGTGCGGTGTCGGCACGCAGTACAGGTGCTTCGCGCAGCGCGACAGACAGTGCGTCGTTCAGCGTCAGCGTCTGCGCAATCGCGATATTGACCGGCGCCAGCATCAGCAAAACGGGTAGAGCAGTGCTGGCGAACCGTCGACGCAACAGTGCTCGCAATCGATACACAATAGAAAACATGTTTTCAACTCCACGCCAGGCCAGCCACAGTGCAGCGGTGTCAGGCCCAGGCAAATAATCAGGTCTGTCTCAATGCTACGGACAGTCGATACTGCTGGGGACAGGAGTTAAACCAGGGTAGGAGGTCGCCAAACGGCGGGGGGTGGACCAGTGTGGGCACGCACGGAAATTGTTGGTAATGGCCGTACGTTGGTGGCGAATGCGAGATGCACTATGGCCGGGACGAACGTATAACTGAAGGAGGGCGAACACTCATGCCCGGTCTTACAAAGCTGGCCCGTTTTTGCGACGGTAGCGGCGTCATTGCAACAATCGTGGTGGTTGGAGGCTGCAGGCGACGACGCTGCCATATCCTGCATATGCGGACAGTGTTTGCCAGCCAACGCTATGCCTGCACTGGCCTGCAAGGGCAGTACAACGCAACAAAGCGAAAGTAGCATGGTGAGAACAGGTCGCATGGCTTAAGCCTAGTGGACGGCTTTCACTTTGTCACTCGATTTTTTGGGGTTTGGGCTGTGCTATGATCCAGGACACTGTTTGGGCCACTAAGTTCAAGGGAAAACTATGAAAATCCAACTGCGCAGTTCCGTCGCCATCGTTCTTTTGGCTTGTGCGGCCACCAGCGGTTGTACCTGGGTCAAACCCGTGCCGGGCGCGAGCACTGTTACTCTGGTACTGCCGACGCATGTCAGCAATTGCAAGCGTCTTGGTACGACGACATCCCAGGTAAAAGCCAGGGTTGGCAGTATCAATCGGAACGATGAAAAGGTGACGGGAGAGTTGCTCACCCTGGCTCAAAACTCTGCCGTTGAAGTAGGCGGCGATACGCTCGTCACAGACGGCGCTCCCAGTGAAGGCACGCAGAAATTTATCATCTACAAGTGTCGGTAGGGTATAGCTCCTGTCGACACGCTGCCCAATTGGCTTGTCCACAGATCACTCTTTTTTGAGGGTATAACGCCCCATCACGCCCGCTATACGACGTAACAGCCATTTGGGCGTGGCCCTGCCCGTTAAGGTCGCCGCGAGGTTAACAGCCCCGGGTACACAAATGACATCGCCTTTCAGGCAGGCCCTGTATCCCTGGCCCGCAACGTCCTCGACGTCACCCACCACAAAACCGGGTATTTTCAGCCCGCGACTTTTTTCCTGCACGCTGGACAGCATTTGAGTCGCAGTAATGCCCGGACACAACGCGGTTATCGAAACACCCGTACCTGCAAGTTCTTCAGACAGCGATTCCGTCAGTGACAGCACATAGGCTTTGCTGGCCGCATAAGTTGCCAGGCTGGGTATGGGTTGGAAGGCGGCTATGGAAGCCACATTCAGAATACGGCCCTTGCCCCGTTTAACCATGGGCGGTAGAAAATGACTCAACATGTCGGTCAGCCCGCTCACGTTGAGATCAATAAGATCCTGGTGCGCGGCCGCGGGCAGGTCGACGAAGTGGCCGTGCTCGAGAATGCCAGCGCAGTTGACGAGGATGCTGACCTCAGTACCTTGTTTGCGCAATTTGGCGGCCAGCTTTTTCGCAGCTCCGCGTTGGGACAAATCCGCCGGCTCAGCCCGAACTTGCACCCCGTAATCTGCTGCAAGACGCCGTGCCAGGCTGCGCAGCTTGTCCTCGCTGCGGGCAACCAGCACCAGATCGTAACCACCCTGCGCGAAGTTCTTTGCCAGCACTGCGCCAATCCCTGACGAGGCTCCTGTTACCACAACGGTATCTGTCTCCATCTTCGTCACTCCACCAATACCCGGTCAGTCGCGCCTGTGGTCTGTCATCCAGTCGACAACTGCATCGAGGGCGCTCGGTACCCAGGGGAGGGGGATATGGGGACCTCCAACCAGTGTCCAGAAATCCACGTCGACGCCCGCGGGACAACCAGCGTATTGCAGTACCGTGGTTTCCGCGCCGGCAATGCTCCCGACAACATCGAGATTCGGCGCTGCAACCGGGTTGCTGCTATCGCAACCGGCATGCGCGGCAAAGCGGCGAATCGTCTCTGCGGCGCCCGGATAAAATTGGGTTCCGTTGTACAGAACGGTAGCATCGGCATCGCCATGCATGGCCAGCACGCTCACCGGATGGGTGGTCGGGGCGCAGTCTGCATCATCGATAAAAGTCGAACCGGCCAGGCTTACCACTGAGGTGACCAGATCAGACGCCTCGCACGCCATACGCAGGGCCATGAAGCCCCCGTTGGAGTGTCCAATCAGGCCGATGCGTGCGGGATCTATGCTGTAGGTGGCGGCGGCTTCTTCAATAAGGCTGCGAATATACGCCACATCATCGATCTGCATTTCTTCCTGCGTCCGGGCGCAGCAGGCGGGCGTCGCATTCCAGAATTGTTGGCCACTGACATTCTCCGTGCCTTCTGGCACCACGAGAATATACTGCTTGCTGTCCACGCGCGTGTCCAATCCGAGATAGAGTGATTGCACATAGCCATTGGCACCGAAACCGTGCAGTACGATGATGAGGGGGTAGCGGGTAGTGGTGGTGTAATCCGCGGGTATCTGCACCTGCGCAAGCCGGTCTCCCCCGATCTGCAGGGTAGGGTTCGAGAAGCAGCTATTGGTATCCGCACAGCCGGTCAGTCCGCTGTTGTCGGGGGGTTCGCTGACGATAAAGTCATTCGAACTATTGGAGTCGCTGCAAGCGGATGCAAGAAGCATACAGAGCACTGAACAGGCGACGGCGATGGACTTGCCGGGATGGAGTATGGAGCGAGCTGCGTGCATGAGTATTCCTTCTACTTACTTAAAATCGCTGGGAATTATTGCGTGGCGCCAACAACTGCTGCAGGGCAAGGCCCAGACGCCCAGCTTGCCGAGTTTGGTGGTCATGGAGCAGCGTCCTGTGCGTAGTCAAATCAGAGGGTTACATTAGCAGATTGCCAGCCTTCGCGCAGTAGGGTACTAATGACATGCCGCAAGCCCTTATATTCGTACACCCTGGAACCTGGAGTAGCCCATGATCACCATTCACCACCTTGGCGTTTCACAATCTGACCGCATCGTCTGGCTTATGGAGGAGCTCAACCTGCCCTACAAACTGCAATGGTATGACCGGGGCGCGGATTTTCTGGCCCCCCCGGAGTATCGCGCCCTGCACCCCGTCGGTACCGCACCCATCATTGTCGATGGCGACCTGGTAATGGCCGAATCCACCGCCATCGTGGAATACATTTCCCAGCGCCATGGGGGTGGCTGCTTGTCGGTGCAGGTGAGCGATCCTGATTATCCGCACTACCTGTTCTGGATGCAGTTTAATAATAATTTGCAGTCGGTACTGTTTATCAAACTGGCATTCCAGTCTACGGGTACCACCCCTGGCGCGGACAACCCCATGATGGCTACCACGGCGCGCCGCGAGGAAGGCATCTATCGCGCACTGGAGCAGCGCCTCGGCGAGTCGGACTATCTCGGCGGGGCGAACTTCAGCTGCGCGGATATCATGTCGGCGTTCAATCTCACCTCGTTGACCATGCTGGGAGCGCGGACCATCGATGATAGTTTGCCCAACACCAAAGCGTATGTAGAGCGCGTCACTGCCCGGCCGGCCTATAAAAAGGCGATGGCTATAGCCGGACCTGGGGCCAGTCGGCCGACTGCCTGATACAACCTGTGAGGAACACGGGCATGGACACAGGCAGAGCGTTTCTGCTGATTGTTGTATTTGCGCTCGCAGGTTGCGAGAGGCTCTCGTCCAAAGCGTCCCCCTTTGGCGAGGCACAGAGTCGACAGCTGCGACCGCCGGAACCCGAAATTGCCGCTATCTATGAGCGCAGTTGTCGCAGTTGCCACACCATGGCAGCCACTGGCGCTCCCCTCACCGGTGATAAGTCGGCCTGGGCGCCGCGTGTCGACAAGGGCATGGATGTGTTACTGGGCAGCGTCGTCAATGGCTTCGGCGGTATGCCACCGTTCGGTCTGTGTATGGATTGCAGTACGGAACAGTTTACTGCGCTGATCCAGTTCATGGCCGCCGGGGAATAATTGCTATGATCAGACGCCGCAGCGTACTGGGTGCGATGGTGGCCGTCGCCATTGGCAGTCAGGCCGGTTCAATGCGGGCAATCGCGGCCGCTGCAGCAAACAGCAAGCAGCTGATCCCCTGGCGCAACTGGTCGGGCTCGCAGCAGTCTCTTCCCACAGTGCGCAGCGCGCCCGCCTCCGTACAGGAATTACAGGAACTCATCGCTGTCGCCAGCGGTACGGTGCGCCCGGTAGGCGCCGGGCACTCCTTCTCGCCACTGGTACCCACCGACGATACCATCGTGTCCCTGTCACGCCTGAGTGGGTTGATCAGTCACGACCCGCAGCGCCTGCAAGCGACGCTCTGGGCTGGTAGTCGTCTGGCCGATATCGGCCAGCCCCTGGAAGACGCGGGCCAGGCGCTGGTCAATATGCCGGATATCGATGAACAGACTCTGGCCGGTAGCTTGGCTACCGCAACGCACGGTACCGGTGCCAGTATTGGCTGTATGTCGACCTTTATTGAGGGACTGCAACTGGTGGACGCGCGCGGCGATCTGGTGGATTGTGACGCCAACACCCATGCGGAACTCTTCCAGGCGGCCCGGGTGTCCCTGGGAGCACTGGGTGTCATTACCCAGGTGCGATTACAGAATGTGGCACCCTATCGACTGCGCCGGGAAACGGTGTGGCGTACCTTCGATGAGATGCTGGACATCGCCGACGACATGGCGGAGCAACACCGTAATTTTGAGTTCTATTACATACCGTTTTCAGGCATGGGCTTTACCGATGTCCACGACCTGACAGATGAAGCTGTGGGCTCCACCGAAAAAATCGACACCAACGACTCTGTTGCTGAGCTCAAAATGGTACGCGACTGGTTCGAGTGGTCACCGCGGCTGCGCGAACTGATTCTTGCAGGAATAATACGCAGTTTGAGCAACGAAGTGACGGTGGAGAGTTCCTGGAAGAACTACGCCAGCGAGCGCAACGTGCGCTTCAATGAGATGGAATATCACCTGCCGCGCGAATTTGGTTTACAGGCGCTGCGTGAGATACGTACCGCGCTGGAAACACAGCATCATGAGGTGTTTTTTCCTATCGAGGTGCGCTACGTCAAGGCCGACGATATCTGGCTCAGCCCGTTTTATCAGCGTGATTGCGTTTCTATAGCGGTACACCGTTACTTTGCGGAGGATTACGGCCCGTATTTTAAAACCGTCGAACCCATCCTGCGCAAATACCATGGCCGGCCGCACTGGGGTAAGCTAAACACACTGCAACGCAGCGATTTCCGTCAACTGTATCCACGCTGGGATGATTTTGTGGAAGTGCGCAGAACGGTCGATCCCCAGGGACGATTCCTCAACCCCTATTTGCGGGGCTTGTTTGGCTGAGGCCGTGTTAAGAGGTACCGTATGAAGCGTCGTACGTTGATAGTGGGCGGTGTGGCCGGGGCGCTAGGCTTTGGCGCCCTGTTGCGCCCGCGCGATGTGGGGCAGGAGCACGCGCCGTATTTTCGCGCACTCAGTGCCGCACTGGATAACGCCGGGCAGGCCAAGCCGACGCTGGTGGTTGATCGAGCATTACTGCTGTCCAATATCCAGACGCTGATGGCCCATATCTCGGATCGATTTGCCTACCGCATCGTCGTCAAATCGCTGCCGTCTGTGCCGCTGCTGGAAACGGTCATGCAAGTGACGGGCAGCAATCGGGTCATGATGTTCCACCAGCCGTTTATCAACCGGGTGGCGACGCGTTTTCCACAGGCGGATATCCTGTTGGGCAAACCGATGCCAGTGATGGCGGCCCACAATTTTTATCAACAATTTCCCGGCGGAAACTTCAATCCGCAGCGCCAGTTGCGCTGGTTACTCGATACACCGGAGCGGAGCGCACAGTACGCTGAGTTGGCGGAAAGTCTCGGCCAGGATATGCAGATCTGTATTGAGCTTGATGTGGGACTGCATCGCGGCGGTGTGCGCAGTGATGAACAGCTTATTGCCATGCTGGATTTGATTCAGCAATCCCAGCATTTGCAGTTTTGTGGATTCATGGGTTACGAGCCGCACATCGTAAAAGTACCGGTGGGCAATCCCATTACGTACCGGGATCGCGCGGTGGCGCTCTACCAGCATTACATTGATGTCGCACGACAGTATCTGGGCGCTGCCTGGCCGCAGGATGTCGTGCTCAATGCCGGTGGCAGTCCTACTTACCAGTTGTACGACCAGGGCACGTTTCCCTTCAACGAGTTGTCTGCGGGCTCGTGTCTGGTCAAGCCCACGGATTTTGATATGCCCACGCTGGCGGACCACAAGCCCGCGTCCTACATTGCCACGCCTGTATTGAAGGCACTGGATACGCTGCAGATACCCGGTATCGATCTGGGTGGTTTGCAATCAGCGTGGGATCCGAATCGGGCGCGCACTTTTTTTACCTACGGTGGCTACTGGAAAGCCAGGCCGGAGTCTCCCGTCGGGCTGTCCAATAATGCGCTTTACGGCCGCTCCAGCAATCAGGAGATGCTGAATGGGTCGCGCAGTATTGCGCTACGACCGGACGATTGGGTATTCCTGCGCCCTACACAAAGCGAATTTGTCTTTCTGCAATTCGGTGATATTGCGGTCTATGACGGTGGCAGGATCACTGACTATTGGCCGGTCTTTACTGAGACGACTGCCTGATCGCAACCTTTACCGAAACGGTTTACCGATCCCAACAGATTCCGGGCCGGAAAAGCTCATGGCGGTAGTCTTTATGGAGACGCTGAACAGCGGCTTTTTTGGCAGGCCCAGCGTGCGTAACTCCAGCGCCAGCGGGTGGCTTTCACCGATGGCAGGCATTGTCCCTCCGAGTGAGAAGGTGAGGCCGCTACCGGTATTGGTGCCGAACGTTTTCCAGGCCTTACCATCGCGGATGGCCAGCGATGCGGCGCGCTGCTCCTTTACTTTACCGCTTCCGCCTGTTTTGGCGGCAAAGCTGAAGACCAGCTCGCCTTCATCGAAAAAGCTGCCGGTCGCACGTTTTTCGCCAAACTCAATATCGATCCGCGCTACCCATTTGGGAAAGCCCCAGATATAGCGGCCGGCATGGGTGGTAAATTCCTGATCCACCGGCATGCGGTAGACGAAGTTGCCGACACGTCCCGTAGCGATACGTTGAACTGTACCGAAGAACGGGAACGGCTTGCTCTCGCCGGGGGTGAGCACGGGAAAGATGATGGCAGCCTCGTTGTAATCCCCCAGTTCGTTCTTGCGATAGTCGACCAACAGCAATTGCAGGATGGCCTTGCCAGGAAACATTTCAAGCACCCGAAAACCGCTGTCCTCGATCATCTCCTGGGCCACTGCGGCGTTCACCAGATACGCATTCATCAGCATGGAAGCATCGGCAACAACTACTGGAAAGCTGATCGGCTGGCCGTCTATCAGGTAGTTATCAGCGTCAAGCCTCTCGCATATCTGATTGGTATAACGCTCGCTCTCCTTTCTGCCTGTTTCGCGTATAACGGGGAGTTCTTCAAAAATAGTGCCAGTTATTTTCACTTGGATCCTTAGCGCAACATCATCGACAGCAGGCAATGGGTATATAGTATGGTGGCGCATGGAAAATGTCCTGGCAAGCATTAGCTGCCACGGTTGATTCACACACAGGAGGTAGCCTCATGATATCGGCATTGTTCTCTTTCCTGCTGGGCGCCTGCGGATGGACGCTCGTTGAATACCTGCTGCATCGCTTTGTCTTTCACGGCCCCTCGGCCAAGGGTTTGGGTGCCAGGGAGCACCGCCGTCACCACGCGGCCGTCGACTACTTTGCACCCTGGTGGCAAAAGGCTATCGCCGCAATTGCGACGACTGCCATGATGCTGCCAATTGCTGCACTGATTGCGGGTCTGGAAATTGGAGCCGCCTTCACGCTTGGGTTCATCTCGATGTATCTGCTCTACGAGGTCCTGCACCGGAGAGCCCACACACGCGCACCCCGCAGCCGCTACGGTCGTTGGCGGCGCAAGAACCATTTCACACACCACTTTGTCGATCCGCGCCTGGCCCAGGGTGTGACGACGCCTTTTTGGGATCTCGTGTTCGGTACTCGCCTGTCGGTCGACCGCGTGCGTGTGCCGCGCCGTCTGGCCATGTCCTGGCTCGTCGACATGAGCGGTCAGGTCCACGCCGCCTATGCATCGGACTACGAACTTGTCGGCTCACGCCGGGGGGACGAGCGTACACGCCGCAGGGACAGCGAGGCCGCGCTGGCCAACGAGCGGCCCGAAGTCTGAGCGTTCAGGAACAGATCGATGAGCAAGCTGAACTACGTCACTGCTGAAGAGGCGGTACACAATATAAAATCCGGTGAGCGGGTCTTTCTGCACAGTGCCGCTGCGACGCCGCAGTTACTGGTGAGTGCCATGACCGCGCGTGGCGCTGAACTGCGTGGGGTGGAACTGGTGAGCATACACACAGAAGGTGCTGCCCCCTATCTTGACCCGCGCTACGCTGAGGCGTTTCACCTGAATACTTTTTTTGTCGGGGCCAATGCCCGCGAGGCCGTAGGCAAGGGTATGGCCAACTATGTACCGGTATTCCTCAGTGAGATTCCCAATTTGTTCCGCTCTGGCTTAATGCCCATCGACGTGGCGTTGGTGCAGGTGAGCCCGCCGGACAAGCACGGCTTTTGCTCGATTGGCGTGTCGGTGGATATCACCAACGCCGCTATAGAAACAGCCAGGCATGTGATTGCCCAGGTCAACGACAACATGCCCAGGGTGCATGGTAACGGTATCATCCACGTATCTGCCATCGATGCACTGGTTGAATGCAACGACCCGATTTTCGAAATTGTACCGCCAGCGCCTTCCCCGCTTGATCAAAAAATTGGCCACTTTATTGCAGAACTGGTGGAAGATGGCGCGACCCTGCAGACTGGTATAGGCGGGGTTCCCGACGCGGCGCTGCGGGCGTTGCGTGGTCACAAAGATCTCGGCATGCATACCGAGATGTTCTCCGATGGCGTAATGGAACTGGTAGAGTGCGGCGCGCTGACCGGACGCTATAAAGTCACGCAGCGGGGTAAAATTGTCGCTGGATTCTGTATCGGCTCCAGGGCGCTGTACGATTTTGTTGACGATAATCCGATGATAGAAATGCGGGATATTTCCTACGTCAACGACACGTCCGTCATTCGCACCAATCCCAAAGTGACGGCCATCAACAGCGCGCTGGAGGTGGATATCACCGGCCAGGTGTGTGCAGATTCCCTGGGCAGTACCCAGTACTCGGGCGTGGGTGGACAGATCGATTTTATCCGTGGCGCGGCGCTTTCCCAGGGCGGCAAGCCCATCATAGCGCTCAACTCCGTGGCCAGCCGGGGCCAATCCAGGATCGTTTCCCAGTTGCAGCCCGGTGCCAGCGTGACTACCAGCAGGGCCCATGTGCATTATGTGGTCACTGAATATGGCGTTGCCTACCTGTACGGTAAAAACCTGCGCCAGCGCGCCTCGGCATTGATAGCGATAGCCCACCCCGATCACCGGGAGCAACTCGAAAGAGACGCCTTTGCTGTGTTTCATCGGCATTAGGAGCCTGCCGGGAATCGAAGGTGTCGGGCCATTCCAGAGATGCGCTGTAAAGTGATGCAGGTCAACGTGTTACATGGGAGCCTGCACTATTATTGCTAGAGAGTGGTGGCCGGAATTAGCGCATTTACCGATGCATCTGTGCAGGAAAAAAGCCCGTGAAAAATTATAGAGAAATCTTCAAAACGAGTTTGTTGTGGAAAATCCTGGCGGTATCAACCCTGGTGAGCTTCTCAGTACTGCTGTTTTTTGGCGGCAAGATCTACCAGCAAGCGCCACCCATGCCCACGCGCATCGTAGCAAGCGGCGGCGCGGAGGTTTACTCCCTGCAGGACATACAGCGCGGCCAGAATGTCTGGCAGTCGCTGGGCGGCATGCAAAGGGGCACGATCTGGGGTCACGGCAGCTATCTCGCACCGGACTGGAGCGCAGACTGGCTGCATAGGGAAGCCATGGCCATGCTCGACATTGCTGCACTGGCGGACAAGGGCAGCAGTTTTGCCAGCCTGGACAGGGCCGCCCAGGCGGCGCTCGAGGTGCAGCTGCCTCTGGAGCTGCGCACCAATACCTGGGACGCTGACAGTGGAGTTATCCGCATCGGGGCAAGGCGCCAGCAGGCTGTCGAGCAGGTCGCACGGCACTACGCCAATATTTTTCAGGCGCGTGACTCCGCTGAGTCGCGAACATTGCGCGAGCAGTACGCATTCTCCAAGTCGGTGACCATTAGTGACGCGGATTTGCACGCACTGACTGCCTTTATTTTCTGGACCAGTTGGAGCGCCGTGACTGAGCGCCCCGGGGATACCATTTCCTACACCAGCAACTGGCCTTACGACCCGCTGGTGGGCAATACACCGCCGCCGAGTTTGTTGATATGGACGCTGCTGAGTGTGATTTTGCTCATCGGCGCGACCGGCGCCCTGGTCTGGTTCTATGTCCAGCAATACGATATCTGGCGCGACGATCTCGAGCCGGAAGGGGGTGTCGCCTCCGACAACCTGTTGGCGCAGGGCATACAAACACCCTCGATGCGCGCAACCGCCAAGTATTTCTGGACGGTGCTGGCGCTGTTCGGCGCGCAAATCGTGTTGGGCACTATCACCGCGCATTATGCAGTCGAGGGGCAGGATTTCTACGGCTTTCCGTTGGCGGATTATCTGCCCTACAGTGTCACCCGCACCTGGCACACCCAGTTGGCAGTGTTCTGGATAGCCACCGCGTGGCTCGCAACTGGCTTGTATGTGGCGCCGCTGATCTCCGGTGCGGAGCCAAAATTCCAGCGCTTCGGCGTTAACTTTCTCTACATCTGCCTGCTGATTATCGTGGTGGGCTCCTTCGCCGGTGAATGGCTGGGCATCAACCAGGCCTTCACTAACCTGACCATGAATTTCTGGTTTGGGCATCAGGGCTACGAATATGTCGATCTGGGCCGGTTCTGGCAAATCTTCCTCTTCGTGGGCTTGTTGCTATGGCTGGTCCTGATGTTCAGGGCTTTGTTGCCCGCCCTGCGTGACGGCAAAAACCGTGCACTGATTATTTTACTGGTGTTGGCATCAGTCGCTATTGGTCTGCTGTACGGCGCGGGGCTCATGTGGGGCGAGCATACGCATATCAGCATCATGGAGTACTGGCGCTGGTGGGTGGTACACCTGTGGGTTGAGGGTGTGTTCGAGGTGTTTGCCACCACCATCATTGCGCTGCTGTTTGTAAAAATGGGTTTGCTGCGCGGGACCACGGCCACTGTCTCGGTGTTGTTTGCGACGATTGTGTTCCTGAGCGGCGGCGTGCTTGGCACGTTTCACCACTTGTACTGGAGCGGCACGCCGATCTCCGTCATTGCCCTCGGCGGTGTATTCTCTGCGCTGGAAGTGGTGCCACTGGCGGTGATCGGCTTTGAGGCCTATCAACACACCAAGCTGGAACGCGCGGCGAAGTGGACCAGTTTTTACCGCTGGCCCCTGAAATTTTTCGCGGCGGTTGCGTTCTGGAATCTGGTCGGTGCCGGCTTGTTGGGCTTTCTCATCAATACCCCGCTGGCGCTGTATTTCATGCAGGGACTCAACACTACCGCCGCCCATGGCCACGGCGCCATGTTCGGGGTCTACGGCATGCTGGGCATTGGCCTGATGTTGTTCTGCCTGCGCGGCATGACACCACACTACACCTGGAATGACCGTTGGATGACCTGGTCATTCTGGAGCCTGAATATCGGTCTGGCCGGCATGATTGTGTTCGCCTTGCTGCCTGCGGGCCTGTGGCAGACCTATAATGTCGGTATCCACGGCTACTGGTTTGTACGCTCGGCTGAATTTATCCACAGTCCCCTGATGGAGGCGCTGGTATGGGGCCGGGTGCCGGGCGATGTGATCTTCGCTTTCGGCGCGTTCGCGCTGTGTTGGGCGATGCTGGGTGTTTACAACGCGGTGCGTGCGGAAAAATAAGTTGTAGCGGGGGCGCCGCCACCCTGCTGTCCATTCAGGTGCGCAGCAGAACTCGCGCTAGGATCAGGTCAAAACCAGTGATAGATTGTTGCGGACACCTTCACGGCTGATCCGGGACGACTCTCACATGACGCTACAGCGCGCGCTACTTCCGCTCCTCCTTGCCATGCTCGCCGGATGCAGCGATGGCTCCGGAAATGGAGTCCTGACGATCACTGATTCAGGCGAGCCGCAGGTCTTGCTTGAAAGCGATGGCGATATCGCAGTTCAGGTGGCGGGTCGAACGCTGTTTGCCATGCCCGGGCACACGTCCCCGCTGGCCCGCAATTTTACGGAAACCCCTTCCGGCATCGGCGTTATCAATTTTACCCGCGCGGATGAAACTGTCGATTCCCTCAACCTCCTAAAGAGTCAACAGATGGGCTCCGGGGTCAAGCTGGACTTCGCAAACACGGCTGGCTCCAGGCAGGCCGTTCTCGAAGCAAAGCCACGTGATGCACAGCACACCGTTTTTCGCTTCACAATGACAGGAGCCTCCGCTGACTCTATCGCGGTCCCCGTGCGATGCGATGACCCCGGCTCGTTTCATGGCTTCGGCGAGCAGTACAACGCCACCGACCAGCGCGGCGAGGCCTTCGGGCTATTTGTGAATGAACAGGGCAATGGTCGCAGCGGCAGCGGCGGTATAGCGGTCGGTGACGAACATACCACCTATTTCCCCATGCCCTACTACATGGATGTGCGCGGCTTCGGCGTGCTGTTCGATACGGCGCGGCGGGTGCAGCTTGATCTGTGCGCCGCTGACCCGGCTGTGGCATGGGTAGAAGTCATCGGCGGCGACTCGATCGAGTGGACTGTATTCCATGGGCCGACGACGAAGGACGTTATCCAGCAGCTTTCCGTTGTGGTCGGTCGACCCGCCAGGCCTCCCGAGTGGGCTTACGGCTTGTGGATCGGCTCGCAGGGCGGGCGTGACAAGGTGCTGGCCGAGGTGGCGGCGCTCGAGGCTGCCGATATTCCTGTGACGGCAATGTGGGTGCAGGACTGGGGCGGCCATCGCCGGAACTTCGACGGCGGTGACGGCGTGCAGTATCGCTGGGCCCCGGATGAGGTATGCAATGAGCTTGATGCTAACGGAGTGCCGATACCCAAGGACGTCTGCTACCCCGATATCGCCGGTATGGTCGCGGGCCTGCATGCCCGGGGCTACAAGTTTCTCGCTTACGCCAACCCGTTTCTGGTGACAGACCTCGATGCAAGGTTCTCGCCCAATCATTTTGCCCAGATGGACGCGGCGGGCCTGCTGATGAAAAATCCCGCCGGTGCAACCAATGTGTTCTTTGGTGCAAATATTCCACAAAGGGACGGGCACGCCGATCTCACCCTGCCCGCAGCACGGGAGTACATTAAGGACGCCCTGCGCAAAATGGTAAGGGATTACGGCTTCGACGGTTGGATGGCGGATTTCAGCGAGTGGACGCCGCTCGATGCGGTGGTGTCGGACGGCACAGACGCCATAGAGGTACGCAATACCTACCCGACCCAGTGGCAGCGCCTTACTCGTGAGGTGATGGAGGAGCAGCGGCCGGACGGAAATTGGGCCATGTTCGCACGCGCCGGTTGGTCCGGCACGCAAGGTGCCGCCCAGATCCACTGGGTAGGTGATCAGGAAACTAACTGGAGCACGCTGGACGGATTGCCCACGGTCGTGCCTGCCATGCTCAATCTGGGACTGTCGGGACAGCCTTACGTGACGCATGACATCGCCGGATTTGCGCGCGGCACGGGCCCCAGCGACGAGGAACTCTTCATGCGCTGGACCGAGTTGGGCGCGTTTACGCCCGTCATGCGCACCCATGAGGGCGCTAACAAGGAGGGCAACTGGTCGTGGGAGAAAAGCCCCGCGACCACCGCACATTTTCGCCGCTTTAGCCTGGTGCACTGCGCGCTGCGCCCGCTGTTCATGGCATTGTCCGATGAAGCGCAGCAAACCAGCGTGCCCATCCTGCGCCATATGATGCTGGAATTCCCCGACGATCCGCAGACGTACAGCCTCAGTGACCAGTACATGATCGGCGACACATTCCTCGTCGCACCGGTGCTGGAACAGGGCGCAACGACCCGCTCCGTGTATTTCCCCGCCGGAACCTGGTACAACGTCTGGAGCGGTGCAGCCTTTGCGGGAGGCGCGCGCCTTACGGTGGATGCGCCCATGGGATATCCGCCGGTGTATTCCTTGGGCGTTGACCGCCCGGAATTGCGGCAGGCAGAATCTCTTGCGACGTCGTCCTGTCGATAATTCCATAGCCGATTCTTGCAAGGAGCGAAAAATTGCCTGAAGACATTAAAGCGGTACTGTTCGATTTTGGCGGCGTCTTTACCGATTCGCCCTTTCACGCTGTGCACGCGTTTGGTGAGGGGTTGGGTATTGGCGCCCGCGAAGTCACCGGCATTGTGTTTGGCTCCTATGAGAACGACGGCGATCACCCCTGGCACCAGTTGGAACGCGGTGAGATCACCCTTGAAAACGCGCGCGAACAGATTCTGCAACTGGGCCTTAAGCGCGACGTGCGCGTCGATATCTATGAGCTATTCGCCACCATGGCGGGCAACAACGCCGGCGCGGATGCCAGGCAGCCCCTGGTAGAACGGGTCAGGTCGCTCAGGGAGGAGGGCTTTACGACCGGCATCATCACCAACAATGTCGTGGAGTTTGGCGATGGGTGGCGGGCATTGATACCTGTGGATGAGCTGTTCGACTTTGTGGTGGACTCCAGCAGCGTGGGGGTGCGTAAACCCGACCCGCGTATCTTCGAGATTGCATTGGCGCAGTTGGGTGATGTAGCACCCGGACAGGTCGTCTTTCTGGATGACTATCAGGCCAATGTGGATGCAGCCCGTGCATTGGGGTTGCGCGCCATCACCGTAGGCACTGACCTGCGCGCTGCCATCAAGGAATTGGACGACCTATTGGCGCGTTGACCGATTTTTCACTGTCACCCCGCACTTCAGCAGGATTTTACTTTCGCTCAAACAGGGCGATAGCCTCACTGTGTCCGGTGTGGGGAAACATATCCAC
>Ga0163150_10003840_pt1 | contig 20666 bp, 14 predicted proteins | sample OliLakLV19P2IB_FD_148628 | JGI IMG/M metagenome (GOLD analysis project Ga0163150, IMG submission 148628) | Freshwater microbial mat bacterial communities from Lake Vanda, McMurdo Dry Valleys, Antarctica - Oligotrophic Lake LV.19.P2.IB | ecosystem: Environmental > Aquatic > Freshwater > Lake >...
ACCCCTTCCAGCCTCCACCGGCCCTTGATGGTGTTCACGACGCTCAGATGACCATGGCCTTCGCCGCCCGATAATCCAGACAGCACCGCCGTACACCCCGCCCCGATGACACCCCCCAGCCTGCTTTTGCATATCAGGCCAGCGCCCCAGCTATGTCTGGCTATATCAACACGCCACAGCCGGGTCCCAGCTAATTTGGACAGCAGTGGAGGGTCTAATTTGTTAGCCATCGTTGCCGCGCAACCTGATGAGTTCCTGCGGAAACCGTCCTTGCCAGGTGCCGAAGTTGCGCTCCGATCGGTCGCGGGCTTGTGGTGAACAGGCCGGGATCGTCCGTATGCCGAGACCCTGCAAGGCACGTCCGACCTGCGTGGGACGGCGCGGATCAATGCGCTCGCCGCGTTTCGGCGTCACGAAGAAATGTCCAGCCCTGTCGCTTTACAACGAGCAAAACACACCTCGCTATGAGTTGCTGGAGATCATGGACGACGCGACGAGCCGGATCTGCTACGCGCAGGTGGTAGAGGTCGAATGCACGCGCAGTGTTATCGCAGGGCTGCGGGAGGTGGTTGAAGTACCGGCCGTCCTTGAACCACCGGTGCTGGCTGGCATCAGTGTGCAGCGTCATTCCTGGCAAGGGCCGCCGTGGACGCCGCTTGCGGTGGCTGCCCGGCTTCTTGCGCCTTTCCACCAGGGCCCGCATCCTGAAAGCCTTCTTCGCCCATGTGTAGCGGTATTTCAGGCCATGCTCATTGAGCAGAATCTCGTGCAAGTGCTGAACATTGAAATCGAAGTACTTCTCCCGCCTCACCGTCCGCTCCGTCACCCCAATGATCCTGGCCGCTTCCCACGACTCCAGCTTGCCCGCTATCGCCTTCAAGATCATTTCTTTGGACCGGACAACTCACTTGCTAACTGAGGCGGACAACTCACATGCTGACGACACTCAGTGGGTCCTGGTCCACCATGACGCCGGCTATTCCGATATAATCCAACCAAATATCCTTCTGGAGGTTGGGTTGAGAGCATACATCAAACTACTGGCAGCGTTGCCGGTGGCCGCAGTCTCATTGTGGGCTCAGGCTGGTCTGGGCTCGATTCAGGGAACCGTTGTGGATTCGAGCGATGCCTCGATTCCTGGCGCATCGGTGAAAGCGGTTCAGCTTTCCACCAATTCCGAACGCATCACGACAACAAACGACACCGGACTTTTTACACTTCCGTCCCTGGTTGCCAGCAGGTACTCGCTTACAATCAGCGCCTCCGGATTCAAAGACAAGAAGATAGAGAACGTCGACCTCAACGCCTTTCAAACGATGTCGATGGGCCGCGTTTCGCTCGAAGTTGGCTCCGGCCCGTCCACCGTCATCAGCGTGACTGCCGAACAGGCACAACTCGTCACGGAGAATGCGGTTCGCAATGAAACCGTGCAGTCGAAGCAGGTAACCGAGATGCCGCTGCAGGGCCGCAACTGGTCCACGCTGCTCAAGATCATTCCTGGATCGGCGCCGCGAAGCACCCAGGCGATCAACGGCCGCGAAGCCGGATACGACGGCTATGGCGACTTCCGCATCAACGGCAAGGCGTCCAACCAAACGCAGGTCAACCTGGATGGCGGCAGCAACGTCGACCACGGCAGCGACAGCAAAACCACCGTGACGCCGAGCCTCGAGTCCATCCAGGAAGTTTCGGTGCTGACGAACAATTTTCAGGCCGAATACGGCATCCGCGCTGGAGTCGTCATCAACATCGTCACCAAGTCGGGCACCAATAAATTCCACGGAACTGCGTGGGACTACATGCGAAACGAAGCATTTAACGCAAATCCATGGGATAATGCGTTCTTCGGCCGCACCAATCCACGCTACCGTTACAATTATTTCGGCGGCAACCTTGGCGGCCCGATCAAGAAGGACAAGCTGTTCTTCTTCTACAACTTTGAAAACCTGAAGCAGGACACGCCGACGATCCGCACGCAGTTGCGGCTGCCCACGGCGCTGGAACGCATCGGCGATTTCTCCCAAACCATTAATTCCGACGGTACGCGGCCCACCATCTACATGCCTGGCTCGCAGGCGTCCGGCACGCCGGTGCCTGTGCCGAATAATATCCTTCCGCCCAGCCTGGTAACACCACTCGGAAAAGCGATCCTCGCCATTTACCCCGAGCCGAACCTGAAGAACGAAACCAACAACAACTACCTCAGCGAGTACTCGAAACAGGACAATCGCTATCTCAACACGTTCAAGGCCGACTACAATATCAACGACAGAACTCGCGCCTACGTCCGCTACTCGTACGACTATCAGAAAAACCGCGACCTGATTACCTGGATGGCGGGCGACCGGCTTCCGTTCACAGTCACGGGATGGAACCGGCCCGACAAAGCCCTGACGGCCAACCTGACCCGGACGTTCAGCCCCACTCTGATTTCCGAGTTCCTGTTCAACTGGCAGAAAGACTTTGTCAACGCGACTTCGGAAGTGCTGCCAGACCCCGACGCCATAGATCGTGTAAAGCGCGGGCTCGGCGACCTCCCGCTGGTATACAACAACTCGACCATCCTGCCGCAGATTTCCGGCACCGGATATCAGGATTTCCACTTCAATCGCTTTCCGTGGTACGCGAAAGCGCCCGAAATGCAAATCGCAAACACGTGGACGAATACACGCGGCGCTCACATTCTCAAGTGGGGCGGTCAGTTTATTTTGAACAAAAAAGATGAAATCGACAGCTCGATAGCAAAAGGCGTCTTCGATTTCGGCGTCAATACCGCCAGCTCATTCGACACCGGCTACAGCCCGGCGAACGTCCTCACCGGCTCGGTCTCGCAGTTTCGCCAGGTAAGTAACCAGGCGCGCAAACTTTCAAAGTTCAACGACTTCCACTTCTTCGCGCAGGATACGTGGAAGGTCACTTCGAAGTTCACGCTTGACTATGGACTCCGGGTCTATCACATCCCCACCGAATTCAACACCCAGCCCAACGAAACGCTCGACGCTGTGTTCGTACCTGGACTCTGGGATGCATCCAAATCGCCTCGCTACTATGTGCCGAATCCGGCCAACACCCGGACTCTGATTGACCCGGCGTTCCCCAACGCTCCGCTGCCCACAAATGTGTTCAACGCACTGCTGTTTTCGCTGGTTCCCGGCTCAGGCGACCCGCTGAACGGGGTAGTGAAACTGGGCGATCCGCGCATTGGCAACGCCGGTATTCGCAACCCGAATTACCTGCTCTTCGCGCCCCGCGGCGGTTTCGCCTGGCAGGCTGTCTCGAAAACCGTTGTTCGCGGCGGCTTCGGCTGGTCCTACAACCGCCCGACGATCGGACAGGCGATCAACACGTTCGAAAACGGCCTCGCCGACCAGCTCGACTATCGCCAGACCAGTCTCGGCAGCCTTCAAAACACCACCGTCAAGCGTCTCTCGCCGCGCAACTTCGGCGCCATCGATGAGTCCAGCAACAAGGTTCCCACCGTCTACGACTTCAGCATGTCCGTGCAGCGTGAACTGCCCGGCAACATGGTTCTCGACGTCGCTTATATCGGCAACATCCAGCGCCACCAGACGCTGCAGTTCAACCTGAACCAGGTCCTTCCCGGAACCTCATGGAAGCCCGAGTTCATTGACCCGCGCCTTGCCGGCAACAACTTCGCCGGTCCCATTTCAGCAACCAATCCCGGTCCGCTGCCCGGCAGTCAGGCGGTCGACAGCAATCTGATGCGCCCATTCCGGGGCTTCGGCTCACTGAACCTGATCACCAACGTCGCCAACGCCCGCTACCACTCGCTGCAGACCAGCCTGCAGAAGCGCTACGGCCATGGTCTCACCTTCCAGTTCGTGCACACGTATGGAAAGCTGATCACCGGCGCCGAAAGTGTGGGTCCCTTTAATTTCAGGTGGAAGGACTACACGGGCTTCCAGGCCAACGAAGACCGTACCCATACGGTCGCGATCAATTACACCTACGACGTTCCGAAGCTGAACCAGAAACTTGGCTGGAACAACATGGTGGCAAAGCAGATTTTCGAAGGGTGGAGCATTGCCCACCTGATGAACTTCTACTCCGGCCGACCGCTTACTCCGAGCTTTGGTCTGCAATACGCCGGCAACACCCAGGGCGTGGCGAATGTCAATTCCATCTTCACAGGCAGCCCGGACATCGGCCCTCGCATTGTGCCGACAAAGAATCCGAACGGCGATGTCAGCAGCATCGATCACTCGTTCGATGTAAACGCGTTTGCCGTCCCGAATATCCCCGATGCGGGCATGGGATCGCGTAACTATCTCTGGTCGGCTGGAACGTTCTCGAACGACATCAACATCAGCAAGAACTTCCGAATCGTGGAAGGAAAAGTCCTCGAGCTCCGCGGCAGCTTCTTCAACCCGTTCAACCAGGTTCGCCGTCAGGATCAGAACACCGGGGCCACGTTCAAAATGCGTGGAGCCGCCCTCAACCAGGGTTATTACCTGTTCAACAATCCGGAGATGCAGGTATCGAATCTGCTTTCCCGTTCCCCCAACGCCACCTCCGCTGAGCAATACAATCAGTACCGCAGCGGATTCGGCCACTACAACATGACCAGCGTGATGGATATGCGCCGGATCGAAGTCGGCCTGCGCTTCCGGTTTTAAACTCAACTCGGCTGCCCCGCATAACACGGGGCAGCCGCCTTTCCTTCTCGCCGTCAGTTGCAGAAACAGCGGGATTATTGGCTGAATGTAAGGGCGATATAGCTGTTCGATTAGTGAAATGGTGGTTTGGGAGACGGGAATTCGGGGGATTGTGCCTGCGACCGGGTGGCTCGCCGAGGACACACTTCTCCCCCGCACGCTGCGGGCTGGGGTTCGATCTTCGGTTCAGGCCGCCGGTTTTCGAGAAGTGAGGGCTTGTTCGAGGCGGTGGGTCCCAAAGGACTGGTTAATCGGTGCGATTCCGAACAACGGGATTATTGGGACTTTTGAGAAGGGTGCCTGTGGCCAGATTTCGTCGGGCAGGGACGGCATTGACGACGGGTGAGAGGGTGCACCTGGCAGCGCTGGCGAGTCGCGACGAGCACTTCGCCCGCGGGATGTCGACAGGCGTGATCTTGATTGCTCTGCGGGTAGGGAAGTGCGAGGCGTTTGAGGGTGTGGTCAAAATGGGCGTGTAGTTTGCATGGATTTGCCGGCGGGTTTCGTTAAGGGCCGGATTGTGTTTTTCGGCCTGTCGGGTTTGCGGTGCCAGGCGGTGTTAGGAGACCGCCGCAGGCGTGGGCGCCTGCCCCCCTTTTTAGTTTTGATCTCGTGAGAGGAGCGGGCCGCAAGTCGGAACCGGGCGCTTCAGACCTTATAATGGGCCGCACACACTAATGCTGTCTACGCGGCACCTGCGCTGGTACATTGGCGGTCTACTCTTCCTCTCCACGGTCGTGAATTACATCGACCGGCAGACTCTCAGCGTCCTTGCTCCCTATATTAAGCAGGAGTATCGCTGGACTAACTCCGATTTTGCGCTGCTGATTATCGCGTTCCGTATCGCCTATGCAACTGGTCAGAGCCTGACGGGTCGGATCCTCGACCGCATCGGCACTCGCCAGGGTCTCACGCTCGCTGTGGCGTTTTACTCTGTAGCGGCCATGCTGACGGCGACGGCCACCGGTCTGCGGAGCTTTTGCGGGTTTCGATTCCTGCTGGGTTTTGGAGAATCCGCCAACTGGCCGGGTGCCACCAAGGCCGTCTCAGAGTGGTTCCCCCGGCGGGAAAGTGGCTGGGCTGTCGCGCTGTTCGACAGCGGGTCGTCTGTCGGTGCCGCGCTTGCGCCCGCACTGGCTCTGTGGGCATTGCATGAGTTTGGAAGTTGGCGCCCTGTTTTTATCTGCACGGGTGCTCTCGGCCTGCTCTGGCTGGTGGTGTTCCGGTTTCTTTACCAGCGACCGGAAGATCACAAGTGGATCACCGCCGAAGAGCGCGCTCTCATACTCAGTGAGCGGGCAACTGCAAACGCCGCTCCTGCTCACACTACCCGAATGTCCGTCCGTGCCCTGCTGTCGCTCCGTCAGACCTGGGGCATCATCATCGGGAAATCCCTGACCGATCCTGTGTGGTTTTTTATTACGGACTGGTTTGCGATCTATCTTGTGGCAAAGGGGCATCGGCTGGAGGAGAGTCTGCTGGCGTTCTGGATTCCTTTTCTTGCCGCGGATATCGGAAATTTCGCCGCTGGTGGAGTCTCCAGTTACCTCATTCAGCGAGGTTGGGCGACGGGAGCCGCGCGCAAAGCCGTAATCATCGTGTCCGGCCTTGGCATGACGGTGCTGGCGCTTACGGTGGTCCGCGATTCCTTTGCCTGGATGGTCACGTGCTTCGCAGTGTCGACGCTGAGCTACGCGGCGTTATCCACCATGATTCTGAACCTGCCTGCAGACGTCTACCCGTCGCACTCGGTGGCCTCAGTTAGCGGGATGAGCGGCACGGGAGCAGGCATCGGAACTATCCTGGCCACATACTTTATCGGCAGGGTCGCAGACACCAGTTCCTTCGAACCTGTCCTGATGGTTGCAGGGGTTGCACCGCTGCTGGCTGTGCTCGCCATTGTCACGCTCGTCCGAAACGATGGCGCCAGCGAGCGGGGAATCGTAAACAGGATCTAGATGCGTACGGTACAGTTGACCGCGCGGGTGAGGTTCTGATGCGACCGGCTCTGGCGATGCTGTTGTCGGTTGGTCTGATGCTGAACGGCCAAACTGGCTCAAACGTGCAGCAAGGCGTTACGCCCTCGTTCCGCAGCACCACGCAGCTTGTGGTGGAAACCGTGACGGTAAAGGACAAGGGCGGCCACCCCGTCACCGGGCTGAAAGCAGGCGACTTCGCTGTCACCGAGGACGGGACGCCGCAGGAGATCCGGTACTTCGAGTTTCAGCAGCTGGACACGGCGACCCTGGCAACGCCGATTCCCGAAGGACAGTTCGCAGAACCGATGGCGAGACTGGCGCGAACTGAGATCGCGCCAGCTGCTCCGGGCGACACGAGGTATCGGGACCGTCGCCTGCTCGCTTTGTATTTCGATCTGACTGCCACGCCCGTTCAGGATCAGATCCGGGCGTTCCAGGCGGCGAAGAAGTTTTTGCGGACGCAGATGACCACCGCGGACATGGTGGCGATTCTGGCGTTCAGCAGCGGATCGGTGCAGGTGTTCCAGGACTTCACGGCGGACCGGGAACGCCTCCTAAGCACGATTGAAACGCTGATTGTGGGCGAAGACGAGAATGCCCCGTCTGATGCCGCCGATTCCGGTAAGGCGGACACAGGCTCGGCGTTTGGCCAGAACGACTCGGAGTTCAATATCTTTTTCACGGACCGGCGACTGGCCGCGCTGCAGACCGCAACTCAGATGCTGGGCCGGCTGAATGAGAAAAAGTCGCTGGTTTATTTCGCCAGCGGACTCAGGTTAAACGGATCAAACAATCAGGCGCAACTGCAGGCGACGATCAATTCAGCCATACGGTCGGGCGTATCGTTATGGACGGTGGATGCCCGGGGTCTGGTGGCCCAGGCTCCACTGGGCGACGCCACACAAGGCTCTCCAGGCGGGCTGGGAATGTACACGGGCGCGGCTGCAAATGACCGGACTCGTGGCTTTCAGCGTTCGCAGGACACGCTGTGGACCCTGGCTGCTGACACGGGGGGCAAGGCGCTGCTGGATCACAACGACCTCACGCGGGGCATCGTGCAGGCGCAGCAGTCCACCGGAAGCTATTACATTTTGGGATATTACACGGCGAATGCGAATCTTGACGGCAAATTCCGGCGAATTCGGATTTCGCTGACGAATGGGATGCAGGTATCGCTCGATTATCGGCAGGGATATTTCGCCGGAAAAGTCTTCAGTAAGTTCACAACCGCGGATAAAGAGCGGCAGCTGGAGGACGCGCTGATGCTCGGGGATCCGGTAACGGAGTTGACGATCGCGATGGAGATGGGGTATTTCCAGCTAAACAAGGCGGAATATTTTGCAACCCTGACGGTCAGGATTCCGGGCAGCGAACTGGCCCTGGCCCGAAAGCGGGGCGCGGACCGCACCACCATCGATTTTATCGGAGAGATTAAGGACGAGTTCGGCACCACGGTATCCAACGTGCGCGACAAGGTGGATATCAGGCTCAGCGAGACGGCAGCCGCCGCACTGGCCAGTCGGCCGATTGAGTACGATACGGGGTTTACGCTGCTTCCTGGAAAATACCAAGTCAAGTTTCTGGCCAGGGATGTCACCACGGGCCGGATGGGCACTTATGCGATGGGGTTCGTGGTGCCGAATTTGAATAAGGAGTCGCAGCGGATTCCCATCAGTTCGGTAATCCTGAGCAGCCAGCGCGTCGACATGCGAGACGCGCTGTTTGAGGCTGGCAAGTCGAGGGCAGCTCAGGCGAATTCCCTGCATCCTCTGGTGCAGGAGGGGCAGAAGTAATTCCTTCGGTGACGCGCGTTTTCCGGACTGCCAGGGACATGTATGTATACCTGCAGGCGTATCAGCCCGACGCCCAGACGCCGGAGCCGCTGTATGCGTTCGTCACCTTTTACAAGGGCGGAGCGAAGGTGTTCGAAACTGCGCCGCTGGCCTCGCTCGAAATTTCCGCAAACCGGCTGAAAACTACCCCGTTGCGGTTTCGGTTCCCGCTCAGCGGCCTGGATTCGGGCGAGTACCTTTGCCAGGTCACTGTTCTGGATACGAAGAGCAGGAAGGCGGCATTTTGGCAGGCGCCGGTGATGCTTGTGCCTTAACTGGCCGAATTCGTTCGCGAGAGCGAAAAAATGTTAATACTGCCCGGCAGAGTGCCGATATGCCGATCAGGTATGGCCCGCATTTTGGCACGGCGAACATTCCCGGCGACGTCAGTTCTCGCAATCGCGGGCATTGGGGTGCTCGCGATTGCCGCAGGACCTCCTGGTTTCGCTCAGGGAGCACCTCGACAACCACTTCGCATCGGCGTCGATCAGTCGCTTCCCTACCAGGCATGGGTGGAAGGCAAGGGTGCCGTCGGGTTTACGGTTGAACTGATTAACCGCGCGGCAGCGCGCCGCGGCATTCCAATCGAGTGGGTATTTCGTCCCGAAGGTCCACAGCGTTCGCTGAGTGCCCGCCGCGTCGACCTTTGGCCGCTTGTCGCGCTCACGGCGATGAAAAAGGCCGGCCTGCATGCTGGCCGGCCGTGGCTGAAGAACCAGTACGCCATAGTGTGGCGCGGCGACGAATCGGCGCTCCCGACGCCCGAACCCGACTGGACCGGCAGAGCCATCTCCCATATCGGTTTACCCTTGATTTCGGAAGTCGCAAGGGGTGCCTTCCCCCGTTCCACACTGGCGCAGACTAAGGAGCGGCGGTTCGCGCTTGAGAATGTGTGCACCAATGTTGCCGATGGTGCCTTCATGGAAGTGCGTCTGCTGGAGGCTCTTCTGCTTCGCCGTCCGGCAATCTGCCAGAACGCCGTTTTTCGGGTGCGCGTGCTGTCGAAGCCTGTTCTGGAGCTGTCGGTTGCATCAACACCAGAGAGTGGTGCGTATGCGGATGCCCTCAGCGACGAACTGCAAAGGATGATTCTGGCCGGCGAGGTGGGCGACTCTGTAGACCGTTGGTTTGTGTTCTCCAATCTCGAAGCGCATACTCTGATCGAACTCCGGGAGGAGCGCCAGAACAAGATTCTGGCCTGGTGGGGTGCCGGAGCTGCATTCTTGCTGGTTGCAGTCGTTCTGCTGATGTACCGACGGGCGCGAAGGGCATCCATTCAGGCTGAGGCCGCCAGTCAGGCGAAGACCGAGTTCCTTGCCAACGTCAGTCATGAAGTACGCACACCGATGAACGGTGTTCTCGGAATGACGGAACTGTTGCTGGACTCCGAACTCTCGGCCCGGCAACGAGATTACGCTGTAACCATTCGAGACTCGGCGAGACTACAGCTGGCAGTGCTCAACGACATTCTCGATCTTTCGCGCCTGGAGGCCGGGCGCTTCGATCTTGACCCGGTCCCGTGTGCGGTTGCCGAGCTTTTCACCAGCGCGGCCCGGCCCTTTGAGACACTCGCCGCCAGTCGTGGCCTTGCGTTCTCCACAAAATGCGAATCGCTCCCCGCGGCCGCCGTGCTCGACGGCACACGAGTCATTCAGATCGTCACCAATTTGCTGAACAACGCGCTCAAGTTCACTGAGGCTGGTTCGGTGAAATTGCGGGTCTGGTCAGACACGGACACGCTGTGGTTCAGTGTTTCCGATACCGGCATGGGCATTGCCCCAGGTGAGCAGGCCCGCATCTTTGAGAAATTCACTCAGGCCGACTACTCCGCCACACGGCGCTTTAGCGGCAGTGGGCTTGGCCTCTCGATTTGCCGGCAGTTGGCGCGCGCCATGGGTGGCGAGGTCGGTGTCGACAGCACTCCCGGCAAAGGCAGCACTTTCTCCTGTCATGTCAGCCTCACGACGGCCGATCCGGCACAGGTTGCGGTGCACGGGGGCAACGCTGGCGCGACTGCCCGTTTCGTTACACTCCTTCCGGTGTTACTGGTGGAGGACAATCGAACAAACCAAAAAGTCGCTAAGGCTCTCCTCGTCAGCATGGGTCTGGAGGTCACCATAGCCGGCAATGGCCGGCAGGCTGTTCTCCTCCACAGCCTCTATGCATATTGTGCGATTCTGATGGACTGCCAGATGCCGGAGATGGACGGCTATGAGGCGACCCGAATGATCCGTCAGTCGGAGGCGGCCGGAGCCCGCACCCCGATCATCGCTCTCACGGCGGGAGCCACAGGTTCCGAGCGGCAGCTCGCCCTTGCGGCGGGCATGGACTTATTTGTGACGAAACCCGTGGCGCGCGCCGATCTCGCCGATGCGCTCTCGCGATTCCTGCCGGTCACTGCGGCCGAGCCGTCCGGATCGCAGCAACCGGTGGCAACCGGCCAAAGGGTCGCGTGACCTGACCTGGCTTTGGCTGAGAGATCGAATCCTGTTGTCAGACGGAAATATGGTGGCGTACAATCGCGAGACAGGCTAATGATCAAAAGACACTGCGTCTGTTTGTTGGCTTTCATCGCCTCGGCCACCATGATCAGACCCGCGGCCGCCGCGGTGATCTTCAGGGCGGACTTTGAAACCGGCGATCTTAGCCAGTGGGCTCAGACGGGCACCCGCGGTCAAAATGCGACAGCCCGAAACGTTCAGGTTGTCACCGAGATCGTCCGGCAGGGAAAATACGCGGGCAAGTTCACGATACACGAGGACGATGTCTTCAACGCCCAGCAACTGCGGGTGCAGGTGGGGGGCCCCAAAGTTACGGCCGAAGAAGGATCCGACACGTACATGTCCTTCTACATGTACATGGCGGAACCGCCAAAGGACCGCGACAACTTCTTTTACTGGGAAGGAACGCCACCGCCGCGGTACAACAACGTGATGACCTGGTGGGTGGAGCCCAAAGAGGGCGGCGGCACGCGAATCAGGTACGGGACGGGCAACCTGGGACGGAACGGCACGGAATGGGACGCGGACTTTTCAACCGGTAAGTGGCACCACCTTGCCATGCACATTCGCTGGTCGGAGGACAAGGAAAAAGGCAATACACGGCTGTGGTTCGACGGTGTTCTGGTGCTCGACAGGAAGCTAAAAACCAAAGGCGCGGAAAGCGTTTATTTCTGCCAGCCGGGAATTCACCGAAGCCCGCACAAATCGACGGTGGACACCATCTACTTTGACGATTTCATCCTGGCGGACTCTCTGGAAGATGTGTTGCCAGACACCGCAAAGCAGTAGCGGCTGTTCGTCTCAGAAGAGCCGGGTCAAGGTAAAGGTCGGCTTTTGATTGACCCTGTTATTGGGATTGTTAGGACGAAGCGCGGGGTCCACTTCGCGCTCGCGTGTGAGCTCGATGTCATTACCCTTCACACTTCCGGTGAAGGTGTATTTAATGACAACAAAGTTATTACCGGTCTGCTCTTCGGAGAGCACTCGGAAACGGATGCTGCCGTTGGTGACCGTTCCCTCAATGATCGGCACTGCCGTGGTGTCGCGATACATCTTCCCGGTAAGCGTCTCGCCCGACTGAACGAGTCGAAACGTAATATCCTGTACTTCGTTGTTGCGCGCAGGAATCGAGCCTGTCCACGTCCCGGAGAAATCACCCGCCAGAACTGTGATCCCAGGAGACAAAAACAAAGCGAGCTGCGAGAGTATTCTCACGCCAGTACACCCGCTAACTGGCCGGTGCTGTCGGCAAACCGCGGAACCGGAGTTCCGAACGCATCCAGCATCGACACGTACAGATTCGAAAGGGGGCTGTCGACCGGGTAAATCAGATGCTGTCCGGAAGCGATCCGACCGCCGCCTCGGCCTCCGAGGAGAATCGGCAGCTTATGCGGATCATGGGCATCGCCGTCGCTGAGCGCAGACCCGAACAGGATCATGGAGTTTGCAAGGACGTTCGAATCGCCCTCCTTCATACTGCGAAGTTTGCTGAGCAAATACCCAAACTGCTGGACGTGCCAGCGGCTAATGATCTCGTACTGACGGAGTTTGTCCTCATCCTTCTGGTGATGGGAGACATCGTGGTGTCCGGCGCTGACGCCTTCGAGAAAACGGAAACTCACCTCGCTCACAGCGTTCCCGAACATGAAGGTGCTGATACGCGTTGTGTCGCTCTGGAAAGCGAGTGCGATCACGTCCAGCATCAGCCGCACATGATCCGCATGGCCGTACTCGCGGTCTTCAGGCTGCGCTTTCGTGTCGAGCGCAACGCGCGGCTTCCAGGGGTTTCGCTGCGGACTGTTGGCCCGGTCCAGCCGTTCCTCCAGGGAGCGCATACCCGAAAGGTACTCGTCTACGCGGAGCCGGTCGGCGGCGCCAAGCTGGGCACGCATCCGATTTGCCTCTCCCAGGACCCGGTCGAGGAGAAGCCTGTCCATCGGCCCGGCGCTGCCTCGCTGCCCCGAAGCGCGGAAGAGACGCTCGTAGGCGGAATGCGGGTTGATCTCACGGGCAAGTGGCGTGGTGGGGCTGCTCCATGCGATGTGTGACCCGTAAAGCCGCGTGTAGCCCACCGCCGCGTCAATCCCGCTCGCCGTCGGTGTGATGCCCAGCTCAAGAGAAGGAAGGGGCGTCTGCTTTCCCACCCGCTGCGCCGCGAGCTGATCGACGGAGATGCCATTCGCCAGATCGGCGCCCGGCGTCTTCTTGATTGTGCTGCAGGTAAGGATTGCGGATTCCTTGACGTAATGCCCGTCGCCCGCTTTAGATGCCTCGTTCCACAGATTGCTCAGGACAAGTACGTCATCCTTCAGGTCCTTCAGCGGCTCGAGCGTTTTGGAGAGCTTGTAATCCCGGCCGGTGCCCTCCGGAACCCACGCACGCATGTTCGCGCCGTTGGGTACGTAAAGGAACGCCATCCTCACCGGAGCCGCCGGCTTCCCCGCTGCCATCGCCTCGAGCCAGGGAAGTGCGAGGCTGACCCCGGCCCCCCTTAGCAAAGTTCTCCGGGACATCCGCATCATGGTCTATTTTGTTCCTTTTTGAACGGCTTCTGCAACAGGCCTCCCGGCCTGATACCGGAAAGGCATGCTCAGCACAATGGCCTCAACCAGGGCTTGCGCGTCGTAATCTCGTTCCTTCACCTGGGACACGATGCTGTCGACAGTGCAGGCGTCTTTCAGAGTTAGACCACGCCCAAGGGCGTAGCCCAGCATTTTGTTGGTCAGATTTCGGACAAACAGGTCCTTTCGATCAAGGAGCGCGGTGCGTAACTCTGCGGGACCGTTGATGCGCGTGCCATCGGGCAACACGCCGGATGTATCTACAGGCTTGCCTCCGTCTTCGGTCCTCCAGCGGCCGACTACATCGTAGTTGTCGAGAGCAAAGCCGATCGGGTCAATGCGGCTGTGACAACTCGCACAAGCCGGGTTGTCGCGATGCTGGGTCAGCCGCTCGCGGACGGATTTAGGCGCAACTCCGACGCGGTCTTCCTCCAGCTTCGGTACCTTCGCCGGCGGAGGTGGAGGCGGCGTTCCCAGGAGGGAGTCGAGCACCCAGGCACCCCGGAGCACGGGGCTCGTTCGGTACGGGTGGGAAGATACCGCCAGCACAGCGGCCATTCCAAGCACGCCGCCCCGGTTGCTGCCTTCCGGCAGTTCCACTCTGACGGGTTGCTGCGTGACGCTCTTCTCCACTTTAAGGTCGTACAATTTGGCGAGACGGCGCGTTGCGATGGTGAATTTTGAGTCGAGCAAGTTCAGCAGCGAAAGCTTTTTCGCGAAAATCTCACGGAAGAAGAAAATCGGCTGGTAGCGTATATCCGACCGGACGTCTTCATCTTTGTAGTATTCAGGGAACAGGGCGGCATCCGGCGCCCTGGCTCCACTTAACTCGCGAGTACGCAGCCACTGCTCGACAAAACGCCTTGAGAATTCGAAGGCTTTTGGATTCCTGAGCAGGCGGCCAACTTGCGAACGCAGGACCTCGGGATCGTTAAGCTTTCCTGCAGCCGCAATGTCGAACAGCAACTCGTCGGGCATGCTGCCCCATAAAAAATAAGACAGCCGTGTCGCCAGGGCGTACTGCTCCAGCGGCCGTACCTCGCCGGTCGGATTCTGTGGTTCGGCGCGGAACAGAAATTGCGGTGCGACGAGGACGCCCCGGATCGCGAACAGCAGGGCGGCGTCGAAGGGTTCGCGCTGCCTGATTGCGGCCCGAAACAGGCCCATGTAGGGAGTGAGATCTTCTTCCACAATGGGGCGCCGAAAGGCTCGCGGCAGGAAGATCTCCAGGTTGCGCCGGGCCGCTGCCTCGGGCGACACCCCAGGACCCGGTCGAACGCTCAGAATTCTCGCACGCGCCCTTGAGTCCGTGGCAGCAAAGTTCAGGACGGATTTCGCCGCGTCAAGGTACTTCTCAGAGTGGATGGGTGAAAGAAACAACGTCTCGGCCGCATTATCGAAACCCTCGCCACCTGCAGAGTCCAGCGGCAGCGATCGTCCGACGTCCAGCCGCACGTCCAGCAGATCTCCGATGGTGGCAGCGTACTCGTCCCGATTCAGACGCCGCAGAGGCGCGATTCCCGGGGTCGGGCCTGAGGAGCATATTTGCGTGTGAAGCGTGCTGTTGACCCACTGGGTGAAGCTTTCCCGGGCGTCGAGGGATGGGGCCGGCGAGCCCTTCGGCGGCATCTCACCGTTTTGTACGCGCAGCGCAATGCGCCGCCACGTTTCTGGCGCTGCCTCGAAACTCTTCAGGACGGCAACGCTCTGAACACTAAAGCCGCCAGTCCCTTTGCCCTGGTGACAGCTCTGGCAATACCCCTTCAGGAATGCCTGCGCCGTATCAAAGTTCTCGGGACTCGCTGGCAGGGCAATCCCAGTCACCAGGAGGAAGAGGAGGGGCTCCCTGCAGAAAGTAAGGGTCATCGACTACTTTGCTTAGATTACCCTATTCGGCGACAGACATCCGCACCTGAACCCGCCCGCGGAGGGCCTTCGCTGGATTATCATCCAAACAATGAAGTTGCCACTGTTCGTTCTCTTGTGCTTTCCGGCTGCGCTGTTCAGTCAGGCAGAGCAGGTCCCCACCTTCAAGCCGCTCTTCAACGGCAAGGACCTCACCGGCTGGGTAAATGTCAACACTGAGCCGTCGACATGGTCAGTTAAGGACGGCCTCCTGATCTGCTCGGGGCACCCCATAGGCGTGATGCGGTCAGAGAAACAGTATGAAAACTTCGTACTGCACGTCGAGTGGATGCACATGGAACCGGGCGGCAACTCGGGCGTGTTCGTGTGGAGCGACGCAACGCCAGGTCTCAAAAATCGCCTCCCTGCGGGTGTTGAAGTGCAGATGCTGGAGCTCGACTGGGTAAAACTGAACAAACGTGAGGACTTCGATCCTCCGCTCGCATACGTACATGGGGAGCTATTCGGCGTCGGCGGAGTGAAAACCGTTCCGGATAACCCCCGCGGTGAGCGCAGCAAGTCGATTCTCAATCTGTGCAAGCCTCGCGGTCAGTGGAATACGTACACGGTGGTTGCAGTTGACGGGGTGATCAAGCTCGCGGTGAACGGCACATTCGTCAACGGGGTGAGCAAAGCAACCACGAAGAAGGGATACCTCTGCCTGGAGTCGGAAGGAGCGGAGATTCACTTCAGGAATATTCAGATCATGGAATTGCCGCCGAACGCAGAGAGGTAATCTGATACCCAGATGGCGTGCAGGATTCGCACACCGATATCGCATTCACCGGTGATTTCGATAGCATGCCGAGTGCGCGTTCTTCTGTGACGTCCCGTGTGCGGTTAGAGCGTGCGCGACGGACAAGTCGTGAGAACGCCGAACTGCCTGGCCCCGGCGTCTGTTCCCTGGGATAATCGCCACACGATGAAAAGACGCAGGTCCCGGGAGCCCTGAAACACCAGTCGACTCCGGGCCGACCGTAACGCTCGTGCGGACAGCCCGTGTCCGGTGTCTCAGCCGAGCTTGATGGCCGTGAAAAGAAGGTGGCGGTGGTCATGATGCTGCCTCTGTCCACGTGATCCTGACGCCGCTTGTCGCAGGCGGGTCTGCCAGGCATAAGCCTGCCAGGCCCGCAGAACAAGGAGACCCGTGCGATTGCGCGAGCCCGGCCCGAAAGCCAGGCCCAACACCGGGTTACCTGCCCGCGACGACCGAGCCGGTCGATGTGCCGATCACATCGCCGGAGATCACGAGTTCGACGCGCCGATTCTGCTGGCGCCTCGCAGCAGTGTCACTCGAAGCCACAGGCTGGCTCTCGCCCATACCCTTGCTGGTCAACGATTCCGACGGCAATCCCTGCTGGGTCAGGTACTCACGAACAGTGGAGCCGCGCTCCTCAGACAGCTTCTGGTTGTAGTCATCGCCGCCGACGCTGTCGCTGGTGTCGGCATAGCCGGTCAGATCTGCCGCGCAATGGTGCTGGAGGGTCTCTCGACTGAGGACGCAGCCCGTCGGTTCTGGATGGTGGATCTGCCAGGGTTGCTTACCGCAGATATGCCGGATGAGTTAAAGGCCCATCAGACGCCTTACGCCCGCCCAGCATCGGAGTGCAGGGCATGGCGGCTGGAGTCGGTCGAATCACGCTCGCCGAAGTGGTTCGTCGCGTCAGGCCCACCATGCTGATCGGAACATCGGGCGCATTTGGCTGCTTTACGGAGCCCATTGTGAGAGAAATGGCGGCGCACACGGACCGCCCCATCGTCTTCGCTCTGTCCACGCCGCCCGCACGCGCCGAGGCGAACCCGGCTGACCTGATCTCCTGGACAGATGGACGTGCTCTCATCGGCACTGGCTGCCCGGTTGCCCCTGTTACCTGGCGCGGCGTTACTTACGTTCTGGCACAGATCAATAACGCGATGCTGTATCCCGGGCTCGCGCCTGGAGTGATCGTCTCCCGCGCGAGCCGAATCAGCGACGGTATGTTCGCAGCCGCTGCAAATGCCGTATCCAGCCTGGTGACGGTGCGTCAGCCCGGTGCATCGCTGCTGCCACACGTTGATGATTTGCGAAGCGTGTCCGTAACAGTTGCCGCAGCCGTCGCGGAAGCGGCAGAGTCCGAACGTCTCTCGACTGTCGCGATGGGCGACATCGTCCAGCAGGTTCAGAATGCCATGTGGCAACCAGAGTACAGGCGAATCCAGGGTTTATGAACTTAGTTGAACGTCTGAAGAGACTCGCGAACTGGCTCTGGGGAGGCACCCATCGCAACACTACATTGCCGGTAACGCACGACGCCAAAACGTATCGTGTCTGCGTCGGCCCGTGCGAAAGCTGCCCTGTTTTCGAAGCCGTGATGGAGGATGCGTCGGAAAGGGCGTGGTAGCATCCAGGGCATGGACCGGCGAAAGTTCCTGAGCTTTGCGGCCGCCGCTACGCCTGCACATCTGGTGGCTGCCGCAGGTCGAATCCCGGCCTATCGCGTCGTTACCAGTCACAAGCCTGTTTCATCCTCAGTCCCCGGACCGTTTCCAGGACGTGTCGCCTCGGTTCGGTCGGAACGGTGCATCGACGCCGAGACCGACAAGGTCGACCGCGACAAGGTAACCGAGATGGTCGCCGCCGGCATGAAGGCCCTCACCGGCGAGCAGAATACCCGCGCCGCGTGGTCGCGCTTTTTTGACTCCAGTGACGTGGTTGGCATCAAGATCAACGCATCGGGCGCCCCGAACATTTGTTCGGCACCGGAGGTGGTCGGTGAGGTCGCTGCGAATCTTGTCGCTGTGGGAGTCAGGCCGGACAACATCTGGGTGTACGAACGAAACAAGATCCAGGTGGACACGGTGCCGTATGCGGCACACCTGCCAGCAGGGGCCCACGTCGTTACGGCCGACGCCTGGTTAGGGTACGATCCGTTCACCTACGTCGATGTCTCATTCTTCGGAGAGGACGACACAAGATCGAATATCGTGCGGCTCGTGTCGGACAAACTCACGAAGATCGTGAACATCCCGAACATGAAGGACCACGGTGCCTCGGGCGTAACAGGCTGCCTCAAGAACATCGCCTACGGCAGCTTCGGAAACGTGGCTCGTTCCCACCAGTACACCGACACCCACACGCTCTCCTTCATCGCAACGCTCGCGGCAGTCGAGCCGCTCCGGTCACGCACGGTCCTGCACATTAACGATGGCCTGCGCGGTATCTGGCACGGTGGGCCATTCATGCACCAGAAGCGGTTTCGCTTCTATCCGAAGCAGATGCTGTTCTCTACCGACCCCGTGGCCTCGGACCGCCTGCTGATCGACATCATCGAAGCAAAGCGGGCCGCCGAAAAGGCGATCTCCGTATGGGACCGGTCCGAGGAAAGCCTCGGCAGGAAAAGCGAGTTCGCATCCAATCCGAACGCCAACAGCTTTAAGCGCGAGCCCGGTCACATCGAGTATGCCGGCAAGCTCGGACTCGGCGTGTACGACAAGGCGAAGATCGACTTGCGGGAGATCGTCCTGTGATCGAGGCGGCCTTGCTGTTGTTCGCGCTCGCTGTTCCGTTGCCCAGAGTGTTCACCCCCGGCGCGCCAGTGGAGGGCTATGAAAGAATGCCTCCGCCGAGCATTCAAATGCGGATGAACCAGGCTTCCGCAACAACGGTTCCGTGGATCGATTCAAACGCGTGGCGATTCCGGCGCGGCGTTAGAAAGGCCCTGTACGACAACCTGCCCGCGGGTACCGCGACAGTAGCTGCCGCGGAAGCCCATGCCTGGGGCATCGATGCGATTCTGAAGCCTGCTCCCGAGGACGCGGACAGCCTTCAGGCTTTTCTGGAATTCCTGAAGCAGATCGGGTCCACGGACCTGCCGGCCCGCGCGAACATCGCCATTGTCGACGACGGCAGTGCGGAAATGCCAGAGGTATTGAATCTGCTCAGTCGCCGGAATTTGCTCTTCAAAGTGGTGAAAGCGTCTGACCCGCGGGCGGACTTGAACATAAGAATCGGAACAAAGCAGTATCCGCGAGACTCGGTTTTAAATCCCAATGACTTCGCCGCCAGAGTGCGCGAGCAACTGACAGACGACAAGCGAGTAGTGCGCCTCTTCGGCACATATACAGTCCTGGTAAATCTGACGGGCGACAATCGCCACTCGCGCCTGCATCTGGTGAACTACTCGCGCCGGCCAGTCAAAGACGTGCGCGTGAGAGTCCTCGGCAGCTATCGCAAAGTGCGGCTTTCCGAAGCAAACGACGCGAAACAGACGGCCGCCGATGTCATCGTGGTCAACGGCGCCACGGAGTTTACCGTCCCCGCGCTGAAGACCTACGCTGTTGTGGATCTCGAAAACTAACCCCGGCTGTCGCCGTACTTGTGCCGCACCGCTTTCCAGCGAGCGAGCCCGTACTCACCCAGGTTCACCGTGCCGGCGAGTTGATCGCCCTGCACAGTGCCCTCAAACTTGTATCGCAGCGACGTCCCTTCAAACCGCTGCGCGCTGCGAAACCCCACTCCAGTTCCGTTGACAGAGCCGCGGAGGTTTCCTTCCACGTGCTCGCCAAAATGAGTGCCGTCGAGTTGCGAGCCCTTCTGCTCAAACAACACCACGTGATCCGCTGAACCGTGTACGAAATCGATGTGCACGTCCCATCGGCCGCTGAGGTTAGCGGCGGGCTCGGACGTCGTGTCGGGCTGCGGGCGTTTGGGCGGGCTCGACAACAGCGACGCCAGGCGGTCGCCCACAATCTTCTCTTCGCCCGGGTTCATCATGTGGCCACTGATGCTGATCGAGTCGGCGGGAAAGTCCTGGCTGCGGTTCGACGGACCCACATCGATGCGCGGGCTTCCTTCGTAAAGCAGCATCGCGACATCCGTACCCGTGAGCGGTATGCGCGCCGTCTCCCACCGAACCGTGAGCCGGGCGGCGTGGTTGGACAGCTCTTTAGTGTCCCGTATATCCGCCTTGACTCCTGCCACTGAACCGACACGCTCGGCAATGCGCCGCAACATCTGCCGCTTGGCGTCATACTCCGCCTGTATGTCCCGAGTCTTCCAGACCTCCACCGCGGCGAGCATACCCATGATCTCCTCCCGGCCGATCTTCATGGCGCGGCCGAACGTGTGGTGCGGTGCGCTGTTGATCCACGCCGCCTGGAGCAGGTCCTTGCGGCCAAGCGCGAGCCCGGCGCATTGCGGTCCACGCAGCACCTTGCCTCCGCTGTAGCAGAC
>Ga0163150_10003841_pt1 | contig 20659 bp, 17 predicted proteins | sample OliLakLV19P2IB_FD_148628 | JGI IMG/M metagenome (GOLD analysis project Ga0163150, IMG submission 148628) | Freshwater microbial mat bacterial communities from Lake Vanda, McMurdo Dry Valleys, Antarctica - Oligotrophic Lake LV.19.P2.IB | ecosystem: Environmental > Aquatic > Freshwater > Lake >...
GCTGTGTGTCGCCGATGCGCAGCGTCAGGCCATCTTCGAGCGCGCGGCGCAGGATGCGCTCCTCGCCCACGAAGGTGCCGTTGCTGGAGTCGAGGTCTTCCACCACCCAGCCGCTCGGCTCACGCACGATGCGCAGGTGGCGGCGTGAGGCCCGCTTCTCCGCGAGGACGAGTCGGCAGGCCGCGTCACGGCCCACCGACAGCTCCCCCTCGATCGGGACGTGACGCTCGGGGTCGCCGGAGACAAGGATCCGCAGACTGGGCATGAGACGAGAGCCCTCCTCTCCCCCCTTCACAAGTCTCGTGCCCCGGGCCCGGCCGCGATCGGTTCCCACAGACACGCCGCAACAGCTTGGTGCGCGAGGGGTTGCGTCATTCCGCCGTATCGGACATGGGCGCGCGCGGTGCCTCTGTCAAGCAGGCTGACGTGACAGGTGCCCACGCACAGACCGCCAGACCCTCCCTGCGCTCAAGTCGGCGCGCCATCCCGGCCGAAGGGTAGGAGCGGGGATCCGCCGCAAGGAGCCGACATGCCTGAACCCATCGCCGACGCGGCGCCGTCCGCCCGCCCCCCTGCGCAACGCCCCTCCGGCGTGCGGCGCCAGTACATCGTGGACGGCAAGACGCAGTTCCGCGTCGCGGGGCTGCTCGTGTGCGGCCTGGCCGTCCTGGCCGTGGTGCAGACGGTCGCCCTGTTCACCGGCTTCCAGCCCCCCGCCGAGGGCCAGTTCGACGGCCCGCAGGTGCGTGATCTGCTGCTGCGTGTCGGGCTGGTGCAGTTCGGCGTCACCGCCCTCATGGCGCTGGCGCTGGGCATCCTGCTTTCCCACCGCTTCGTGGGAGCCGCTCTGGTCCTGCGTCGCGCCCTCCAAGGCATGCTCGTGGGCGACTCGAGCCAGCGCCTGACCTTGCGCCGCACCGATTTCCTCCACGATCTCTCGGCCGACCTCCTGCGGCTGCGCGAGCACCAAGCGCAGGTGCGCGACAGCGTGGCAGGGGCGCTCGCACGAGCTCAGGCAGCGATCGAGGCCGGCGACAGCATCCAGGCGCAGGCCGAGCTGGGGCTGGCCCGGCAGACGCTCGCGCCGGCCGCCCCCGCTTCGCCCGCCGCCTCGGCCACCCAGCCGGCGCCCGCAGCTCGCGCCAAGCTCTTGGCCGCGCGCTAGGCGGCGGCCCGTTCACTCGCGCGTGACCGCGAGCCCATAGGCCTCGATCTTCGCGTCCAGCGTGGGTCGGCTCACGCCCAGCATGCGCGCCGCCTGGGACTTGCGACCGCGGCAGCGCTCCAACGCCTGGGCGATCACCCGCCGCTCGAGCTCCTCGCTGACTTCCTTGACCATGTCCTTGAGGGGCTTCTTGCCCAGGTCCACCACCGGCGTGGCCGGCGTGCGGCGGTTCACGATCTGGGTCGAGAGGATCAGCGGCACGATCACGCGGTCGGAGAGCGCTGCGGCGCGCAGCACCTCGTTCTTGAGCTCGCGCACGTTGCCGGGCCAGGCGTGGGCCACCAAGGCCTTGAGCGCGTCCTCGCTCACGGTCTTGATCGGGACGCCCGTGTCCGCGGCGATCTCCTCGAGGAACTGGCGCACCAGCAGGGGCACGTCCTCGCGCCGCTCCCTGAGCGGGGGCAGCTCGACGGTGATGACGTTGAGGCGGTAGAAGAGGTCTTCACGGAAGCGGCCCGCGGCGCACAGCTTGCGCAGGTCCTGGTTGCTGGCGGCCAGGATGCGCACATCGATGCGCACGGTGTGCTTGCCGCCGACGGGGCGCACCTCCTTCTCCTGAAGCACGCGCAGCAGCTTCTTCTGCATCTCGAACGGCATGTCGCCGATCTCGTCGAGGAACAGCGTGCCGCCGTTGGCCGCCTCGAACAGGCCCTTGCGGTCGGCGCCGGCGCCCGTGAAGGCGCCGCGCACGTAGCCGAACAGCTCGCTCTCGAGCAACGTCTCGGGAATCGCCGCACAGTTCTCGCTGATGAACGGGCGCGACTTTCTCGGCCCGTTGAAGTGGATGGCGCGCGCGACAAGCTCCTTGCCCGTGCCGCTCTCACCCTGGATCAGCACCGGGACGTCGCTGTCGGTCACCTTGTCGAGCAGGTGGAACAGCTCGGTCATGCGCTGGCTCTGGCCGATCATCTTGCCGTACGAGTACTTGAGGGGAGCCTCGCTGCGCTCGCGCAGCACGTGCTCCTTGACCTCCTGGAGCTCGGCGCTCGTCTGCGCGACACGGTCGGCCAGGATGCGGTTGAGTTCCTCGACCTCGGCTTTGGCGCGCTCGAGGTCCTCGAGGCGCCGGTCGGCCTTGGCGTGCAGCGCAGCATTGCGCAGCGCCAGGGCCGCCTCGTCGGCGAAGAGCCGGATCATGGGCATCTGGCGTTCCTGAAACACACCGCGCTCGAAGCGGTTGTCGAGATAGATAGTGCCGAGCGCGCCGTCGCGCCCGATCAAGGGCACGGCCAGGATCGAGCGCAGCTTGAGGCCCGCGACGCTGGCCGTGCCGCTGAAGCGCGCGTCCACGCTCGCGTCGCTCACCAGCACCGGGTCGCCGGTAGACAGCGCCCGGCGCTGCACCGTGCGGCTCATCTTCGCCAGCGCGTCGCGCACGGCCTCGCCGTCGAGGTTGCGCGCCGCCACGATGCGCGGCTCGCGCGCGGCCGCCGGATCGGCCTGCGGGTCTTCCTCCTCGCCCAGCGCGCCAGGCTCGAGGATGCAGAAGCCGCGCTCCGCGCCCGTGAGCTGGATCAACGTGTCGAGGATCAGCTCGAAGATCGCCTCGGGCCGATGTTCCTCGATCATGGCCTTGAGCAGGACCTGCAGGTTGCGCGCGGCCCCCAGCTCCTCGGAGTCGGAGAGCAGGGCCGGCACGCCGCGTCGGCCCGCCGCTTCCGCGAAGCGTTCGGCGGCCGCCTTGAGGCCCTCCTTGCCCAGGCGGCGATGGATGCGCGACGCCAGCAAGCCGACCTCCGAGAGCAGGTCGTCGGCCGTGGGCGCCAGTCGCACGCGCAGCACCACGCGCCCCAGCCGCAGCCGATCGCCGTCGGCCAGCAGCCGCTGCTGCACGAGGACGTCGTTGACGAAGGTGCCGTTGCGGCTCTCGAGATCGATCACCTTCCAAGCCCCGTCCATGGGCTCGATGCGGCAGTGGCGCGCGGAGAGGCTGGGGTCCTCCACGCGCACGTCGCAGGCCGGACCGCGGCCCACGAGCATCGGCTCCAGGCCGAGCGGCACGCGCCGCGCTTGTCCCTCCTCGTCCAGCAGCAGGTGAGGACTCTCGACATCCGCCGTCATGGCAGTCGCTCCAGCCGGGCATAGCCGGGAATGAGCTGCTTGCGGCCGCAGCTCTCGAAGTCGATGGTCAAGCGCCGCGCGCCCGCGCTGCCGGTGAGGGCTTCGAGCCGCCCGATGCCGAAGACGGGGTGGCGCACGCGGTCGCCCGGAGCCAGCTCGCCTCCGCGGCGGTCGATCTCGGGCAGCTCACGCCTCTGGGGGTCGAAGCCGGGGCTCGTCTCACGCACAGACTCCCCGCCGCCGGGGGCCCCCGGCTCCCACGCCGACGCGTTCGAGTCGCCCTCCTCCGCATCCGCCGTGCTCGAGCCCGCCCCGTCCCAGGCGCGTGCGCCCATGCGGCCCGCGCGATCCTCGCCTTCGACGCAGGCCGCGGGCATGTCGCGCAGGAACGGGCTGGGCAGGCGCGGCTCGAAGCCGCCCATGCCGGCCCCGCCGCTACCGAAGCGCCAGGCCGCGTGCGTGATGAGCAGCCGGTCCATCGCCCGCGTCATGGCCACGTAGAAGAGGCGCCGCTCCTCTTCCAGGGCCGCATCCTCCTGAACGCTGCGTGCGTGCGGGAACAGGCCCAGCTCGGCACCGATCAGCACCACGAACGGGAACTCGAGCCCCTTGGCCGAGTGCGCGCTGAGCAGGCTGACACGGTCGGCGTCGTCCTCGAGACCGTCCTGGTCGCTCACGAGCCCGGTGGTCTCGAGAAACGCACCGAGGTCGCCCCCGCCTTGATCGGGCGCGGGCCGCTCGTCGTCGAAATCGTGCGCGGCAGCCAGCAGCTCGCGCACGTTGTCGGCACGCGCACCCTCGGGATCGGCGCCCTCGGAGCTCAGGGCCGCGAGGTAGCCGCTGCGCTCCAGCAGCGCCTCGAGCACGGGGGTCACGGGGGTGCGCGGCAGGCGCTGCACGCCCTCGATCAGGTCGGCCAGCGCACGCAGGCCCGCGCGGGCCTTCTTGGGCACGCCCTCGGGCTCGCCGCGCGCCACCTCCATCCACCCCACCCCGCGCGCCGCCGCCTGCGCGCGCACGCGCGCGAGGCTCGTGGCGCCCACGCCGCGCGCGGGCACGTTGGCCACGCGTGCGAAGGCGGCCTCGTCGCGGGGATTCTCCACGAGCCGCGCGTAGGCGAGCGCGTCCTTCACCTCCTGGCGCCGGAAGAACTCGACGCCCGCCACCACGTGGTAGGCGATGCCGCGCGCGCGCAACGCCAGCTCGACGGCACGCGACAGGGCGTTGACGCGGTAGACCACGGCCACCTCGCCGGGACGCCCGCCGCGAGCGATCCAGCGGCTCACGGCGTCGGCCACCACCTCGGCCTCGTCGCGAGCGTCTGTGGCGCGCACCACGCGCACGCGCTCGCCCGCGCCGCGCTCGGAGCGCAGGCGCTTGGCAAAACGCCCTCGGTTCTTCGAGATCACGCCTTCGGCCGCATCCAGGATGTGCACCGTCGACCGGTAGTTGCGATCGAGCACCACGGTGCGCGCGCCGGGCAGGTCATCGGCGAACTTGAGGATGTTCGCCACCGTGGCACCGCGCCAGCGGTAGATGCTCTGGTCGGGATCGCCCACGACGGTGAGATTCCGCGCAGGGCCCAGCAGCGCGAGCAGCAGATCGCGTTGCACCGGGTTGGTGTCCTGGTACTCGTCCACCAGCACGTGCGCGAAACGCGCCTGCAGCGCCGCGGCCACGCCGGGCCCCTCGCGCAGCGCGCGGCGCGCCTGCAGCAGGAGGTCGTCGAAATCCAGCAGGCCCGCAGCCCGCAGCCGCTGGTCGTAGGCACGTGCGAGATCCTGGAGCGCCTCCGCGTCGCGCGCCCACTCGCGGGGCAGCAGCGCGGGGCCGTTCTTGGCGCGCGAGATCCAGCCGGTGAGCGCCGAGGCCTTGGGCTTGAAGGCCGCCAGCCCGCGCTCGTCGAGCAGTGCTTTGAGCAGCCGCTGCTGGTCCTCGCGATCGGCGATGGTGAAATGCGGGTCGAGGCCGATCACGCTCCCGTGGCGGCGCAACAGCCAGGCTGCGAAGCCGTGGAACGTGCCGGCCCAGACCCCCGCCGCCCCCGGGAGGTCGTCCAGCCGGGTGCGTAGCACCTGCGCCGCCTTGTTGGTGAAGGTGATGGCCAGCAGCGCCGGCCCGGGCAGCCCGCCCGCCACCAGCCAACCAACGCGCCGCGTCAGCACGCGGGTCTTGCCCGAGCCCGCGCCCGCCACGATGAGCAGCGGGCCCCCCGGATGGGTGACCGCCTCCCGCTGAGCAGGATTGAGGTCGGCGAGGAGGGCGTCACGGCCGCTCAAGCGCTGCTCCACATGGAAAGTGCCCCTGACAGCACAGCCGGAATTGTAAAGCAGCGCAAGACCGAGACAATCTGCGAACAGTCACGCCCAAGGCTGCGTCACCCCGCCTCAACGTTGCCCGGGGGCTGGAAAGCCCCTACCCTCCTGCGTTCCCCCTCGCCGACGGTCCCCTGGGGAGCGGCGGCCTCTCTGGAGCCTCCCATGACGCGCGTGTGCCAGCTCAGCGGCAAGAAGACCCGCGCCGGCCGACAGTTCACCAAGCGCGGTCTGGCCAAGGCCAAGGGCGGAGTGGGCAAGAAGATCACCTCCTGCACCAACCGCACCTTCAAGCCCAATCTGCAGCGGGTGCGCGCGGTGGTGGACGGCAGGGTGATGCGCCTGAGGGTGGCCGCGAAGTACATCACGCGCGGCATGACGGTCAAGCCCGTGAAGCGCACGTGGCAGCCTGCGAAGGACGCCAAGCCCGCCGTCGCCGCGGCGACGCAGGCGTAGCGTTCCCGCGACCGCGCGGAGCTCGCCGCCGCGCCGCACAGCTCGCAGCGGCGACCGCACGCTCAGCCGCGCCCAGCAGGTCTCAGCGCAGGTCTCAGCGCAGGTCTCAGCGCAGGTCTCAGCGCAGGTCCCAGCGCAGGTCTCAGCGGCGGCGCCGCGAGACCGGCGCCTGCCCCTTGGGCGCGGGATCCTCGGGGGCTGCGGCAGCCGCGTTGGGAAGCGCCCCGTACTGACCCAGGCCGCCGGCGGCTTGGCCGCGGCTCTGCTGCAGCTCGCGCACGAGCGCGTCGAGCGCGGGCAGCAGCTCGGCGGCGGAGCTGAAGCGCTCGGCCGGGCTCTTCGCCAGCAGGCGCTGCACCAGCGCGTCGGTGCGCGGGTCCACGTCGGCGCCCAGTGCGTTGAGCAGCGGCGCGGCCTCGGTCAGGTGCTTGGCCATGACGGCGGCCGGCGTGGCAGCCTCGAAGGGCGCACGGCCGGCCAGCATGTGGAACAGCGTGGCACCCAGGCTGTAGAGATCGCTGCGCGCGTCCACGACCGACTCGCCACGGGCCTGCTCGGGACTGATGTAGGCCGGGGTCCCCATGCGCTGGCCCGCCTCGCCTTGGCCGTCCAGCCGCGCCAGGCCCAGATCGCACAGCTTGGCCACCCCGTCGCGCGTGACGATCACGTTCTCGGGCTTGACGTCGCGGTGGACCATCCCGCTCTTGTGTGCATGCTCCAGCGCACGCGCCATCTGCTGGGCGATCACCAGCGCGCGCTCCTCGTCGAACACCCCGCCGCGGCGCAGCAAGGAGCCCACCGTGTTGCCGTCGGCGTACTCCATCACCAGGTAGTGCACGCCGTCGGCCTCGCCCACGTCGATGCCGCTCACGAGATTGGTGTGGCTCAGCCGCGCCACGGTACGTGCCTCGTCCTGGAAGCGCCGTACGTAGGCCTGGTCCTTGGCCAGCTCGGGAGAGAGCACCTTGATGGCGACCTCGCGGTCCAGGGACAGCTGCCGGGCCTTGTAGACCGAGCCCATGGCCCCCTCGCCCAGGAGCTCGAGCAGCCGGTAGCCGGCGATCTGCTCCGCGCCCTGGCAGCGACGCTCCTCGCGGCGCAGCTCCTCGAGCTGCTCGAGCTCGAGGTAGCCCTTCTCGAAGAGGATCTCGGTGAGCCCACGGGCCTTGAGGCCCATCTCGAGCATCTTCTCGCGGATCTTCTGCGCCTCGTCGATCTGCTCGCGCGTGGCGACCCCCTTCTCGAGGATGCGCGCGATGGCCCGGTCGTCGGCTTCCTTCACGGTCAACGTCTCCCGCTGCGCGCCCGGACCCCGAACACGTCGCCCAGACCCAAGGCCGCGAGCCAGACGCGCTCGGCCCGCCGCATGCGCGCACGGTCCTTGCTGGCGTGGTCGTCGTGGCCCAGGAGATGCAGCGTGCCGTGCACGGCGTAGAGCAGGGCTTCATGGTACGGGGGATGCCCGCGGCGCAGAGCCTCGCGCCGGGCCAAGGCGCCGCCCAGGGCCAGTGCCCCCACGAGCCCCTCAGGACCGTCCTCCAAGGCGTAGGCGAGCACATCGGTGGTCCCCGCCAGCCCCAGGTGCCGGCGGTGCAGACGGCCCATGGCTCGATCGCCCAGGACGGCGACATCCAATCGCACGGGACGCCGTACCGCGCTGGCAGCCAACCGCGCCAGGTGCGTCAAGTCGCGCTCGAACCGGCGCCGGGGCCAGGGGAGACGCAGCCCCCCCACCGTGAGCGTGGCACCCGAGAGCATGGCCGCCGACCGCTTGGCAGACACGAGCCTGGCCGCGGAGAGCCCGGCAGCTAAACGCCGCGCCTGCCCGCGAGGCGCGGGGGTCGCTCTACGCGCCACCGCGCGAGCCGTCCTCGGAACGCTCGCCAGGGCGCTCGCCAGGGCGCTCGCCAGAGGGCTGGCGCACCCTGGCGAGCACCCCGGCGGCCTGGCTGTCGTAGGCGTCCACGATGCGCTGCACCAGCGGATGGCGCAGGATGTCCTGCGACTCGAAACGCACCAGCGCGATGCCCTGGACGTCGGCCAGCAGCGACACCACATGCGTGAGGCCGGAGGCCGTGCCCTCGGGCAGGTCCACCTGCGTGATGTCGCCGTTGACCACCGTCTTGCTGCCCATGCCCAGTCGCGTCAGGAACATCTTCATCTGGGCCGAGGTCGTGTTCTGCGCCTCGTCCAGGATGATGAAGGCGTCCTTGAGCGTGCGACCCCGCATGTAGGCCAGCGGCACGATCTCGATCACGTCCGAAGCCACGTAACGCTGCATCTCGCCGTAAGGCAGGAGCTCGCCCAGCGCATCGTAGAGCGGACGCAGGTAGGGATTGATCTTGGCCTGGAAGTCGCCGGGCAGGAAGCCCAGCTTCTCGCCAGCCTCCACCGCCGGGCGCGTGAGCACGATGCGGCGCACGAGCCCTGCGCGCAACGCGGCCACGGCCTCCACCACCGCGAGGAACGTCTTGCCCGTGCCGGCCGGTCCGATGCTGAAGACCACGTCGTGCGTGCGGATCGCCCGTACGTAGCGCTCTTGGTTGGGCGTGCGCGGGCGGATGTCGCCGGGCAACGCACGACCCGGCGGGGCGGGGCGCCCCGGACCTCCCGTCTGCCCGTGGTGCCGACCACCGTGCTGACGCGCTCCATGCAGCGCGCCCGGGTTGGGGCGCGTGCTCGCGGCGCCCGGGGACTCGGGGTCGGGCTCGCCTTCGAGCAGCAGCGCCTCGACCTGGTCCTCGCTCAAGGCCTCGCCACGGCGCGCCTTCCCAAGCACGCGCTTGACGCGTCGCGTGACCTCGCGCAAGGCCTCCTCGTCAGCGCCTTCGAGCGAGAGCGTGTCGTGGCGCCAGGTCGCACGCACGCCGTACTTCTCGCGCAGGGCGCGCAGGTGACGGTCCAGGGGCCCGAAGAGGACGCGCACCTCAGCATCGGCCGCGTCGTGGATGCGTTCGCGAGGCATGCCAGCCAGGATACGCAGGGCCGAGGACGCCGTGCAGAAGGACGTCGTAGGTGGCCGACGGCCCGCTGGTGGAGAGAGGGCGTCCCCTGAGCGCCGGCCTCCAGCCCGGCTTGCCGGGCCGGGGCCCAGTGTCAGGCGCCAGGCGGGAGGAGCCCGCCTGAAGGGGCCCGGCTTGAGCCTGGCGTTCCCGGGGCAGCGACGGGGCGTGCCCCTGCCGGGCGCCGGCGCCCTACCGCTACGAGGACCTGCTCGCGACCTCGAGCCACACCCAGGCCGTCGGGCCCGCGAAGAGCAGGGAGTCGATCATGTCGAGCACTCCGCCCATCTCGGGGATCAGACTGCTTGAGTCCTTGGCGTGCAGCCGGCGCTTCCAGCCGCTCTGGGTGATCCCCGCGAGCACGCTCACCAGCCCGAGCGCGAGGCCGAAGAGCACGCGCTCCACAGCGCTCCAGGAGGCCTCGGGCACCTGCAAGGGTGCGGCCAGCAGCAGCGCCACGAGCGCTGATCCGAGCAGACCGCCGGCGAGCCCCTCCCAGGACTTCCCCGGCGAGACGCTGGGCACGAGCTTGTGGCGCCCAAAGGGCTTGCCCACGAGCCAACCGGCGATGTCGCTCGCCTTGCTGATGAGCACCACCCAGATCAGGCGTTGAGCGCCGCCGGGGCCGTGGGCGATCTCGCGCATCCAGGTGAACAGGAGGCCCACGTAAAGGACCGGCAGCAGTCCCCGGGCGATGCGGTCCACGACGGGCGCACCGATGTTGCGCCAGTGGCGTGCCAGCAGCAGCAGCAGCGAGCCCGCCAGCAGGCCCAGGCGCCACAGGTTTCGCTCGGCCAGGCTGCCGGGTGCAAGCAGCCCGATGCCGGAGAGCAGCGCACACATCAGCCCGGCGACGACGTGCTCATAGGTCAAGCGCCCGGGAAGCAGCAAGCGCGCCAGCTCCAGGCCCCCGATCCCGCCCAACGTGAACAGCAGCAGATCCACCCCGAGCGGGTTGCCTGTGGCCACGTAGGTCCAGGCCACGGCGAGGATGGCGAGCAGGGCGAGCGGCGCGACGATCAGTCGAACGCGCGTGCCGTGCGACGAGGGTCTAGCCCCCCCCCGACGAGCCATGTGCTCGACGTTCGCCATCGATCAACGCTTGACGAGCCCACCAAAGCGCCGCACGCGCGTGGCGTACTCGGTCAACGCGGACTCGAGGTCGTCCTCGCGGAACTCGGGCCAGCAGACGTCGGTGACCCACAGCTCGCCGTAGGACATCTGCCACAACAGGAAGTTGCTCAGGCGTTGCTCGCCTGCCGTGCGGATCATGAGGTCGAGCGGAGGCATGTCAGGCTGGTAGAGGCGCGCCGTGAGCGCGGCCTCGAGGGACGGACCCTCCAGCGAGGAGACGTCGATGCGGCCGGCCTGGGCGTCGAGCGCCAGGCGCTTGGCGGCCTCCGCCAGCTCGGTGCGCGCGCCGTAGTTGAGCGCCAGGCACAGCGTCATGCCATCGTTGGCTGCGGTGAGGCGCTCGGTCTCGCGCAGCGCCTCGATCACGTCGGCCACCAGCCCGTCCACGCGGCCGATGGAGGTGAGGCGGATGCGGTTCTCCATCAGCTCATCGCGCTCGTCGATCAGGTACTGCCGCAGCAGGCGCATGAGCGTGGCGACCTCGGTGGCGGGCCGCTTCCAATTCTCGGTGGAGAAGGCGAACAGGGTGAGCTGGGCCAGCCCGATGCGCGCCGCGTGGCGCGTGGCCGTGCGCACGCTCTCGACCCCGGCCCGGTGGCCCCGGAGCCGCGCCAGACCGCGCCCCTGCGCCCACCGGCCGTTGCCGTCCATGATGATGGCGACGTGGCGGGCTCCGCCGGGGTTCTTGAGGGCCTCGGACGCCATCCTGGGCTCTGCTCCTGCCTGCCGTGGGGGGAACGTACCACCCCGCGGGAGAACGGCCAGCGGGGAGGATGCTGGCGGGCACGACCTGCGGTCGCGCCGCCGCGGTCGCCTACCCCGGGACACACGCCGTAGCCCGCCCGCGAGGGCGACGCCCCAGCCCCCCTCAGACCAGCTGCGGGACGCCTTCGGTGGTGCGGATGAAGCGATCGCGCTCGGCGCCCACCGAGATCACCTCGATGGCCACGCCCATGACGTCCTGGAGCGCGCGCACGTAGAGCTGGGCTTCGCGCGGCAGGTCGTGGAACCGGCGCACGCTGGAGAGGTCGTGCTCCCAGCCCGCGTAGGCCTGGTAGATGGGCCGGCAGGCCTCCCAGTCCTCCGCGAGCGCCGGGGGCACGTCGATGCGCCGGCCGTGCAGCTCGTAGGCGGTGCAGACCTTGAGCTCCTTCAGGCCTGAGAGCACATCGAGCTTCATCAGGGCGATGCTGTCCACGCCCTGCGTGGAGGCCGCGCGGCGAGCCACCACGGCGTCAAACCAGCCGCAGTCGCGCTTGCGGCCCGTCGTGGCACCGAACTCGCGACCGCGTTCGCCCAGGTGCGTGCCCGCCGGTCCCGCGTCCTTGGTGGGGAACGGGCCCGCGCCCACGCGCGTGGAGTAGGCCTTCACGACGCCGAGCACGCGGTCGAGGGCCCGCGGCGGAAGGCCTGTGCCGGCAGCGAGGCCCGCGGGCCCGGTGCTGCTGCTCGTCACGTAGGGATAGGAGCCGTGATCGACATCGAGCGCGAAGCCCTGCGCGCCCTCGCACAGGATCGACTGCCCCTGCGCCAGCGCCTCGAGCAGGAAGGTGGTCGTGTCGGCCACGTAGGGCTTGAGACGCGGGGCCACGCCCAGCATCTCGCTCACGACGGTCTCGGGGTCGAGGGGCTCCAGGCCCGCGCGCGCCAGGATGCCGTTGCGGGCAGCGGCATTGGCCCGCAGGCGCCCTGCGAAGACCTCCGGCCGCATCAGGTCGGCAACCCGGAAGCCCTCGCGCATGAACTTGTCGCCGTAGGTGGGGCCGATGCCGCGGCTGGTCGTGCCCAGGGAGGCCGTCCCGCGCAGCCGCTCGAGGGCCGCGTCCATCTTCTTGTGGTAGGGCAGCACCACGTGCGCCCGGTCGCTCACCAGCACGCGCCCCTGAAGGTCGATACCGCGCTTGGCCAGGTCGTCGATCTCGCTCAACAGCGTCCAGGGATCGACCACCACACCGTTGCCGATCACGTTGATGGTGCGCGGCTGGATGACCCCCGAGGGCAGCAGGTGCAGCACGTACTTCTCGTTGCCCACCACGACGGTGTGGCCCGCGTTGGCGCCTCCCTGGTAGCGCACGACGACATCGCTGGCAGCCGCGAGCAGATCGACGAGGCGGCCCTTCCCCTCGTCGCCCCACTGCATGCCGAAGACGCAGGTGACGGGCATGGCCGGGCGAAGCCTCCGGTGAAAGCGGCATTCTACCGGCCGCTGCGCGGCCGCCAGAGTGCCGATGTGACCACAGGAGGCCCCCAGGGGAGCGAAATGCTCCTTGATGAGCCCGCGGAGCAACCGAGCCCGACCCGGCGGCGCGTCAGACCCCCGCGGGAGCGGGCGTGGGCGCGGCCTTTGCCAGCGGCACGCCCTCGATCAGGTCGCGAAAGCGCTGGAAGAGGTGGTGGGCGTCGTGGGGGCCGGGGGCGGCCTCGGGGTGGTACTGGACCGCGAAGGCACGCTGCGAGGTGGAGGCGATGCCGGCGTTGGTGTCGTCGTTGAGGTTGGTGTGCGTGCCCGCGAAGGGGCTCTCGGCGAGGCTCTTCTCGTCCACCGCGAAGCCGTGGTTCTGGCTGGTGATGGCGATCTTGCCCGTGGTGCGGTCGAGGATCGGGTGGTTGGCGCCGCGATGGCCGAACTTGAGCTTGAAGGTGCGGCCTCCGGCGGCCAGCGCCAGGATCTGGTGGCCGAGGCAGATGCCGAAGATGGGCACCTTGCCGAGCAGCTGCTTCACCGTTGCGATGGCGTAGGTGACGGCGGCGGGGTCGCCCGGCCCGTTCGACAGGAACACGCCGTCGGGCTTCAAGGCCAGGATCTCGGCGGCCGAGGTCGTGGCGGGCACCACCGTGGGCGCCAGCCCGTGCGAGACCAGCGAGCGCAGGATGTTGCGCTTGATGCCGAAGTCGACGGCCACGACGCGGTGGATCTTGCCGGCTCCGCTGAGCTCCGGGACGGGGAACCAACGCGGGGGCCAGCCCTCGCTCCACTCGTAGGCCTTCGAGCAGCTCACGCCCTTGACCAGGTCGAGGCCGTCCATGCTCGGCGCTGCCTTGGCCTTGGCCTTGAGCGCCGCCTCGTCGGTGGAGATCGTGCTCAACACGCCGTTGACGCAGCCCTGCACGCGCAGGTAGCGCGTGAGCTTGCGCGTGTCCACGCCCTCGATCCCGGGGATGCCGTGCTCCTGGTACCAGGTGCCCAGCTCGCGACGCGAGCGGAAGTTGCTGGCCACCAGCGACAGCTCGCGCACGACCATGCCCTCGATCCAGGGCTTGCCCGCCTCGCCGTCCTCGTCGTTGACGCCGTAGTTGCCGATCTGCGGGCAGGTCATGCACACGATCTGGCCGGCGTAGGAAGGATCGGTGGCGATCTCCTGGTAGCCGCTCATGGCGGTGTTGAAGACCACCTCGCCCACGCGCTCGGCCTCGGCTCCGAACGCGCGTCCGCGGAACACGGTGCCGTCGGCGAGAACAAGGAGAGCGGGGCGCGGGGAGGTCATGGTCGGGTGAGGGTACCGGTGGAAGCAGACGGGGCCAGCGAGCAGCGGGGCGCGCAGGGGCAGCGGGGGCCGCGAATCCGAGCCAGCCCTGCGCTGCTGGGCGTGGAGCGTCCCCCGGCCCCTCTTACCTGTGGATCAGTCTGGCCTGTGGATCAGTCTGGCCTGTGGATCAGCCTGGCCTGCGGATCAGCCTGGCCTGTTGATCAGGCTCGCCACGTAGCCCGCGCCGAAGCCGTTGTCGATGTTCACGAAGGTCACGTTGGGCGCGCAGCTGTTGGCCATGGTGAGCAAGGGCGCGAGGCCGCCCAAACCCAGGCCGTAGCCCACGCTCGTGGGCACGGCGATCACGGGCACGGCGACGAGCCCCCCCACCACGCTGGGGAGAGCGCCGTCCATGCCGGCGGCCACGATCACCACGCGCGCGCAACGCAACGTCTCAAGGTGCCCCAGCAAGCGATGCAGCCCCGCCACACCCACGTCGTAGAGCGCCTCGGGAGCTTCGCCGAGCGCCGCGGCCGTGACGCGCGCTTCCTCGGCCACCGGCAGATCGGCCGTGCCCGCGCAGACGACCAGCACGCCCTTCCTCCCAGGAGGTGACGGGGCGCGCTCGACCGTCACACAGCGCGCGCGCTCGTGGTAGACGGCGTCGGGCAGCGCGGCCAGCAGCCGTGCAGCGCGTGCGGCGTCCACGCGCGTCACCAGCAGGCGCGGTGCGCGCGCCAGCACCTCGGCGGCGATGCGCACGAGGTCCTCCGGGCTCTTGCCCGCCCCCAGCACCACCTCGGGCGCGCCGCAACGCAGCGCGCGGTGGTGGTCGATGCGGAAGGTCGTCTCGTGCGCGGGGCCCTCGCCCTCTGCCCCCGGAGCCCCCGGGAGCACTCGCGCCAAGCGCTCGGCCGCGGCCTCCAGCGTGACGCTTCCGGACCGGACCTCCTCGAGCAGCCTGAGCAGCAACGGCCTGTCCATGCCCCTAGGAAACGCGCTGGGAGGGCGTTCCCCTAGAAAGGGAGGTGGTCCCTGGGTCGAGCCGTAGCATGCGGGGGTGAGCGCACCGCCCCTCGATGTGGCCAAGATCCTCGCCGACTTCTCGGGGACGCTGCGCCTGTTCCCGCTGCCCAGCATGGTCGTGTTCCCCGACTCGCTGGTGCCGCTCAAGGTCTTCGAGCCGCGCTACATCGCCATGGTGGACGACGCCTTGGAGGGCGACCGGCTGGTGGGCATGGCGCTCTTGAAGCCCGGCTACCAGAAGGACTACGAGGGCTCACCGCCGGTCTTCCCGGTGGCCTGCGTGGGGAGAATCCTGCAGCACAAGCGCTTGGACAACGGCCACATCGACTTCTGGCTCTACGGCCTCGAGCGCGCGCGCCTCCTTGAAGAGCTGCCCAGCGAGCCGTTCCGGCGGGCGCGTGCCGAGCTGCAGAAGGACCAGCTCGAGGAGAAGGACCTCGACCGCGTGGCCAAGCAGGTGCGTCGCGTGCTCGACATGGTGCCCGGCCGGCGCGGCGTTCTGCAGGAGCTGCGCCGCCTGGCCAGCCAGGTGCGCGGCGTGGACGCGGCGCCCGGGCGCTACGCCGACGCGGTGGCCACGATCTCCGATCTGCACCCGAAGGAGCGCTACGAGCTGTTGGCCGAGCCCGCCGTGCCCAAGCGCCTGGCACGGCTGATCGCCAGGCTCGAGCGCCGCGCCACCCAGGACGCGCCCCACGCCGTGCAGCCCAAGGACGTCTCGCGGAACTGAGCGGAGGCCGGGGCGGGCCCTCAGTCTTGAAGGGCGTCCACCGCCGCGCGAAGGCACTCCGTGAGGAGTGTCTCGGTCTCGGGTCCGTAGAGCGTGGCGGAGGCCTCGTAGCTGTCGGTGCGGTGCTCGGCGGCGGAGACGGCGTAGGCCATGGAGCCGTTGGCCAGTCCCAGGACCATGGGGGTCACGTCGCCCTCGCTCGCGAACGCCTTGCGCCAAGCGCGGCCCAGGGAGGTGCTGGGCTCGCAGGGTGCCCAGAGGAGCGGCAGGCGCGCGCGGCCGGTCCCCTGCGAGTCGGAGGCCAGCAGCAGCAGGGCGCCCGCGGCCTGCGTGGCACGCGCCAGCCCGCGCTCGAGGTTGATCTGCACGCCCAGCGCGCCGCTCAGGCTGCCGGCCACGCGCAGCTCCGAGAGGCCCAGGCTCCAGACGGCCGCGTTCACCGGCAACAGCAGCAGGTCGGCCGCCACACCCGTGGCCGGGCCGTCGAAAGGCGAGCGCGTGGCGCCGTCGAGGTAGGTGGCCCGATCGCCAAGGGAGGCGAAGGTCCACGGCGAGCCCAGGTCGCGCTCCAAGCGGGCGGCGCGCACCTCGAGCCGATCGAAGAGCGGGGCGGCGAGCAGGTCGGGCGCGACGGCGTCGGCGAAGCGTTCGCCCGCCTCGGTCAGGGCGCGCGGCGTCTCGGGGGTGCGCACGACGCGCGGGGCCACGTCGCCCAGCGCGCCGTTGACGAACAGCACCAGCGGGTGGCCGGGCAGGCGCCAGCCCAGCTGCTCCTCGATGGCCCCTGCCAGGTCGCGGTCGAAGGCCTGGTGGTCGCGGCGCACGGAGACCGGGTGCACCGCATGGTTGAGCAGCAGAGCGAGCGTGCGGCCCTCGTCGGCCTCCACGCGCAGGCCCACGACCCTGTCGTCCACGTCGTCAAACGAGCCCGTGCCGCGGCGCCGCGCCAGGATCGGCAGCCCATCGCGGCCGCGGTCGCGCGCCTCGCCGAAGGCCAAGCGCGCCGGCCTTGCCTTGCGAAACGCCTCGCGCACGGCGCTGGCGGCGGCGTTCACGATGCCCTCGAAGACCACCGGGTCGAAGTGGTCGAGCGCCAGCACCTGAGCGAGCGGATCGCGCGCGTAGCCCCCCAGCCCGCTGTGCGTATGTGTGGCCGTCACGATCAGGAACGGCGCGCTCACCCCCAGATCGTCCAGTCGCCTAAGCAGCGCCTCGAACAGGAACGCGTCGCTGGTGGTGAGGTCGAGGCGCACGAAGACGAGCGGCGCGGCGCCGCCCGCAGGGAGCAGCACGAGAGCACGCGCGCCCAGGGCGTCGCCGGGCTCGACGGGTCGCGCGAAGAGCGGAGCGGTGGGGACGCCGTCTCTGCCAGGAGCGGCCATCAGCTGGAGCGAGAGTCGCCCCAGCGGCCCCAGGCCCAGGCACGCCGGCGCACCGACGCGACGGGGACGCTGGCCCCAGCCGGACAGCGTGCCGCTCTCCGTCAGCTCGAAGCTGGCCTCAGCCACGCCCGCGCGAAAGGCCTGCGCGCCCTCCCAACGCGACGAGACCGGCGCGGGCAACGGCCCCGGGGGCGCAAGTCCGCTGCCGAGAAAGCCCTGGACGCTCCAGAAGAGCACATGGGCCACCAGGCCAAGCCGGTAGAGCCGGCGCAGGCGCGGACGCCGGCGCACGAACGTGAGCAGTCCCGAGCAGACCAGCCACAGCCCGAGCCCCACGCCTGCCCCGGCGAGCGCGCCATGGAGCGCGCCCACCAGCCAGCCGCCGGCGGCCCCCACCGTGAGCGGCACAAGCTCGCCCAGCAGGCGCCGGAAGATCCCGCCCTGACCGCGGAGGAGGGCGAACACGGGGCCGGCACCTCCACAGCGCGGGCGCTCCGCGCTTTAAGCACAGCATCCCCGCAGGCTCGCCGAAGGCCACCTTGGCGTACCCGCCTGCGCCGGCCGCCGCCTCAAGCGTTTCCGAGGGTAGGCTGCGCCGGCGCCCCAACGTGGAGCCCTGCATGCCGAACCATCGTGTCGTCCTGCTGGCCGGCGACGGCATCGGGCCGGAGGTTTCCGACGCCGCCCGACGCGTGATCGAGGCCGCCGGCCTGCCCGTCGAGTGGATCGAGATGCCCATGGGCCTTGAGGCGTTCCAGAAGCAGGGCGACGCGCTGCCGGCGAGCACCGTGGCCGCGATCAAGTCGTGCGGCACGGCCTTGAAGGGCCCCACCACGACCCCCATCGGCAAGGGCCATGCCTCCGCCAACGTGCGGCTGCGAAAAGAGCTCGACCTCTACGCCAACATCCGACCGGTCAAGACGGTCCCAGGCCTCGAGACGCCGTACGGGGCGGTGGACCTGGTGGTGGTGCGCGAGAACACCGAAGACCTCTACGCCGGCTTCGAGCACGAGGTGGCGCCCGGCGTGGTGACTTCGATCAAGGTCATCACGGACCGTGCCAGCCGGCGCATCGCGCGCTTCGCCTTCCGCTACTCGGAGACCTGGGCGCGCAAGCGGGTGACGGCCGTGCACAAGGCCAACATCATGAAGAAGGCCGACGGCCTGTTCCTCGAGTGCTGCCGCCAGGAGTCGGAGGCCTACGCCGGCAGGATCTCCTTCGACGACATGCTGGTGGACGCGCTGTGCATGAAGCTGGTGAGGAACCCCACGCAGTTCGACGTCCTGCTGCTCGAGAACCTTTACGGCGACATCGTCAGCGACCTGGCCGCAGGTCTGATCGGCGGCCTGGGCCTGGCCCCGGGCGCGAACTACGGCGAGGGCGGCGCGGTCTTCGAGGCGATCCACGGCTCGGCCCCCGACATCGCCGGCCAAGGCATCGCCAACCCGATCGCGATGATCCTGTCGGGCGCCATGATGTGCCACCATCTGGGCCGCCCCGACCTCTACAAGCGCATCCGCCGCGGCGTCGCGCACGTCACCCAGCACGTCAAGCAGGCGCTCACGCCCGACCTGGGAGGCAGCGCCACCAGCGCCGTCCTCACGGACGCGATCATCGAGGCCGTCAAGGCCCAGCCCGTCGCGGTCTAGCCCATGGAGACACGCACCCGCAAGCGCTTGGTGAAGCTGGGCCTGCTCGCGCTGCTGGCTGGTGGCGTCGTCTACGCCATGGTGCTCTACCCAGGACCCGACCTGCAGCCGCAGGTGGAGGAGTTCCTGCGCGCCAGCGACGCCGACCGTGTGTCGGATGCGGTGACGCGTACGGGCCTGATGGAGACCTGGGGCCTGCAGGACCTGATGGAGTCGGCACGCTTCCGCCGCGGGACGTTGGGACGCTTCGAGGCCTTCGAGTCCTCCGAGCCCCTGGAGCGGCTCGGAGGGGGTCCCACGCCGCGCCGCCTGCTGCGGGCCCGCCTGCGCTTTGCCAGGGCCCAGGAGCCTGTGGCCTCCACCTTCACCTTCACGCGCGGCCTCACGGGCTGGGTGCTGAGCGACCTCGACATCCCCACGCCCGGCGCCGCGGGACGTCCAGGCCAAGCGGAGCGGGCCAAGGGGGACGCCGAGGCGCTCGCCAAGAAGCTGGCCTTGGGCCAGTTCGGCGGGGCCCACGAGGGCTTCACGCGGCAGGCCCGCAGAGCGCTGAGCTCCGAGGCCTTCGAGGAACGCATGCTTCCGCTGTTGGATGGTCTCGGCGTGCCCAACGAGGTGCGTTGCCTGACCTGCGAGGTTGAGGGCTCGGGGATGCGCGCGCAGGTCGAGGTGCGCTACGACACCGGGCTCGTGCGGCTGATCGAGCTGCAGCTTCTGTCAGAGGACGGGCGCTGGAAGGCGACCTCGATCGACGTGCGCACACCCTGAGGGCAGCGGGCGTTCAGGCGTCGGGGTGGGGGCGCAGGAGGCTGCGCTTCGCGGCGGCCAGCGCCGCGGCGACGAGCTCGTCCCAGGGCAGGGACTGTTCGAGCTCGGCCAGGCGCTGCGCCCGCGCCCGCGTCTCGGGATGCGGTGCGCTCAAGAAGGAGCAGCAATCCTCGTGGGGGCGGATCGAGACGTCGTAGGTGCCGATGCGGCGCGCGCGCTCCATGATCTCCACCTTGTCGCTCCCGATGAGCGGCATGTAGAGCGGCAGCGCGTGACCAGGCAGCGCGGTGACGGCGTGGACGGCGCGCAGGTTCTCGGCGGTCTGGCTCGCGACCTGGCCGAGGCTGTCGCCGGTCACGATGCCCAGCGCCTTCTCCTCACGGGCCAAGGCGATGCCGATGCGCAGCATCGCGCGCCGGTAGACCAGCATGCGCACCTCGGCCGGCACCACCGACACGATGGCACGCTGGCATTCCTCGAACGGCACGACGATGAGCGGCAGCTCGCCCGCCGCCCAGGCCAGCACGCGTCCGAGATCCTCGATCTTCTCGAGCACCGCCTGCGCGCCCAGCGAGCGGTTCCAGAAGTGAACCGCCGTCACACGCGCGCCGCGCCGCAGCATCTTCCAGGCAGCCACGGGCGAGTCCAGCCCCCCGGAGAGGAACGCCAAGAGGCGTCCGCCGCTCCCCACCGGAAGTCCACCCGGGCCCGCGACCCGGCCCGCGCTCACGACGGCCCGCCCGAGCAGCACCTCCACCCGCACCCTCACGACCGGGGCGTGTACGTCCACCGAGCGGCCGCTGGCGCTCATGCAGGCCGCGCCTACCGCGCGCGAGATGCCGATGGAGTCCAACGGGAAGGACTTGTCGGCACGTCGCGACTCGATCTTGAACGAGCCCGCAGGCGCCTCGGCCAGCACCTCGATGGCCGCGGCCTCGATCGTCCCCAGGCGCGCCTCGACCAGCCGCGCGCGGGCCGCGTGTGCCACGCCCGGGACGCGCGTGAGCACCTCGAGCGCGCGCGCCGCCCGCGTGGGATCCTGCGGCACCGCCAGGAAGCGTCCCCCGAGCGCTACGACTCTGGCGGGCAGGGCCGCGCTGTCCAGCGCCTGGCGCAGGCGGTCGCCCAGCCGGCGCTCGAAGCGCCGACGGTTGCCTCCCTTCAAGCCGATCTCGGCAAAGTGCAGCACGACGCCGCTCGCCGGAGGCTTGAGGCTGCCCAAGGGCGCGGCCGCAGCGTCAAGGGGCTCGGGGAGGATCTCGCTCACCGGCCCATGGGAACACGGGTACTGCGACTCCGGTAGCGCGCGACGCGCCGCTCAGCGCGCTGGCGGGCTCGGACGCTAGCCGCCGGCGGCTCCGCGGCGCTTGCGCAGCATCGTTCGCCGCGCCTTTTCCTTGGGCGCGAGGCCCGGCTCGTCGGGGTCGAGATCCTCCTCCAGGGT
>Ga0163150_10003842_pt1 | contig 20657 bp, 15 predicted proteins | sample OliLakLV19P2IB_FD_148628 | JGI IMG/M metagenome (GOLD analysis project Ga0163150, IMG submission 148628) | Freshwater microbial mat bacterial communities from Lake Vanda, McMurdo Dry Valleys, Antarctica - Oligotrophic Lake LV.19.P2.IB | ecosystem: Environmental > Aquatic > Freshwater > Lake >...
CTTCATGACGATGTCGATGGGGATCCCGCGCGACGCATAGTCGACCGCTTCCTTCAGGATCGTGAAGGACGCGATTAGCACCGAGAAGGTGAGGATGCCAATGCCGAACAACGGGAGAAACTCCCGCAGCAGCAGCCGATCCATCATGCGTACAAAGCCGTGGCTCACGGGGGCATGATACGGGAGTTGAATCAGACACCTCGGACCCCTACCATTGAGGCATGATGCGATGGCCCCACCCCCCGCGTACGCTCACCCCACTCCTGGTGGCTGTCAGCCTCTGCTGCTGCATCGGCTCGGCCCTCGCGGATCCCGATAGCGACCGGATCATCTATGTTTCCGGCGAAAAGATAAGCGCGATCGTGAGTCATGAAACTTACCTGCGCGCCGGACAGGGCGATCAACTGGCGCGCTATGAACTGCAACTCCAGCTCTTCAGCGATGCCTACATCCTCGCGGCGAGTGAGCGCTCCGTGATGACTGGCACCCGAGACCCCGGTGCCCTGGAATCCCTGGAGCGCGTGATCCTCTGGCCGGTCGGGGTGAACGGCAAGGCCTGGCCGGTGCTGGACCACGGGAAAAACACCTTCGGTTGGAATCAGTGGCCCCGGATCGAATACGACAGTCGCGTTGAGCATTACAACGTTGGGCGGGCGTTTCTGTCCGAGGACGATCGCCTTGCCCGGCTGACCGACTGGAACGGGCGAATTCAGAACGCCGAGCGCAGTTTGGGAAGTCCGCTCTCTCCGGATGTCCTCGAGGCCCGGCTCCCCGTGCTGCTCCTCCAGCCGGTGTGGGCGTACTACCGGATGCATGGCGAGCTCCCCGCGACACCGGGGGAGGCGTATCGCGAGCTCGGGGTCGCGATGCTCGATCAGTGGGAACTCGAACTGCTCGAACACTATACGCTGGAGTTCTACTCGACGGTCGGACGGATCCAGTTGCGTCTTGAGCCGCGCGATCCCGAGGCTCGGCGCCTCGAAGCGCTCGCGTGGGTAGATGCGGATCTCGGGACAGTTGTGATTCAGGGACGTCAGTTGGCCGCGGGGGATTCCTTCACGGAAAACGAGGACTTCCCGTTGCGCCTTCAGATTCAACGATTCAAGGGCCAGAAAACATCGACCGATTTGCTCCCCGAGATGCAGCTGTGGTCGTCCTGGCGCGAAGCCGACATCCCAGTGATCGCGACTCCAGTCACAGATTTTCTGCGCCACGGTCCGACGATCCCCCAGGAGGATTTGATGGCACTCGCGCAGGATGCCTTGCGGGAGGAAGCGCTCAGGGCATCGCGACACTCGGGTCCGTACTTTGAGAAAGCTGAGTCAGGTGCGAAGAGTGAGTAGTCCGCTCTTTGCAGGACCGGCGGACGCAGGTACAGTGAGGCTCACGATAGCGTCGCTGTCGTGTATTAGATGCGTTAACTCCGGAGGCTCCCCATGAAACGCTGGATCCTGCTCGCGACTCTTGCGCTAACCACTGGATGCGGCTTTGCGCCGGCTTCCTACAGGGCGAAGGCGGCGCAGGGTGATGCATCCGCCCTGGCAAGACTTCGGGATGATATGGCATCGAGCATTCTTACTGGATCTTTGCAGGATACTGCGATTGCGCATCAGCGCTGGGCAAATTCGCCGTTCGAGGTCATCGATCAGATGAGCACATGGCCGATCGATGCGACAGGCACGCCGGCTCCGCTCATCGACACTGGCACCACACAAGTTCCCGCCGAAGGCCCCTGGGTCCAGATCAACACGAAAGGCAATGAGCCCTGGTCGGTCGTGACGCTCTACGACGCGCGGTCCGCGAGGCGTATCCTGGCCTCCCAGAAATGGATCGCCCAAGAATACCGCCAGCCGTTTGACCCTCAGAATCGTATCTACCAAAAAAGGGAAGAACCTTTCAGTGACCTCGCCCTCGACATCATGTCCTTGGCCTGGTGCTACTTCGAGGTGCACCAGAGTTACCCGGCCGATCCGGCGGACTTCTTTACGCTCTGTGGACGCGGGGTCGTGATGGCTAAAGAGCGGCTGATGCTTGCCGATTACGATGTCGAATTCGTGCAGGATCTCAGTGTCCAGAGAATCGGGCTGATGTTGACTCCCAAGCGTCCAGGATTGAAGCCAATACTCTCAAATTGTGGGCCGGATCCGGCCGCCGGCCGTAACAGTGGGCTCTGGAGCCAGACACTGAAGCCTGGAGAGTCCCACGGCATGCAGCCCTGGAAGAAGTGGGATCAGGTGAATATCCCACGGGTTGATCTGGAGCAGGTGGTCGCGACGGCAGGATTCGCGCTTCCCTCTGCTACAGCAATCGGCACGACCACGGCTACGCCGGAATCGACCGGCGGTACGGCACCACCATCTGAATAAATGAGGACTACGCCACAGGCACTTCGGGGTAGTGGCAGGCTTTGTACTTCTTGCCGGATCCGCACCAGCAGGGCTCATTGCGACCGGGGGCGTTAGAGGCGGTGTGGACTTCGCGGGGCTCCGCAGATTCCTGTGGCGGAGGTGCCGGGGCGGCAGCGCCATTGCCATTGCCGTTCGCGGAGGGCGCGTTTTCGACGGGCGCATCTTTCTGCGCGGCGCGGGCACGATAGGTCGCGCCGCCGGTGAACACTTGCTTGCGGACCGGGGCCGCGCCCTCGGTCTTGCCGACCGCAGCACCGGCGCCGGTGGATCCGCCATCGGTGGGACCGCTGATGGTCTTCACCTTGTAGCTCGACTGCTGATGCTCCAGATCGGGCACACCGGTGTCCACAGCGGCGGTTGGCGGCATGGGGGCGCGTCGACGGGCCTCCTGCGGGGCATCGGGGCTGGGGGCGATGTTGAAATGCGTCGCGAAGATGGAGCGGATGATGTCCGCGCGCATGGAGTCGCGCATCCCCTGGAACATGTTGTACGACTCGCGGGTGTACTCCACCAGCGGATCGCGCTGCCCGTAGCCCTGGAGGCCGATGCCATCGCGCAGGGAGTCGAGGCCGTAGAGGTGGCGGATCCAGTGACGGTCGATCATGCGCAGGGTCCAGTAGCGCTCGATCTGCCGCATGAGGTTGTTGCGTCCATCGGGATCGACCAGGTCGGCCGCATCTTTTTCGGAGAGCCCCTCCGCTTCGGCCTTCGCGGCGGCGGCTTCGAGGATCTGCTCCTGCTTGAGGTCGTACGCATCGCGGGCCAGCTTTAGGAGCAATGCGCGGATCGCTTCGCGTTTGGGGAGTTCCAGTTCCTTGACGGAGAACTCGGCAGGCAGCGGGAGTGCGGCGCGGGTCGCCTCCAGGAGGCCTTCCAGATCCCACTCGACCGACTTGGTGCCTTCGATGACGTAGCGATCGAGACGATTGCCGACCAGCATGTCGAGCATGTCGTTGATCATGTCGGTGATGACTTCACCGGCGAGAATGCGGTCGCGCTCGTTGTAGATGACGTTGCGCTGCTTCTCCATGATGTCGTCATACTTGAGGACGTGCTTGCGGATCTCGAAGTTGTGCGCTTCGACTTTCTTCTGCGCGTTTTCGATGGCCTTGGTGAGCATCCCGTGTTCGAGGGGCGCGTCGTCGGTCATGCCCATCTGGGTCATGAGATTTTTGACGCGATCGGAGCCGAAGATGCGCATGAGGTCATCTTCGAGGCTGATGTAGAACAGGCTGCCGCCGGGATCGCCCTGGCGACCGGCGCGACCGCGAAGCTGATTGTCGATACGCCGTGATTCGTGGCGCTCGGAGCCATAGATGATCAGGCCGCCGGTTTCGCGGACGCCCGGTCCGAGCTTGATATCGGTGCCACGTCCCGCCATGTTGGTCGAGACGGTCACCGCGCTCTTCTGGCCGGCATTGGCGACAATCTCCGCCTCGCGCTCGTGATGCTTGGCGTTGAGGACATTGTGCGGAACGCCCTTCTTTTCCAGCAGTTCCGCGATGAGTTCCGACACGGCGACGGACACGGTCCCGATGAGCACGGGCTGTCCGCGCTGAAAGGCATCGGCGGTCTGCTCGACAATCGCGCGGTACTTGCCCATCTGTGTCGCGTAGACCAGGTCGGGCTGATCCTTGCGGGTGACCGGTACATTGGTGGGGATTTCCACGACCGAGAGGCCGTAAATCTGAATGAACTCTTCTTCCTCGGTCTTGGCGGTACCGGTCATGCCGGCGAGCTTCTGATAGAGGCGGTAGTAGTTCTGAATGGTGATGGTTGCGAGGGTCTGATTTTCGTTTTTGACCCGGACCCGTTCCTTGGCCTCGATCGCCTGGTGGAGGCCATCGGAGTAGCGCCGTCCGAGCATTTTGCGGCCGGTGAATTCATCGACAATGATGATCTCGTCGCCATCGACGACATACTCTTTGTCGCGAATAAACAGCACGTGGGCGCGCAGGGCCTGGTTGACGTGATGGAGGAGGATCGAGTTTTCGGGGTCGTACATGTGCGGCGACACCAAGAGCTCGCGGTTGCGGAGGATCATTTCGACCTTCTCCACACCCTCCTCGGTGAGCATCACATGCTTTTCTTTTTCGTCCTTCTCGTAATGCTCCAGCGAGACCAGACTCGGAATGATCTGGTTGATCTGCTCATAGAGCGCGTTCGATTGCTCCCCGGCGCCACTGATGATGAGGGGCGTACGCGCTTCATCGACCAGGATCGAGTCGACTTCATCGACGATGGCGAACCAGCGCTGACGTTGCACCCGCTCGCGGGCCGCGATCACCATGTTGTCGCGCAGGTAGTCGAAGCCGAATTCCGAGTTGGTGCCGTAGACGATGTCGCGACGGTACTGCTCGCGTCGCATCTGTCCGAACTGCTGATTTTGCAGCGCGGTGACCGTCAGGCCGAGCTTGTGGAAGATCGGCGACATCCACTCGGAGTCGCGACGGGCCAGGTAGTCGTTGACCGTCACCACGTGGACGCCGTTCCCGGTGAGCGCATTGAGGGCGACCGGGAGAGTCGCGACCAGGGTCTTGCCCTCGCCGGTCTTCATTTCGGCGATGCGTCCCTGATGCAGGACGATGCCGCCGATCAGCTGGACATCGTAATGACGCTCCCCGAGGGTGCGCTCCGCGGCGGTGCGAATCGCGGCGAAGACATCGGGCAGCAGCTCATCCATTTTGTCCTGGAGCATCTGCGGCCTGAAATTGGGGTCGGCTTTGACCTCTTCGAAGGCGATACGCCAGTTGGTCGCTCGCTCCAGCAACGCGGCATCGGAGAGAGGTTTGTAGTCCTTCTCCCTGGCGTTGACGGCATCCACCAGTGCCTGGAACTTTTTCAGTTCCTTCCTGGGGTCGCGGAAGATTTTTGCGAGGAACTCTCTCATGGCGCGGGGCGCCTCCCACCGTGGTAGCGACGTTAACCTGTTGAGTGTATCAGAGGCCACGGACGGTGGATGTCACGGAATTGTCGCGTCCTGCTACCGCCGATTTTGACCAATCCCGGCTATCACCATTCACAGTCGGCGGAGAGGTTCATGAGGTAGGAGTCGGCACCGCCGATGACGTTTTGCAGGGCGCGCGACTCTCCGCGAGCGCCGAGCGCACTCAGGTTTGGGTGCGCGGAGCCGCAGAGCACCAGCCGGCCATCGGGGGTCGGCGCGAGATCGGATACCACAGAGGAGGACAGACTCCCCCACTTTCCAAGGAACCGGAAATCGCCGTCTGTGGTGTAGGAGGCCAGGTACTGGTTGTAGATCAACCCTTGCGTTGTGGTCGAAGCGACAGCGGGGCCGGGATCGAAGTCGCATTGATCGGTGGAATTGAAGAAAGCGATGCTGATGAGGTTACCCTCCGGCGAGATGAAAAATGGAGCGCTTTCGGAAAGGAAGTTTGACTGCGAGAAGTAGGGAAAGGCCCAACGGAAACTATTGTCCGTGTCGTAGCTCGCGGTGAAGGTCTCCATGAATTCGGTGAGGTACCCGGTGAGGAGAAACTCCCCGACTCCGGGATCGAAGTCGCCGGTCCCGCCATAGCCCCCACGGACATAGACACGATCCGCATCATCGAGCGCAATTGAGTTGACTTCGCCAAAGCCATCGGGTTCGCCGACGCCGGTCGATTGCTTGAGCCAGGTTTGTCCTGACTGGTAGCTGCCATTCGCCGCGAGTCGCGCAAAGAACGGGGTCCCCCGGAAAGCCGATGGACGGTCATCGTTGCCCGCGGTCGGATCCAGATCGATGGTGCCGGACCCATCGCTATTCTCCAGGCCCAGACTGCCGCCAACCACAGCATCGCCCGCTGAGGTGCATGCAATGGCGAGGATGCGTTCCTTCGCATCGTTGGCACCGCCCCAGATGCGCACCCAACGGAAGCTGCCATCCTCCTGCAAACGCAGGACCACGGCATCGCTGTTCGTTCCGCCCCCATTGGAGGTCCGGGAGACGACCGCTGCTCCAGGATCGAAATCGGCGGTGCCTTCGAAGCGTCCGCCGAAAAGGAGTTCGTCATCGGGCGATTGCGCCATCGCCACCCAGGTGCTGCTGGACGGTCCATCCACACTTGCTTCCGGCAGCCGGATCCCCCACTGAACGGCTCCTGCCGGGGAGTACTTCACGACGCCGAAGTGCTGTTCCGGTCCTCCCAGGTCGAGAATACCCGGACCCGGATCGACATCGCAGCTATCCGAGTCGGTATTGAATATGAGCACGAGGTTGCCGGCGGAATCGAACTCCAGATGGTCGACCAGTTCATGGTTGTTCCCACCGAACGCGAATCCACCGAGTTGTACTCCGTCGGGATCGAACAGATTGATCGCAACGTCCCATCCTCCCGCCCAGGGGACCCTGGCATGGATGTCCCCCGGAATCAGATCGAAGGCGCCATGATTGAAGTTGCTCGCGACCGCAACATTCCCCTCGGCATCCACCGCGATCGCCCGGGCGCCATCGTTCTTGTAATCGCCCCAACCCACGCTCCAACCAGTCCCGGCATAGGGCACCTGGAACTGGAGCGGATAGACTGTGATCGCATCGAGGCGCCGTGATGCGGAGGCCGCAAGCGTGATGGCATCGACTCCGAAGTGATAGGAGCCTCGGGCAGCATCCTGCATTTCGCGATCTTCCACCTGCAACAGTCCGCGATAGTTCCCCAAAGCCACCTGATTGTCGTTGTTGACTCCGAGGCGATACACCAATTCATCGCCGGGGAGGCCGGTTCCTGAAACATACGGGACGGTCTGCTCGCCGGTGTAGACCTGGTCCATCGTGAACGTGACATCCGGATGTCCCGCGCCCTCCGGCTGCACCAGCGACACATCGGACTCATCGCCCAGATTCGCCCCAGTCGTCTCCTCGGCTTCGGCATCCCAGTCGCGAACCCGCACTTCGAGGGGCACGAATTGGGAGGCGCCCGGACGCAGCGGCACATCCCAGTTGGTCGCCACTTGCGAGGCATCGAGGGCCGCGTAGGGCAGGCGATACGCGAACTGCTGGACATCGGCGGGATTCATGGGAAAGCGACGGGTGAGATCCGCCAGACCCCGTGGGTCGGTGTACTGAATAACGACGGCCAACCGTACTGTCCAGTTGGCGGCGGCCATCGGGATTCGCCGCAACGTGATGTCGTTGACGACCGATTGGCCGCCGTGCAGGTAGTCGTAGCCGGTCCAGCCATCGCCATCGGGACCCGCGTTGGCGCGTTGCCAGCCGCCAGTCGCGGCAGAATAGTTGCCGGTCATGACATCGCCGTTGGAGACACCCTCGCGGTTGTCTTTCGCCTCATCGATCAAGAGCATGTAGGGGTAGTGGGATGCCGTGAGTCCGGCCGCATTGCGCAGCAAATCGCCCGGACTCGCCCAGCCATCGGGCTCGCGGACCAGCGCGTTGTCGAGGGTGATGCCGGGAGCGTATTCGAGGACATCGGTCTCGGCGAATACGAACAGACGTCCGGTGTAGCTGAGGTCGGCGCGATTCTTGGCGGTGATTCCGGCACTGAAATCAGGTGCGGGAAAGGGATGCCGATGGCGGATGCGGACGATGACATCGCTGAAGTTGTCGAGGGAGATCCCCGCGACTTGCAGGGTCTCATGGGTCAGGAATTTGCCAATGTCGAGGTCGTAGGAGAGGTTCTGCGGCGGCTGCGCGGTGTTCGCGCGCACCTGAGTCAACTCAGCGCTCAATGCGTCGGGATCGACATGCAGATCGAAGAGCGCGACTGTCGGCGGTAGCGGACCCGTGAGGGTGTCCTCGAGCGTGGCCTCGGGAGCGGTCGCGGATGATCCGCCGCATCCGATGAGGAGCATCGCCAACGTGGGGAACAAGGAGCTGGTGAGTGTCTGGCGTTGCATGTTGTGAATGCCTCGATGAGCGCGTGTGCGTACGTGAAGTCCTGAAGGATGGCTGGGTCTTACTCCCACTCGCCCTCTTCGGAGAGATGGGTGAAGAAGCCATCGTTCGCCCCGTGGGCGGGAAGCACCTGAGTTGCTGCGCCGAAATCGACATCCCCCCCATCGACGGTGATCCCTGCCCCTGCGATGCCACCTCCCGGAATCGGGTATAAGGCGGCGTACGGCCTGGCGATTTCAGAATTCGTGAGTGACTTCGCGAATCGGTACGCGCCGCCGGATGTGTAGGACATCAGGAGCCCAGCGATGCCGTTCGACGGGGTGCGAGATTGGGTCGCGGCTGCGGGGTCGAAATCCAGTGTCTGGGTGAAGTAGCCGCCGCAGTACAGATGTCCGTTCTCGGCGACCCATAAATTTTGGGGGTAAATGGCCGTGTCGTTGTTAGGAGTGTTGTAGTCGAACGCCCAGCGAAAGTCCCCGGTCGCGGAGTAGCTGGCCAGGTATGGACGAAAAAAGATGGAGCCTGAGTCGAAGGGGACCACTCCAGGCCCTGGATCGAAATCGCCATCGCCGCTGTACTGCCCAAAAAGATAGAGGCGATTCTGCGCATCGCTGGCGACATTGAAGCCATCCCCGAAGAGGTCCGGCGTGCCGGGCGCAGGATCCGAAGTGCCCCAGGCTCGTCCCCAAACATAGGCACCGGTCGGCGATAGCACACCCACCATCGCGGAGCCGCGTCGATTGCCACGATACGAATCGACCCCGGCCGTGGGATCCACATCGACGGTCCCACCGTCATCGGCATCCGCCAGGGTCATGCTGCCAGTGAATGCCACGTTGCCATTGGGACAGGCAGCGGCATCATGGGTGACGCACCCGAACACATCGTTCGGGGTGCCCCAGGTCCGGACCCAGTCAAAATCGCCGTTCGCATCGAGACGTTGCAGGTAGCCATCAGTCGCGGTTCCAGGAGCGACGGCGGTCACCTCGGTGACTCCCGGTCCGGGATCGAAATCACGAGTGCCGTTGAAAATGCCGCAGTTGTACACCGAGCCATCGACACCCACGGTCATGTTGAAAAAGATATTGCCGTACGGGGCCGATTGCGCGATATCGATCGGCATGTAGGAGCTCCACTTCAGCGCGCCGTCGGGTCCGTAGCAGAGCAGGGCATCGGGTGTGATCCCGCCATCGCCCACCGGGGCAACCCCTGGTCCGGGGTCGACATCGAGATCCTCCGCGTCGGTGAAGAGCCAGACGATCAGATCGCCCGCCGGTGTACAGGCCAGTTCCCCGACCTGCGAAAAGCTGCCCGCCTGGCCGAGGAAGCCGGTCCAGATGCGATTGCCGTACTGGTCGAATTTCGTGAGGCAGGCATCGCCGAATCCTGCAGGCGTCGGCGCGAGTCGACTATCCCCTGGCTCCTGATCGGTGCCGTGCGCGTAGATGCCGCCTGCGACATAGGTGTTCCCATCGCTGTCGACCGCGATCCCCGTCGCTTCTTCATCGAATCGATCGCCCCAGCTGCGTCCCCAACTGGTGGTGTCCGGCGCGACGGTCACGCGGACAGGCAACACGGTGATCGGATTGAGGGCGCGAGTGGCGGTGGGCGCGAGCGTGATCGGATCGACCCCGAAGTGGTAATCCTCGCGATCGGGATCGCCAAATTCGGGATCGACCGCCTCCAGCGATCCCCAGTACTCGCCCGGCGCTGCCGCAAGGGGATTGGAGAGATCGCCGAGATAGCGGAACTCGTTGCCGGCGATTCCGGTACCGCTGGTCGATGCAAGGAGTAACGGTGAAATGAGCAGGTCGGGCATCACCAGCTGCACGGTCGGCAATCCGCCGCCATTCGGCTGTACCTTCGCGACATCCGGCTCATCGGAGAGATCGTTATCGGTGGAGGGAGTCGCCCGGGCATCCCAATCGCGGACCCGGAAATCGAGCTTCGTGACAGCGGCGGCATCGGGATGCATGTAAAGATCCCAGTTGCCTGACACGCGGGAGACATCGAGGGCGGCATAGGGCAGGCGATACGCGAACTGGGCTACATCGACCGTCTCGGGTGGGAAGCGCAGATCGAGGCCGCCCATCCCGCGCGGATCGGTGTACTGAATGACGACCGCGAGACGGACATCCCAGGATGAGGCCGCAAAGGTATCGCCGCGCAGGGTGAACTCGTTGAGGCACGACTGCCCGCCGTGGAGGTAATCGAAGCCGGTCCAGGCCGTGCCGTTGGATCCTGCATTAGCCCGCTGCCATCCCCCGGAGGCCGCATCGTAGTTGCCTGTCGCCACGGCGCCGTTGGAGATGCCGGGACGATTATTCTTCGCCTCATCCACCAGCAGGATGAACGGGAAGTAGGTATTGGTCAGCCCGGCACTATCCCGGAGCAGATCGCCGGCAGGCATGTAGCCATCGACATCGCGGACAGTCCACGGATCGACCGTTATCGATCCGGAGTTGAGCGACTGCGAGGTCTCGTCGGCGAGGATCATCAATCGTCCGGTGTAACCGAGATCCGCGCGATTCTTGCCCGTGATCGGGGCGGTGAAGTCGGGGGCGGGAAACGGATGACTATGGCGGAGGCGTACGACCACATCCTCGAAATCATTGAGCCGCACGGCCTCGACCTGTAGCGTTTGTCGGGTGAGGAACTTTGCGATATCCAGGTCGTAGCTCTGATTCTGCGGCGGTTGGGCGGCGACGGAATGGACCGGCATCAACTGGGCATTCAGACTCCCCCGATCGAGGTGCAAATCGAACAACGCGACGTTGGGCGGGATCGCACCAGAGAGGGATGCAGCCGGCACCGCATTCGGAGCTGTGAGGGATCGTCCAGCGCACCCGGTCGCTGCCAATACCAGGAGCACTCCGAAAGCAACGTGCGATGAGCGGGTCATGGGAGCTCCGGACGAGTGAGAGGTAGGCAGGGGGAGCGCGCAAAGGATACGCCACCCCACGACGAGACCCGGAGCACGATGCATCGTTATTCCCACGCTCCTCTGTCGTTCAGGAATGCGAAAAAGCCGTCGGTGAGTCCACGGCTGGTTATGGTCTGCGTGCCCGATCCGAACTCCACCCGGTCGCCCGTGCGGGCCCCACCTGCGCCCAGAATGCGGCCATCGGGCAGAGAGGAGAACCAGTCGTAGATCACCAGATTCCCCGGTGCACCTTCCAGAAGCTCTGCGAAGACCAGTTCGCCATCGGAGTTGTAGCTGGCCACGAGATTCGCCACGTAGTACTCCGGTGCCAGAATCCGGGTACCCGGTCCGGGATCGAAATCGACCCCCTCAGTTGCGAGTAGGCCTGCAAACGTAAAGTTGCCCGCTGGGGAGACCCAGCAGTCGAAGGCCTGGATCGGAGAGGACTCCGGGTCTTCATACTCGAAGGCCCACCGGTAGTCGCCGTCGGCGCTGTAACTGATGATGCAGTCGCGACCGACCTGTGAAGGTGCGGTGAAGACATCTACGCCAGGGCCGGCATCGAAATCGACCTCGCCGAAGTAGTTGGCAATCATGTAAATGTGGTTCTGCGCATCGGAGGCGAGGTTCCAAATCGCGGCGCCACCATGAGGATTTCCCCCGCCCGGTGCAGAAGTGCCCCAGGCTCGTCCCCAGACATAGTCGCCGTCCGCTCCCAGGACGCACAGCACTGCGCTTCCCAGGATGCTTCCCTGCCAGAGATCTTCACCAGCGCCCGGATCGAGGTCGAAGGAATCTCCATCGTTGTCGATCCAGAGCAAGCCGCCCGTGACGATATCGCCATTCGCGCGTACATCGAGGCCATACATCCAATTCAAGATTGTAGAGGAACCAGTACCCCAATCGCGTACCCATTGGAATTCGCCGTTGGCATCGAGAAGAGAAACGAAGGAACCGGACCCACCGGGATCCATTTGGGCCGTGATGATGGCCGTACCGGGTCCCGAGTCGAAATCGCGCGTGTCGGTGAAATACCCGCAGTAGCTGACCGAGCCGTCGGCTCCAATCGCGACACGTGTAATGACATCGCTATAGACCACCGGTTCGCCGGACACGTACTCCGGGTGGGCGATCCAACGGACCTCTCCATCGGGGCTGTACATGACGAGCGCTTGATCGAAGCCGAACGAGCCGTTGTAGGTGGTGGTCCCCGGACCGGGATCGACATCCAGGGCGGTCGAGTCCGTCTTTACGATCGCGAGAAGGTCGTCGTTAGGCGCGATAAACAGTTCCCTAATAGTGGTATCGGAGTCATCTGCAACCCCGAGAATTTTTGTCCAGAGACGATTGCCGAAGTGATCGAACTTCGTGATGGTCGCGTCCCGATATCCGCGGCGCACGAATTCCTGCCGCGTATCTCCAGGCTGGAAGTCGGTGCCGGGAGTGACGTTGACACCGCTGACATAGACATTGCCTTCACTATCAGCCACTGCGGTCCAGGCGAATTCCTGGTTGGCATCGCCCCAACTGAGTCCCCAACTGGTGGTATCCGGCGCGACGGTCACGCGGACCGGGATGATGGTCATGGCCTCCAGCGCGCGGGTCGCATAGGGCGTAAAGGTGATCGGGTCGACGCCGAAATGGTAGTCCTCGCGATTGGGATCGCTCGCCTCCGGATCGGTCACGACCAGCGCGCCCCAGTACTCGCCGGGGGCAGCCGACAGGTCGTTGGCGAGTTCTCCCTGGAAGCGCAGTTCATTGCCCGCGACTCCGGTGCCAGCGGTCGTCGCGAGGTCCAGCGGCGCGCCGAGCAGGGCGGGCAGCACGAGTTGGACCGACGGATCCCCTCCTCCACTCGGCTGGATTTTCGCCACATCCGTCTCATCGGACAGATCGTCATCGGCCGACACCGAGGCTTCGGCATCCCAGTCGCGTACGCGGAAATCGAGGTAGGTCACGGCCGCGGCATCGGGATGCATGTAGAGATCCCAGTTGCCCGAGACGCGCGAGACATCGAGTGCCGCATGGGGCAATCGATACGCGAACTGCGACACATCGACCGTCTCAGGTGGGAAGCGCAGATCGAGGCCGCCCAGACCGCGCGGATCGGTGTACTGGATGACCACGGCGAGGCGTACGTTCCACGATGATCCCGTGAAGCTATCCCAGCGGACCGTGAATTCGTTCTGGATCGCCTGGCCGCCATGGATGTAATCGAAACCGGTCCAGCGCTTGCCATCGGCTCCAGCATTCGCGCGCTGCCAGCCGCCGGAGGCTGCGTCATAGTTGCCCGATGCCAATGCGCCATTAGAGACGCCCTCGCGATTGTTCTTCGCTTCATCGGCGAGCAGCATGTAGGGGAAATGCGTGTTGGTGAGTCCCACCGAGTCGCGCAGCAAATCGCCCGCCGACATGTAGCCATCGACCTCACGGACCACCCAGGGATCGACCGTGATGCTCCCCGTATTGAGCGACTGCTGATTCTCATCGGCGAGGATCATCAGCCGTCCGGTGTAGCTGAGGTCCGCGCGATTCTTGCCAGTGATCGGCAGAGCGAAATCCGGTGCGGGGAAGGGATGCTGATGACGAAACCGCACGACGACATCGCCGAAGTCATTCTTGCGGACCGCGGCGACCGACAGCGTTTGCGGCGTGATGTACCGGGCGATGTCGAGGTCATACGACAGATTCTGCGGCGGCTGCGCGGCGGCCGTGTGGATCGGCGTGATCTCAGCGGTCGTCGATTCTGCATCGACGCGCAGATCAAACAGCGCGACATTGGCAGGCAGCGGCCCAGCAAGGGATGTCGTGGCCGGCGTCGCATCGGGGGAGGTCGCGGATCGTCCGGAGCAACTCAGGGCAGCAATCGCAAGCAGCAGGCTAAGCGCAGCACAAGATGAGCGGGTCATGAGGGCTCCGGAGGGAGAACAGAGTGCGAGTGAGTGGGGTAAAGATACCCGAAGAGACTCGCTTCTACTCCAATTCAGAAGTCAGACCCAGGCTGAGAATCCCAAGCGTCAGCGGGGACATGGGCTGCTGGTAGCCCGTCGGGGACTTGTCCCGTCGCTAACGCTCGCGGTTCTACAGGGAAATTTTAGACCCCCACGCGTGAATGCCGGAACTTGTCCGGTCGCTAACGCTCGCGGTTCTACAGGGAGTTCTTAGGACCCCAAGCATGAATGCGGGGACTTGTCCGGTCGCTAACGCTCGCGGTTCTACAGGGATTTCTTAGAACCCCAAGCGTCAGCGCGGGGACCTGTCCGGTCGCTGACGCTCGCGGTTCTACAGGGAGTTCTTAGAACCCCAAGCGTCAGCGCGGGGACCTGTCCGGTCGCTGACGCTCGCGGTTCTACAAGGAGTTCTTAGACCCCCACGCGTGAATGCGGGGACCTGTCCGGTCGCTGACGCTCGCGGTTCTACGGGGAGTTCTTAGAACCCCAAGCGTCAGCGCGGGGACATGGGCTGCTGGAAGTCTGTCGGGGATTTGTCCGGTCGCTGACGCTCGCGGTTCTAATCTAAGCCCCACTGAATAACAACCAGCCCACGGAGTGGTCCGTGGGCTGGTATGGAGAGTCGTGATGTGGCGGCGAGTCTAGTCGCGGCGCTCGCGGATGCGGGCGGCCTTGCCACGGAGTTCGCGCAGGTAGTAGATCTTGGCGCGGCGGACCACACCGCGTCGCACCAGTTCGATCTTCTCCAGACGCTTGGAGTGGAGGTAGAAGGTACGTTCCACGCCGACATTGGCCGCGGAGATTTTGCGGACCGTGAAGGTCTCGCGGACGCCGCCATGTTTGCGGGAGATACAGACGCCTTCGTAGGCCTGGATGCGCTCTTTTTCACCTTCGCGAATCTTCACGGAGACTTTGAGCGTATCGCCAGGGCGGAAGACGGGGATGTCGTTGCGGAGCATCTTCTCTTCGAAGAGGCGGACCAGGTCGAGCTTCGGTGCTTTGGGCTCGCCACCCTTGGTCTTCGCGCGTCCGCGACGACGTCGCTTGCCACCTTCTTTTTTGTCGATGGCTGCCGCATCGTCATCGGCGGTCGCGGTGGCCACGCTGGCGGCTTTTTTTTCCGCCACCTTGGCATCCTTGGCGGCGACGTGCGCGATTTCCTCCGCGGCGACATCGGCGTCGGCGGTGTTATCAGCGAGTTCGCCAGCGACTGCCGCCTCGTGGTCCTCGACTGCCTCGGGAGCAGGTTCGGGAACCGTCTCCTGGCCCTCGTTCGTTGTTTCGTCGGTCATTGCATGATCCTTGTGATCAGCCCGGACACAGGGGTTGCCTGGCGGTCCGCGTCGTTACCGGTCGTATGGGCCGGCGCACGCTGCTGGTCGGCAAGAGCGTGACGGCGAAGCTCACCGGAAGAGCCTCATAGGGTTCAGGATGTCGCGCGACGGGAGCGACTTTTGCTTTTAGCAACAGCGGGGATAATCGCCTCGTCAGAGACTTCAATCCCCTGCTCCCGTAACCACTCCGCTTCCGCGGCGGTCACCCGCAGCTTCACGAAGAGGTCCGGCCGATGTCGCGCGGTCTTCAACAATGCCTGTTGCCGACGCCACTGGGCGATCTGCCCGTGATGTCCTGACAGGAGCACTGCCGGTGCCGCCACGCCGCGGTAATCCGCTGGCTTGGTGTAGACCGGGAAGTCCAGAAGGCCGTCCTGAAACGACTCTTCCCGGAGAGACTCAGGATTCCCGAGTACCTCCGGCAACAGCCGCACGACCGCATCCAGGACTACCAGCGCGGCCGATTCGCCGCCGGTGAGGACATAGTCCCCGATGCAAATCTCTTCGATGGGGAAGAGATCCATGAGCCGCTCATCCATGCCCTCGTAGTGGCCGCAGATGAGCGTCAATTTTTGCAATCCCGCGAGCTCTTCCGCTTTGCTCTGAGTCAGCGGTACTCCGCTCGCCGACAGCAGCACGATGCGCGCATCGGTGCGTTTCCGTTTCGGGACGGCGCTGTACCCGAGGGCTTCCAGCGACTTCACGACCGGATCGAGCTGCATCACCATCCCCGGTCCGCCGCCGTAGGGCGTGTCATCGCATTGACGATGTACTCCCGGGGGCGTCTGCTCCCGGATGTCGTGGACCGTCACTTGCCATGCGCCCTGATCCGTCGCCCGTCGAAAGAAACTCGTCGCGAGCGGCGAATCGAAGAACTCCGGGAAGAGGGTGAGGACATCGACCCGCATATTGTTTAGTCCATCCCTAGTCCAGCAGTCCGGGGAGCGGCGTGATGTCGATGACCCGGGCGCCGAGGTCGATATGTTTCACGACATCGGAGATCACGGGGATCAGCGCGACCTTGCCGGCGGGATCGACCACTTCATAGATGTGGTTCGCGCCGGTCTCGATGACGTTATGGACCGCGCCGATGATGGTGCCATCAGGGAGGCGGACATCCATGCCGAGGAGATCAGCGATGTAGTACTCGCCCTCGGCCAGTGGCTGACGGTCGCTCTTGGGGATGTGAAGGTCCAGTCGGAGGAGCGGTTCGAGCTGCTCCGGGGTGTCGATGCCGGGGAATTTCACCAGGGCTCGACCTTTGTGGATCCGCACGGACTCGATGGTCAATGCTTCGAGGGATCCACTCTTTTTCGTGCGATCAAGCGTCGCCCAGACCGTTTTCAGCTTGAGGAAGCGCTCGGGGGAGTCGGAAAAGACCTCCACCTTGCATTCCCCTTTGATGCCGAAGACGCCGAGGATGCGACCGATGACGATGGTGTCGGACGGGACGGTCATCTAGTCGCGTCGACGAGGGCCTCCGCGGCCCGGTCCACCGAAGCGAGGCCGCTGCTCTTCGCCGGGGACATTGAGGTTGAGGAACACTTTCGACTGATCCCGGGTACCCGCGGCTTTGGCGATCGTGCGCAGGGCGTTGATCACACGTCCCTGCTTCCCGATGATCCGGGCGGTGTCGTTGGTATGCACCGACAGCTCGATGATGGTGCCGCGAGGGGAGCGCCGGGTTTGGATCGCGATATCGTCCGGGAACTCCACGAGTTCGGCGATGATGGCGCGCAAGAGGGCTTCCATGGGCCGGAGGTCATCCTTGAGTAGGAATGAGGAGGGTGAGAGTGGTACCCGGTGGGCGGTCTTCGTTTAACAGCACGGATACGACGCGCGAACGTCGCACCAGCGCCGCCCAGTTGGTGCTGAGTTAGGCGGCCGGGGCAGGCGCCGCGGTCCGGAGTCGCTTGATGAGCTTCTCGACCGTTTCCGTGGGCTTCGCGCCCTTGCCCATCCAGGAATCGACGGCAGCCAGGTCGATGTGCAGGGGCTTGTCCGACTTGTAGGGGGTGTAGTGACCGATCTCGGCGATCGGCTTGCCATCACGGGTATGCGATGACTCCATGATCACAACCCGATAGCTGGGCTGCTTCTTCATGCCGACTCGCTTCAGACGAATACGCAGAGCCACAGGTGCTCGCTCCCTCGCGCAAACCGCCCCGGCGCAACTGATCCGGGGAGGTAGTTTTCCCTTGGCGGGCAACAAAGGCTCGCCCCAGTTGGGCGAGCAGGAAATGACAGAGTATCAGTTTTGCTCCCCCCATGCCACCATTCAGCCGCCTTTTCTCAGTACTCCCCGGAGCCCGGTACACTATCGGATAGCCGGAACGGAGTCACCCCCACCTTTGGACCCCTTAGGCCCCCGGATTATTGTCGCGGCTGGCCTCATCACCGATGGGGAGCGTCTGCTCATTGCCCGTCGCGGGCCGGAAGGCAGCTTTCCGGGCTGCTGGGAGTTCCCCGGCGGCAAGATCGAGCCCGGGGAATCGCTGGAAACGGCCCTGGTCCGGGAGTGCGAGGAAGAGATCGGATTGACCGTCAATGTGATCCGGCAGGTGGCGCGTGTCAATTTCCCGCACAATGATGGCCATCTCACGCTTGAGATTTTCTTATGTCGGGTCGATGGGACGCAAGAACCGCAATGTATTGAGGTCTCGGAGGTGAAGTGGGTCTACAACTCACAGCTCCTGGAGTATCAGTTTCCCCCCGCGAACACCCGCTTAGTAGTCCAGCTCGCCGAGCTCGAATGGCGCGACTGGGTGGTCCGCGGCTCGCAGTTGTGGATTTGAGCTGGCGCTAATAGGAGGGTGCCGCTACCGCTATCATCCCGACCGTGCACGACCCCACCCGCATGGCGATCTTCCTCTCGGGACGCGGCTCCAATGCGCGGGCGATTTGCGATGCCATCGATCGCGGCGACATCCCGGTTGAGCTTGCGCTGATCATCAGCAATACGGCGAAGGCAGGCGGACTGGCGATTGCGCAGGAGCGAGGCATTCCCGGGCTCCCGCTGAATCCGGCGCGATATCCCACACCGGAGCTGTATGCCGAGGATCTGCTCCGCTGGCTGCGGCATCACGAAATCGATCTGATCGTGCTGGCGGGATATCTAAAGCAACTGCCAGTATCACTAATCGCGGCGTACCCCGATCGCATTCTCAATATCCACCCGGCTTTGTTGCCACGTCATGGCGGACCGGGCATGTATGGACTGCGTGTCCATCAGGCGGTCCTTGCGGCGCATGACCCGGAGTCGGGACCGTCGATTCACGTGGTGACACAGCACTACGATGAGGGGCCGGTGATCGCGCAGGCATCGACGCCGGTGCTGCCCGATGACACTGCGGAGTCGCTGGCCGCGCGGGTACTGGCGCTGGAGCATCGACTCTATCCGTACGTCATCGCGCAATGTCTCAACGCACTGCGGGCAGGGCACCCGCTCCCGCACTTGGGAGTGGTCACCCTGCCCGCAGCTGACTTGAACTGATGCCATCAAGTGAAAGCATCAAGCAGTGTTGAGCCCGCCTTTTTTCAGGAGGACGACACCGGGATGCTGGAGATGAACGCGCCGATGAGGTTCTGATAGAGATTCGGCACGGGCGCGAGCAGGATCTGCCCGGTCCCCTGGTAGACGCTCACCATGCCCTCGCCGGACGCCGCGCTGGCCATGAAGCCTTTCGTGGCGCGCTGCAGGGAGTACTCGATGTTGCCGACGCGTGCGACCGCGAAGTTGCCATCGACCACGAGCTTGTCGTTGTTGAGGTTGATCGCTTCCAGCGGACCGTTGGACTTGATCATCACGCGTCCGTGACCGGTGACCGTGGTCTGGAAGAAGCCTTCCCCGCCGAAGAGGCCGGTCAGCGCCTTATTGCGCCAGACGCCTACTTCGATACCGATATCGGAGCAGACATAGGCGCTGCGGTCGAGGATGTACTGATGGCCAGCAAGTTCCAGCATGGTGTACTCCCCGAAGATCGGCGGTCCGAAGAAGACCTGGCCGGTCCCGGTGTAGGTCGGGCGGACAATCGACTCGCCGGTCGCCATCGCCTTGAGGATCCCGCCCGCGGTCGGGGCGGCGACATCCATCTGAATCGGACCCTGCATGTAATGCAGCGCGCCGGCCTCGGCGCGAATGGTTTCCTGGGTGAGAGTGGCCTTGATCATCTTCAGGCCCTGCTTCTCGACGACTTCAAACGTGGCCATGAACTGCCTCCCTGCGGGATACGGAGTGGTGAGCTGGGGGTGGTGCGCCGATGGTGGCATAGGCGCCGCGGAAATGCGAACCGGGTTTACGACGAGCTCACCGGGATTGCGGCGACGATGGACTCGACCAGGCTGTGCCACAGATTGGGGACCGGGGAAATCAGCACGCGACCGGAGCCCTCGATGACGTTCACGAAGCCTTCACCCGAGGCCGCCGCGGCCATAAAGCCTTTGGTCGCCTTCTGGTAGGTGAGAGTCAGGCTGCCGGTACGCGCGACGGCGAAATTGCCGTCGACCACCAGGCGATCGTTGGCGAGATCGATCGCTTCCAGCGGACCCGCGGACTTGATGACGACCCGTCCAGTGCCCTGAATCGTGGTCTGCCACAGCCCTTCGGTGCCGAAGATGCCCGTGAGGCTCTTGTTGCGCCAGACACCGACCTCGATGCCAGCATCGGAGCAACAGTAGGCGCCGCGATCGAGGATCCAGTGATGATTCTGCAGGTCGAGCATCGTGTATTCGCCGAAAATCGGGGGGCCGAAAAAGACTTCACCGGTCCCGTGATAGGTCGGACGCACCAGCGATTCTCCCGCTGCGAGCGCTTTGAGGAGTCCCCCCGCGGTCGGCGCGGCGACATCCATCTGGACCTGTCCGCGCATGTAGTGCAGTTCGCCTGCTTCACTGCGGATCAGCTCATTTTGGATGGTGGCCTTGATCATTTTCAGGCCCTGCTTTTCAACGATCTCGAAGGTGGCCATAGGTTTGCTCCTCGCGCGAATGGGGTCGTACGAGGGCCATAATCGCACACCGCTGGACCGTCGCCCAGCATCAAGTCATTGACAGGAGTGAGCGAACTACTTCACAGCCTGGCGCTGACGCAGGCTTGCAAAATCGCGGCCAGGTTGCGCTTCTTTTTCGATGGGCAGGCCACAGGCGAGCCAGCCCTCGACCACATAGCCACCGTTGGGGTCCGGTTGGCCGCCG
>Ga0163150_10003843_pt1 | contig 20652 bp, 20 predicted proteins | sample OliLakLV19P2IB_FD_148628 | JGI IMG/M metagenome (GOLD analysis project Ga0163150, IMG submission 148628) | Freshwater microbial mat bacterial communities from Lake Vanda, McMurdo Dry Valleys, Antarctica - Oligotrophic Lake LV.19.P2.IB | ecosystem: Environmental > Aquatic > Freshwater > Lake >...
CATAAATATTATTTGGTTTCTTATCAGTAAATTATTCATCTTGTACCCCATTTACGATCCTGTAATCTAGCCGCAGAGTATAAAATCAGATAAGAGAATAACACCATATTTAAAAATGCCCATGGATATAGATACAACCATTTATTAGATTTTGGATTTAAACTAATTGTTACTAATGCAAACAATGTTGTTACTAAAAATACTCCTAAAATATAATGCAATGGCAATACACCATAAAGTATTGGGGCAACAATTAAGGCTTTAATCGCAATAAATGGTGTTAGCAGTGAGATTAAAATGAGAGGTAGAAAATATAACACAGCGATAAATGGGTTTGTTCTTAAAATAAATTTAGCGGTAAAAAATGAATTTATAATCCATGATTTCTTCCAACGAATTTGTTGGGTAATTAAAATACTGAGTTTTTCTGGAACAATAGTATAAGCTTGGACGCGGTCTGTATAAATTGTTTTATATCCTGTTTTTAGTACCCATGCAGTTAGTGCACGGTCGTCGCCCCAGGTAACGAGTTCCCCTAAGAAGCGTTCGTTTAACCATTTATCGAGTATTGGCATTACAGCTGATTTTCTAAATGCGGATGAACAACCAGAAGCGCAGAACACACTCATGAATGTTGATTCAGCGGCTTTTAATACTTTAAATGACATGTAGTAATATGCAGCCTGCATTTTAGTGATGAAGTTTTTATCAGCATTTACTGGATCTGCATGCGCACATACTGCACCAATATCTTCAAGTGCAAAGGGTGTAACTATATTTTTAAATGTTTTTGGATCAATAAATGAATCTGAATCAAGCTGAATCAGAATTTCTCCTGTTGCTATTCTAAATCCTGCAGCCATTGCATTTCGCTTCCCTTGGTTTTTTTCAAAAGTTATAACTTTTAAGTTTGGAAATATTAATTGTTGGAAACGTAATACTTGTGCAGTGTTGTCTGTACTACCATCGTTGATAACTATTACTTCTAATTTATGCTTTGGATACTCTGCTGCAAAACAGTTTTTGATTGTAGTGGATATATCTTTTTCTTCATTTTTACATGGAATGATGAATGATACAGTGGGTTCATATGATATTTTTTCGGCTTGATTAAAAATTGTATTTTGCGAAGATCTAAAAAGTAATGCTGCGATAATTCGTGAAAGTGCAAAGATGGTTACAAGGATTGTATAAAAATAGAAAAAGGGTTGGACTTGGAACAGTGGAGTTGATATTGCTTTTACTGCAATTAAGCTCAGAAAAACCCCAATACCTAAAAATATCAAAATTGTTTTAAAACTCATTGATACAAGTGCATCAAAAAGGCTTGAACGTGGAATAAGGGCAGTTATTGGTTCCATTTATATATCCTATAGTAACACACTTTGAACTAATATACAACTATAGGTTTAATTTATTTAGGCACGAAATGGAGTAAAAAAGGGTGAAAGAGCTATTTTATTAGGTTATGGCGAGATAAATGTTGGTTTTTTGAAGGCTTTTATCTCATCTGACTGGTCTACAAATCCGGTCAGTACTGTTAATGCATGAGGTAAAACAGTAATTTCAACAGGTGTTTCACCATACAATCTGGCATCTGCATGGATAAGTCTTGATTGTTTTGTGTGAATTGCTATTTTTTTTGACTGAAAGGTAAGTGGTTTTTTATGTCGTTTTAACCCAAGCCAGAGTCTGAGAAAAAAATAAATTAGATCAAATTTGCCCATTTTAAATACTGTTACCGTTAATTTGTGATCATTTAATTTAGCATCAGGTGCGATAGGTATTGCGGGGCCAGAGTAGGGTCCGTTTGAAATATTGATAACCGTTGCTCTTGTTCTAATAGTATGGTCATCAGTGGTGATTTCACTTTTATTAATTAAATATTCGCGAAGGGTATTTATGAGGGTAAACGGTGCTTTATAGTTTCCTTTTTCAAATTCTGATAGTAATAAATGGGTTTGGGCTTCAAGTCCGAATCCAACACTTTCTAAAAATATATATGGTGTATCTAGTTTTTTACCTGAAAGCGTGGTGATTGCACCAACATCGATTTTACGGATCTGACCCATCCGTAAAAGCATTATAGACTTTTCGAGATCAATTGGAATGGAGAGCATTCGAGCTACATTCATGTATGAACCTGCAGGGATTGTGGCGAGTATGAGGTCTGAACCTATTAGGCCGTTTGCAGCTTCACCTACTGTCCCATCACCTCCTACTGCTACTACCATGGTATATTTTTCTGAAATTGCATTTTTTGCAAGAATAGTTGCGTGTCCAGAATATTCTGTTGGGTAAAAATCTGCATTTATTTCATACTTTTTGAGAAATTTTTTTATATCCTCAAGGTTAATTTGATTTGGCATAATCTTTCTTTTGGTGCCAGCTAGTGGATTATAAATGACTTTTACTTTAGAGATATCTACTTTTGTGCTTTTTTTTGTTTCCATATTCTTATTTTCTCCATATTTCATTCATGTGCGTTAGCGTTAGTATTTGCACACGAGATGATGCTCATTTTTTTTACTACAGTTCTTTTGCTGTTTAATTATCTATTCCGTTCATTCCTAACAAATATAAACGTTCCAATTGCTAAAAATCCAAAAAACATTGCAGTGATTACTGATACATCAACCCAAAAAGGATTAATTATTACGTATTGGTATTCAGCTTTATTAAAATAATAAATGTGTCTCACAAAGTCTACAGCATAAGTCATTGGTGCAAGTCTGGATAAAATCCATAATGGTAAAGGTAATTCTTGAATAGGATTAAAAACGCCTGCGAGAAAGAATTGAGGGAAAAGCAATAACGGAAATATCTGTGAGGCTGCTCGTTGATTATTTAAGTTGGCCATTACAATTGTGCCGAATGCACCTCCGAGTAGTGAGGATACAAGACCTGCAGGAATTAATATGAGTATATCTAAAAATGATAGGGGAACTTGGAGAATAAATCCGAAGATTAGAATACCTATTACTTGGACGACAGAAACCAATGTTTCGCCGAGTATTTTTCCAAAAATAATTGAATATCTGGAAATTGGAGACACAAATATTTCCTGAGAAAAATCTGTTTCACGGTCCTGGATTAAAGATATGATTCCTGAGGCTGTTGATTGAAAGAATGTTTGAGCGAAAACACCGATGAAGACAAATGTTTGGAAGTTATAGTTTAAAACTGAGCCTAAATTTGCTTGTAAACTTCCGCCCAATGCGCCAATAAAAATTACTGGGAAAATAAAAGAGACCAGAATTCTGCCACGATCACGGAGTAATTTGGTAAAATCTCTAAAAGCTATTGTAAGTATTGCATTTATTTCTCTCATATTATTTATTTGTCATTCTGAGGCATTGCCGAAGAATCTCTTGCGAATGCAAGTTCCTTAAGGTATCTCATATTAACGAGAGATTGCTTCACCCTAAAGGGTTCGTAATGACGGCTACTCAGGATGACACTATTGTTTGCTCCCTTCATTATTATTCTCATTTTCTTTGTCTTCTTCACTTATGATTTCTAGGTAGGCTTCTTCTAGAGTTGGAGTGTGGATGTTTATGTGATTTAGATTTGTGTCGATTGTTTTTAGTATTCTGTGGGCTTCTGAATCTTTTAATTCAATTATAAATGGTCCATCACCTTTGAAATCTATCTTCTTTTTAGTTAATTCTTCTTTTAATTTTTTGCGATCTTTTGTGTCTATTTCAATATATTCTTCAATTAGTTCTTGTTTGATTTTGGTTGGAGTGCCGAGGGCAACTATTTTTCCATGGTTAATTACACATATCCTGTCTGCGCCTTCTGCTTCATCTAGATAATGAGTGGTTAGAAAAATAGTTGTTTTTTGGGTTTTTCTCACCTCAACTAAATATTCCCAGAGATTTTTACGAGATAATGGGTCAAGTCCGACTGTTGGTTCATCAAGGAATAAGACTTTTGGTTTATGCATCAGTGATCTTATAATCTCAAGTTTTCGTTTCATACCGCCTGAAAAAGATTTGATTGGTTTAAATATTTCTTTGCCTAAGGCAAGTACTTCAGCTAGTTCTTCTACACGTTCTTGGTATGCTTTGGGCATAAGTGAGAATGTTAGAGCAAATGGGTAAATGCCATATAGGATTGAGTGAAATCTAATATTTTCTTCAGCAGTTAAGTTCATATCGAGTGATGGATTTTGGAATATTATGCCTACATTTTGGCGGACTTTAGCTGATTCTTTTTCAGTGTCATATCCTGCAATCGTTATTGAGCCTGAAGTTTTAGATAATGTTGTGGTTAACATTGAAATTGTAGTTGTTTTTCCTGCACCGTTTGGCCCGAGGAATGCAAAGAATTCTCCTTCTTTTACCTCTAAAGTAATGCCATCAACTGCATTTTTATCTGCTTTTTTATATCTTTTGACTAGATCTTTTATTTCAATAATATTATTTGTGGTCATAATTTTGTTCTTATCCTTGTATATTGTAGTCATCTGGCAGATAATCGGGAAGTACTCACTTAAATTGAAGTGTGAGCAGGCCTTATATGAATTCATTAAAATTTTTTCAAACACCTCAAGCTGAAAGTTCGGTTACTTCTATTTTATCTAAATTTGAACAACTTAAAGAAACGAACCTTGAGCTTAAAGAACGTGAAGCTGCATTATCATTTGATCAACTAAACGAGATGTTGAGTCCCGAAGAAAAGAATATTATTGAAATTATTTTGTCGATAGATCCGAAGCAACTTGGTTTTAGAGGAAGTTTTTTGGGGATTGTTGCAGTTCCAGCAGATCTTGTTAGTCTAAAAGATCAAAAGGTTACTGTTGATGGAAAAACAAACGTATTAGCTACTGTACTTGTTCCTAAAAATGTATATGAGGGATATATGGAGCTGAAGAACGCTTTGAAAAAGGAATTAGGGAAAGATTTATTAATTGATTCAGGTTATCGTTCTTCTGCTTTTCAAGTTATAACTTTACTTCATTATTTAAAAATGTATAATTTTGATTTAGAACAAACAGCTAAACGAGTGGCATTTCCTGGGTATTCTGAGCACGGATTTCCAGTAAAGCAAGCGATTGATTTTATAAATAGTGAAGGTAAACCAACTGATGACTCTCCTTTTGATTTTGAGGATACTGATGAATATCGGTGGTTAGTTGAGAATGCTGAGAAGTTTGGATTCGTACTTTCATATCCTAAAGATAATCCGGACGGGATTATGTATGAGCCGTGGCATTGGAGATTTGAAGGCTAAAGATCCAATACATATCGTGGAATGACATTTGTGAGACATCTTATACCTGCATGTGTTTGTTCCGGTATAACTCTAATTGGTCGATCAGTTGTATGAACATTTCGTGATCCTACTAATCCTTTTAATAATGCCTCTAAATTTGGGGCACCACTTGTCATTGCAATTGATCTGTCATCGAGTTGGATTGCATTGAGTCCCATTGGGATTTCATCCTCAACTATATGTAGAGCTATTTCATTTATTTCGGTAGTTTGAGCAATTGAAAATTGAGTTTGTTCGTCTTGATCATGATAAGCACGGGTGGTTATTAAATTTAAGTTATTTGATTTATCTTCAACTAATAATGCATGGGCGTCAATATGATGTTCTGCAAATACTTCAGGTGCATTTGCTGCTCTGGGCATAAGTACTCCAAATCTGAATCCACGTGCTTCTACACTTTCTGCAACCTCTTCTGCTAGATATAGTATTTCTGCTGTGGGAATAATTAAGTCTTGACGAGATAATACAGCGCCACCTTCACCTAATGCAGATTCAAAAGGAAGATGCTTTTCGCTCCAAGTTCCTTCATTTGGAATGAATAATCCATTTACATATACATGAGCGTCCCGTAAGTAATAGGCACGGTTTGGTCCGTGTGGCAACTGTCTGAAAGGTAGTGCTTTTAAGTTGTAAGGAAGAAGTTGTTCCATTTGGCCATTACAATCTGTTTCTCCGTAAGGATTGTCATCAATAATAAGTTGGGATGCTGGTACAAGTGAAGAAATTAGCCTATATATTGAACGGTATTCTTCAACAAGCTCACGGAAGGTTCTGTGGTTAATTTTAAATGAAGTATTACTATTTGGATCGGAATTGTTTTCCACGCTACTATTTATAATTGAGCGTGGTCCACTTAATAATATGAGTGTATCTGCTGCAAGTCGTTCATTTGGCATTTAGACATTATAACAAAATTATAGGATATAGTGATTATTTGCGGACAAAGAGGATTGCGTTTGGAATTGCACGGCCAGGGCCTGCTTTATAGCCACCTGACCAAAGTGCAGTTGAACCACCTGAATCAAGGTTTAAGGCTTCATTCATGCCCATTGCTTTTAATACTTTTGCTGCTTGTCCCACAGATGCAGATCTGACTACACCAATAAATACTTTTCCATTTGCATGTGCAATAAACGATCTATTTCCGGTTGATGTTTGTTTTTCATCACCTCCTGAAACAATAATATTACCGCCAAGAATCATTAATGGATAGTTGGCGATAACTCCATCAACTCCAGTATCACGACCCCAATCTGCTGATCTGGTTAAGAATCTGGCTGAGTCTCCTGAGAAGACTGCAAGTGGAACTTGGGAATGAACATTATTATCCGAATTAAAGTATTTTTTATTTTTATTCATTACCAATGTATCGAACGAATTCTTTTTATCAGCACAACTTGGATAATCTGCTGGACAAAAATATGAGCCATTTATACCTGCAAATGCACTGTTTCTACTAACAAAATCACCAAGAGAAAGAACAGGACAATCTTTTGGACAATCAGCTTCGGATGCGATATCAACAATAACCCGTGTTGAAGCTAAATCTGCTGCAATAATATCGACTACATATTCACCATTGTCTGTGGAAACTTTTTGACGGCTATAGCCTGAGGTTGGAGCTGTATTATTCACGGGTGCATCAACTACTGCTTTTGCTGTGGTAACTGTGGCAGAGACCCGTTGTTTTTCTTCTTCAATTTTTTTAGTTAAACTATCGAGTGATTTGCCTGCGTCTTCGTATTTGCGTTCAGATAATTGACTAAGTGCTGAGGCAAAAAGTTTATTTACTTCATCTACTTTACCTCCGGTGAATTTTAAGTCACTTAATTGTTCATATATTGTGGCTGCTTTTTTATAATTTGATTGGATATTATCAATTTCTTTTTTTAAATCTGTATTTATTTTAATTTGGTCTGTGTTTTTTAAATCTTCATACTGTTTCTTTAAAACTTCATATTGTTTTTTTACATCATCAAGCTGGATTCTTAATTCATTTTGTTGGTCTGTGAAGCTTAGAAGTTGGTTTAATGACGTTTCATATCCTTTTAAATAGATGTAGGAAAAGAGAGTTGATACGACTATTACTGGGATAACAATAAAGATAAAGATATGGCGTTGAAGGAAAATCTTACCGAGGATATTGAGCATTAAATTAAGCGTAAAGGCAAACTGAGTTTTGGTCAAGTACGGAATAAAGTAGTTGTCATCCTTGCGAAAGCGAGGATCTGTTTTAAATAGCCATTTTCTGCGGATCCTCGCTTTCGCAAGGATGACGTCTTTTAGTAACATTTAATGATTCAGGTTGAAAAGTCCACAGGACTATTGAGGCCGGGATGACACTATGCTTTGAAGGGAAGTTGGGCTTTTTTTAGGATGATTTGGCTTGCGTCTTTAAATGTTAGACCTTGGATTATTCCACCTACCATGAATGCTTTTGCAATTGATGAATCCCAGAATGTGCCTGTCATAGGGACTGAAATTGCGAGTAATATTGCTAAATTCATCCAATGATGAAAGTGAATAGTATGATTTCTCATATTTATTTTGAAGCTAGGGGAGAATTCTAACGCTTTTATTTTTACCTTTGGTAACTTTTTGCCAACTTTACCATGTGGATATTTAGTTAAATGAAATGCTGTATAACCCAATACTGTGGCAGGTACAATAGAAATCAGTTCCATACATCTTTTATCGTAAGATTTTTGTAAGGAAATGTCAACAAAAATCTTGAAACTTCGCTTTAAGAGATTGGTAAGGAAATGTCAACAAAAATCTTGAAACTTCGCTTTAAGAGATTGGTAAGATGGTGTCAAGGGAAGTTTAGTAACCGCTGTTAAGTGAACTTTGATCAATTCCTAATACAGCACTTACTATCTTATATGTGATAAAAATAATGGGTATAAAAACTATTAGCGATATTGTCAATTCTTTTATATTTGTTCTATAAATAATTGATTTAATTATACATATTAGTAGGCTTATTGTGCTTGAAAAGATTAAGATAATTAATGCTACTGGTCCTATTGGGATGAGAAATTCAAAAGTGTCTTGACCTGTAGCTGATTCGATGTTAAGTAGTGTAATTATTAAAAGTACAAGTCCACTAAAAATCAAGTTCAATTTATAAACATTCATAACTATTATGTTAACATTATTTTATGACTGGAAGAACACATGATTTAGCTGGATTTACGGCACTTTCTTTGGTTGTGGCAGTTGTTCCACAACCTGAGATGAGTTTAGCTACAGGACTTGTGTCGCTCTCATCCTGTTTAATTGGGGCATTGGCTCCAGATATTGATCAATCTACTGCTAATTTGTGGAGAAGGCTTCCTGCGGGAAGTGCATTTGGGAAGTTGCTTGCTCCAATATTGGGAGGACATAGGATGATTTCGCATTCTATTATTGGTATTTTTATCTTTGGATTTTTGCTTAAAGCTTTGCTTAATGTTGTGGGGACTATAGTTTTAGTTGATATGGATATTGTGTGGTGGGCATTTATGATTGGGTTTGTATCACATTTGCTAATAGATTCAATTACGCGTGATGGAGTGCCTTGGCTTTTTCCTGTTCCTATAAATTTTGGTTTTCCACCATTTCGGTTTATGCGGTTTAAAACAGGTGGTGTGATTGAAAAATCTATTGTGTTTCCTATTCTCCTTATTATTAATATTTGGATTTATTATACTTATTACGATCAGTTTATAGTGTTGTTGCGAAATTATATAAAGTAATTTTCTCTTCGAACGAAGAGAGAAGCTACTAATATGCTTATCATAAGAATAATGAATCTTCTCCCACTTCGTTCGAAGAGAAAAAATATTAGTTTTTTATATGACGCTTGAGATAGAGGGTGCGGGTTATTTCTGTGAATCTTCTTGAGCCTCTACCACTTGCTTTTCTGGCTTCTGAATGACCTTCATTTAATATAGAAGAGACTTTGCCCTCTTTATGTATGGCTGACATATATCTTGCAATATTTCCAGCTTTTCCATGATCAGATCCGGTACCAAATTTACTGTTTGCCCCATGTCCTCCTGCTAAAGAAAAGACGATGATTTTTCGTAAATCACGAGTATTTTGCGGATTGATATGTAAATTGCGGTAGAATGTTCTTCCTAATGTATTTCCATGAGGAATTGTCGTGGCTTCAACTTTTTGGCCAGCTTCTTCTCCTGCATGAAAATGACCTGCTTCATGTTCAGAAACTAATCGTAATCCTGTGGAATCGTTTTGATATTCATAATATTGGGATCGAATTTGGGCTGGATCTATTTCATCTTGTTCAGTAGCTAGACCAAAGCTGATATTTTCTAGATGCCATTTTATTTCGTAAGTGTATCCGAACTTTTCTAAATATGATTCTAAGTTGTAATAGTGGTTTGAGGATTGCTCACTACCTGTAGTAGTCGCAGGGTGCTGTTCGTGGTGGAATTGTAGAGCCTCCACTAACATAGGAGGATTATATCTTATAGTAGATAGCGTGACAAGTCTTGAATAGGAGATCCTGAAAGAACTTCAGGATGACAAGAGTGTATTATTAATTACTTTTGTTCAAGCTTAGGCTTTGAATCGTGGAATTGAGGATGGACAATTATATGAGGAGTAAGTATAATCCCATAGAAAGTAATTTGCTGCCCAGTTAATTACTATTAACATAATTACCTCTAGGCTCTGAAATTTATGGCAGCAAACCGTTCAAATCCTCGCTTTAATAACCTGCGTAGTAAATCAGCTTCAGCTTTTTCAACTGTTCGCGATCGCGTTTCTTATGGTAATACAACATCATTTATTCAACGTCGACCTTTTGCAAGTTTCCTTTTAGCATTACTTATTTTATTTGGATTAATTGTGTTGGGTTCTACTGTATTTGCGCCAAAGCCTGTTGAAGAAAAAGTTGCTGATGCTTCTAAACAAATAGAACTTTATAAGATTGGAGATGCGCCAAAGATTACTGTCCAAGGTGAAGTTGAAAAGTCTGGGGTAGTTAAGATTGTGGCACAAGCTCCTGGAATTGTGTCTGCAATTAATGTGACTGAAGGTCAACAAGTTTCTAAAGGTGGACAACTCCTATCACTTGCTTCAAATTACCAAGGCGGAAATGCAGCTGGGGTTCAGGCTCAACTTGCAAGAAATTCTTACACGTTAGCAAAAGACACAAATGATGCCCAAAAAGACTTAATTAATAAACAGCGAGAAATTGCACGAAAAACAGATGCAAATGCTGATGAATTAAGAGATATTTCAGCGAGATCTATTGATGAAACAAGAGGACTTCTTGATCAAAATCAAGCATTACTGGATCAATTAAATACTGCAATTACAGCAACAACTGATCCAGCAACAAAGCAACAACTTGAAGGTCAAAAGGCTCAACTTCAATCTGGAGTAAATCAATTACGTGGAGGACTTCGACAAACTGAATATTCTGTATCTGGAGATAAGCCACAAGCGCAATTATCTGATATTGGTCGAGAATTAGCTTTAAAACAATTAGAAATTCAAGAAAAATCACTTGCATCTGGACTTGAAGCTGCCAGGTTATCAAGTGTACTCGCAAGTATTTCAGCTTCTGCAATGTATCCTGCATCTCCTTTTGCTGGACGAGTTGAGCGTATTAATGTCAGGATTGGTGAGGCAGTTAATCCAGGAACAGTACTAGCAACAATTACTGGATCTGTTTCAAACATTACTGTGGTTGCAAATGTTTCTAAAAATGTAGCCCAAAATATTTCAAAAATAGAAGAATCTGAAATTATTGTAAATGGTAAACCAATTGTTTTAATGCCTTCATATATAACTACTGAGGCGGTAAGTGGTCAACAATATGCGGTTACTTATCAAATTGGTGAGGGGTATACAAACTTATTTACTGATGCATCATTTGTGGAGGTTAGAATTCCTGTTGGATCATCAGATACTGGATCAATTATTCCAATGATTCCTGTAGATGCAGTATTCCAAACTCAGGATGAAGCATATGTATTTATACGAACTGAAGAAAAAGCTGTTTCGAGGAAAGTAACACTTGGGGAAGTGCAAGGAAGTTATGTTGCAGTTACAGAGGGATTGTCAGGTCAAGAAGAGATTATTCTCTCACGAAATGTGGTCGATGGTGACAAAGTAGCGGAGGAAAGTCAATAAGTTATTGTCATGCTGAATTTATTTCAGCATCTCATGAGATCCCGAAATAAATGAATGCACGAAGCCAGCGGGATGACAATTTAAAATGAAAAAATGGAACATGTATCTACTTATCTTAAGAATTTAAAATTTGATCCTAGACTTGGTGCTAGTTTCATTGCTAAATATCTAAGTACTCTTCGTTTAGTTATTTTAATTACCTTAGCTATTGTTGTGTTTGGGTTTGTGGCTTATGGTAGGTTGCCTCGAAATTTAAATCCTGATCTTAATATTCCAATTGTTATTGTTAATACTGTGCTTCCTGGAGCAGGTCCTGCTGATGTTGAATCACTTATTACTATTCCGCTTGAAGATGCTGTTCGGGGAGTCGATGGGGTGAAAACAGTAACTTCATCATCAAGAGATTCTGTGTCGACAATTTCTCTTGAATTTAGTTCTGGGACTGATCCTGATAAAGCTAAATCTGATGTCCAATCAAAAGTTGATGGAGTTTCTGATTTACCTACTGATGTGATCGATCCATCTGTTCAAAAACTTGATTTTGAGAATCAGCCTATCTGGGTATTTAACTTAGTTGGAAATGGGGATAGGGCATCACTTATCCGTTTCTCGCGTGATTTAGCACAACAGTTAGAGGATTTAGGGAGTGTTGATAAGGTAGATATTACGGGTATTGATGAGCGGGAAGTACAAATTGTAGTAAAACCTGAAAGTATTTCAAGCTTTGGGGTTAATCCTTTAGCGCTTTCAGCTGCAATTAAATCTGGTTTGAATAGTTTTCCTGCTGGAACTGTGCGCAGTTCACAATCTGTTTTTTCTTTATCTATTGATCCACAAGTTTCATCTATTGATGATTTGCGAAATCTACAAATTAGTTTGAATGGTGGGGTGGTCAAATTATCTGATATTGCGACAGTACAAGAAATCTCAAAACCAGATCAAAATCAATCGTTTATTTCTGAGGCTGGAGGAGAAACAAAGTCTTCTGTTGCTTTCTATGTCTATCGATTAAACACTGTAAATATTGATAAAGCTGAACATGATGCAAATGAGTTAGTGGAAAAACAAATAACTGCTCAACAGGATAAATTTAAGTATGTAACTGTCTCAAATGCAGCTGAGGAGATTACTTCGTCTTTTGATGAATTGCAACGGGATATTTCAATTACTGTTGGACTGGTATTTATCGTATTATTTTTGTTCTTAGGAATTAGACAGGCGATTGTGGCGATGCTTTCTATTCCACTTACATTCCTTATTACTTTTATTGTGATGGATATAACTGGAATTGCGTTATCGTTTATTGCATCTTTTTCACTTTTATTATCACTTGGACTTCTGGTTGATGACACGATTGTGGTAATTTCTGCGATGACGCAATACTTTCGATCTCATAAATTTAGTCCAACAGAAACAGGCCTGTTAGTGTTTAAAGATTTTTGGATTGCAATTATAACAACCACAATTACTACAGTGTGGGCATTTATTCCATTGCTCCTTGCAACAGGAATTATCGGAGAATTTATTAAGCCAATTCCTATTGTAGTGTCTGCCACACTTATTGCTTCAATCTTTGTGGCGCTCTTTATCACTATGCCGTTTATGATTTTTTTGCTTAAACCTCGAATGCCAATGAGGGTAATTCTGATCTTACGGGTATTATTACTTGGTGTAATTATTGGATTGGTCTATTTGATATTACCAAAGAATCAGATTGTGTTATTGCAAATTTTAGCTATTCTCATTTTACTTTTTGTAACATTCCAAATTAGAAATTCAATTTTTAATAACCTAAAAAGACGGTTTGCACATTCACGCTTTAATCTAAATAATCAAAAATATCGCCAGTATATTGATCAAGGACTTATTAGTTTTAGACCGATTGAAAATGGGTATTCAAATGTAATGCATCGGATTTTAGTTTCTGCTAAAGCGCGAAGAAATACAGTAATTATGGTAGTTATCTTTTCAGTCTTTTCATTTTTACTAGTTCCCCTTGGATTTGTAAAATCAGAATTCTTTCCCGGAGCACCTCTTAATTTGTTTTATGTAAATGTCGAACTTCCTGCTGGATCAAATTTGAATGTTGCTAAAACTGAGGCTTTTGCATTAATGGATCAAGTAAAAAAACTTGAAGGGGTTAAGTTTATAACTCTTGAACAAGGAAAAGCTATGTCTGCTGATGGATTTGGTGGTGGCGGTAGTTCAAATACATTTATGTATTCAGTTGTTTTAAATGAGGAAGACTCTACAAATAAAGCCCAAGAGGTTCGTAATATGTTTGTGAATTATACAAAAGGCACTGTTTCTGTACTTGAACAAAGTGGTGGTCCACCGGCTGGATCTGATTTGCAAATTAAATTATTTGGACCAGATTTAACTACTCTTGATCAATACTCAAATAAAGTTCAGGACTATTTAAAGACACAACCTGGGGTTATAAATATTTCTAAATCGATTAAACCTGGAACATCAAAACTTGTATTTATTCCAGATCAAACAACGTTGGCTGCAAATGGATTAAGTATTGATCAAATTGGTGGGCAGCTCAGGATATTTGCGAGCGGATTTGAGGCAGATACAATAAAACTTGATCCAACAATTACTGAAGACCAAGATATTACGATTCGATATTCATCTGATTCTCAAACTATTGAAGATATTGGCAAACTTCGAGTAACTACCACAACAGGTGCACAAATTCCATTGTTATCACTCGGAAAATTGGAGTTGAAGTCAAATCCAACTTTAATTACTCGGGAAGATGGTAGACGGACAATTTCTGTATCTGCTGGAGTTACTAAAGGATTTAATATTGCTGAAAAAAATACAGAACTTGAGAAATTTGCTGGAACGCTTAATTTACCAACAGGATATGGATGGGGAACAGGTGGAGTAAATGAGGAAAATAATAATTCTGTAAATTCTATTTTACAGGCGATGATTTTATCTTTCTTACTTATTATTACGACAATGGTTTTACAATTCAATTCGTTTAGACGAGCGCTTGTGGTTATGCTTGTTATTCCACTTTCTATTTCTGGTGTGTTTATTATCTTTGCATTAACCCAAACTCCATTATCATTTCCGGCATTGATTGGTATTTTGGCACTGTTTGGTATTGTGGTGAAGAATTCGATTCTGATTGTAGATAAGATTGTTTTGAATCAAAAATCTGGGATGGAATTCACTGAATCTGTAGCTGATGCAGCAGCATCTAGACTTGAACCTATTGCACTTACATCTATTACGGCTATAGTAGGACTTATTCCAATCACACTTTCTGATCCATTATGGAGAGGACTTGGAGGAGCAATTATTGCAGGGCTTACGTTTTCTGGAACTATTATGTTGTTCTTTATTCCAGTTGTTTATTATTTGATTTACAATCCGTACGGAAAAAACAAGAATGTACTTGATAAACAAGTAAAGAATGATTTGACACCAAAGAATAAAAGAGTAGAAACACGATAATCTGTCATTCTGAGCTATCGGCGAAGAATCTCTTGCGTATGCAAGTTCTTTGTTGTAACTCACATTCGTGAGAGATCCTTCACTCGAAAGTCTACTAGACTTTCTTCTGTTCAGGATGACGGTATAAGCTAAACTTGACGCTTTGCGATGAACCGTCTCCTTAGGATGACACTATGAAAAAAATAATATTTGGACTTTTTTTATTACTGTTTATTATTCCTACTTCTGTGCAGGCTTCTGGGGTGTTTGATTTTGTTTCGTTGGTTATGCCCAATGGGGAAGAAAAAACAGGATTCTGGCCAAGCCAGAATGACAGTAAAAAAAGTGAGATTGCTTCGTTTTCGGCAACACCGCTCTCCTCTGGAGCTCGCAATGACGTCCCGTGTGATTTTGGGTCTCGGTATGATTATCGGAGGGATAAATGTGAGAAGGTTTTTGTTCCTGAATATGGGAGGTTGAATAGTGATGGAATTTCTGTTAGTTGTGAAATGGGGTATATATTGAAATACGGAAAAGTACAGGATTCCGGACTAGCCGGAATGACAATTGATAAATGTATAAAAGTTGTAGTCCCCGCACATGCACAATTGTCTGGAACTGGGGATGATTTTCAGTGTGACAGGGATTTTAAGCGAGTTGAAGAAAGATGTGAGAAATTAATTCTTCCAGCAAATTCACATATTGCAGCTGGAGGAAATGATTTTGATTGTAATACAGGGTATTCAAAACAAGATGGAAAATGTGTTGATGCCAGAAAGCCTGCAAATGCAAAGTTTTTTCCACAGTCTGATGATTGGTATTGTGAGAATGGATATGAGATTGCTGCGCTTTCGGCGGTTTTACCGCTGCGCGAGCGCAATGACGGGTTAGGAGAATGTGAAGCATTGAAAGTGCCGAGTAATGGAAGAGTATCTGAAACTGGAACATTTTTTTATTGTTTGTCTGGGCATAAATTAGCTTCTAATGGTAAAGATTGTGAGCAAATATCTGTCCCAGAGAATGCAAAACCGAATTGGATAGGAAGTTGGAAGTGTGATGTTGGATATCGGAAGATTGATGACCTTTGTGAGAAGGTGGAAAATGTTGAACATGGAATGTTATTGAGTGATTCTGGATTTTATTGTGAGGCACATTTTAAAAGAGATGAAACTGATCGAAAATGTGTAGAGATTTTATTGCCGCAAAATGCATCATGGGATGAAGCGAGTAGTGACATATGGAGATGTAATCAAGGATATGTGAAGAACGATGATCGTTGTGAAGTGTTTACATTGCCTGAACATGCATTTTGGGTTGGATTTAATTCTTGGGATTGTGATAGTGGATATGTTAAGAATTATCGTGAGTTAAAATGTGACCGAATATAATGACACGCTTTTCAATTGAATCAGTTTCTCATGCATTAGAAATGGATAAACTAAGTGATGTTCCAAATCGGGGAAAGTTTTTGACCGCGCAAACTATGGTTTGAGAGTCAGGGTCGCCTTTTTAAAACTAATTAATGTATTGACTGCTTGGGTTAAATAACTCACACTCAATAGAGGGGGTGACTTTAATGAAACAACGATATATCTGGTTTGGACTTCTGGCTGCATTTTATATATACAAGATGATTCAAGGAGAAGTGATTTCTTATCTTATAGTGCTGGGAATACTTAGCTATATTTTATATTTTACGAATTCGATTGAGAGTAAATATAAAAAAGACGGTGCATTAACCACAAATGAAAAAATCTCTATTTGGGTAACTGTATTTTTGAATCCAATTGTGGCTGTAGGTTTTTACTATTACTGTTGGAAAAAAGAAATGCCTATGCGGGCTGCTCAAGCAAATAAGATTGGATGGATAGCATTTGCTATTTTGGTATTGGTTGGATTTGCAATTGGTTTTAGCGGTGTTTTCAAATAGTGCTCGGTGTAGGTAAGGGTGTAAATGAGGAATGATTGGAGGTGATTTTTGATGAATATGAAAACTCTTCACATGGTGGCTTATGTGCTTTTATGGGTTGGTGGATTGAATTGGGGTCTTGTTGGACTGCTTAATTTAAATCTTGTAACTACAGTATTTGGTGAATGGCCAATGCTCGTACAAGTAATTTATGTATTAGTTGGTCTTTCAGCGGTATATTCTTTGGCTACTCACATGGGTGACTGCAAAGTTTGTGGTAAAGGTAAAAAGTAACCATTCGTTTTTTGGAATGGAAGGAACTTATTTGAAATCTCGCTCTTTTTTGGGCGAGATTTTTATATCCTTCGGTAAACCTCAGGATGACACAAAAATTGAATGATTTATATATAATAGCTATTGCACTTGGGGCATTCTAGGCATATAATTATTCAGGATTCTGGTCAAGCCAGAATGACAATTGAAGCAAAAAGACTTAGTATAAATATGAAGATTTTGAAAATACATGGTAGACAAATATTAGATTCTCGCGGTAATCCTACTGTTGAGGCAGATGTTACTTTAGAGAATGGTATTATGGGACGGGCTGCTGTTCCAAGTGGTGCATCTACTGGATCTCATGAAGCAGTTGAACTTCGTGATGGTGATAAAGCTAAATACGGTGGAAAAGGTGTGTTGAAAGCTGTTAAAAATATTAACACAACTATTTCTGAAGCTTTGGTCGGGATGGAAGTTGAAGGTCAAAAAGAATTAGATCAGAAAATGATTGATTTAGATGGGACTGAAAACAAAGGTAATCTTGGGGCTAATGCAATTTTAGCTGTTTCACTAGCTTCTGCAAAAGCTGCAGCTCTTTCTCAAAAAAAACCTCTTTATGAATACATGTCTGATTTGTACAGAACATCTGCAGATCCTTCGACTTCGCTTCGCTCCGTTCAGGATGATAATAAATATTTAATGCCTGTTCCGATGATGAATATTATTAATGGTGGAAAACATGGTGGATGGGGAGCTGATATTCAAGAATTTATGATTTTTCCAGTTTCTGCTTCAACATTTGCAGATGGTCTTCGTATGGGTGCAGAAGTATTTCAAAATTTGGGTAAAGTTTTGCATGACAAAGGGTATGGAACGACTGTTGGAGATGAAGGTGGATATGCACCGGTACTTAAACATGGAAATGCTGAAGCGTTTGATTTAATTATTGAGGCTGTTGGGAAATCTGGATATGCAGTTGGTGAAGATATTGTGTTTGGGATTGATTCTGCTTCGACTGAATTTTTTAGTGATGGAAAATATGAATTAAAGAGTGAGGGACGAACACTTACATCTGAAGAAATGGTTTCTTGGTATGCAGAGCTTTGTGAAAAATATCCTATTCGTTCAATTGAAGATGGATTGGCTGAGGATGATTGGGATGGTTGGAAAGCATTGACTGCAAAACTTGGTGACAAAGTCCAACTAGTTGGTGACGATCTTTTGGTTACAAATACAAAGTTTCTAGAACGAGGAATAGAGGAAAAAGCTGCAAATACTATTCTTGTAAAAGTTAATCAGATTGGTACACTTACTGAAGCGATTGATTCAGTTAAGATGGCGCATAAGAATGGATGGAAGGCTGTTATTTCACATCGTTCAGGTGAGACAGAAGACACTACTATTTCTCATATTGTTGTAGGACTTGCTACTGGTCAAATTAAAACTGGGTCTTTATCAAGATCTGACCGGACTGCAAAATATAATGAATTACTTAGAATTGAGGAAGAACTTGGAAGTGAAGCAAAGTATCCTGGTAAATCAATTTTTGAATCTAATGTGTCATCCTGAGCAAAGCGAAGGATATAAGCGTAGGTTGAATCCTAATGGATTGTAGAAGTGTTTCTTCTCTATGTTATGTATTTTATACCCTTCATTTCATTCAGGGTGACGCATTACTTTTTTAATAAATTATTATGAAGGCAAAGAAGCAAGTGATATTAGTTATCTTTGATGGGTGGGGAATTCGTTCTGATAAAAAATGGAATGCGATTGAGAATGCTAAAAAACCTTTTTTTGATACATTATGGAATGAATATCCACATGCTGAAATTAAGGCATCTGGGCTAGATGTTGGACTTCCTGAGGGTGAAATGGGAAATTCTGAAGTGGGGCATTTAACAATTGGGGCTGGGAAAATTATTGATACTGATTATGTGAAAATTTCTAAAGTTGTGGCGGAAAAACAGTTATTACAAAATCCAGCAATTAAGCAAGTGTTTGAATTTGTCCAAAAAAATAATTCTACTTTGCACGTAAATGGTTTAGTTTCTGCAGGTGGTGTGCATTCTCATCAAAAACATTTGTTTGGGATTTTAGAAGCAGCTAAAGAATTTGGGTTAAATAAAGTTGCGATTCATGCATTTACTGATGGTAGGGATACTGGTCCACAATCTGGGGCTGCATATATGGAAGAGTTGGAACACAAGATAGTTGAGATTGGGATTGGGCATATTGCGACTGTTGCTGGGAGATATTATGCAATGGACCGTGATAAAAATTGGGATCGGGTTGAAAAAGTTGCTAATGCATTATTTGAAGGAGCTGGAGAACAATGTTTATTGATTAAGCCTTCTGAAATGATTCGTAAAAAGTATGCAGAAGGAAAAGTTGATGAACATTTAGAGCCAATGGTTTTTTGTGATAAAGAAGGTGCCATTTCTACATTTAAACCAGAGGATGGAGTGTTATTCTTTAATTTTAGAGCTGATCGTGCTCGGATGATTGCCCAAAAGATTTGGGAGAAATCTGAAAAAGAATCAATGTGTTTTGTAACAATGACTTCATATGATAAAAATATTCAGTGTTTGGTGGCTTTTCCTCAAACAAAAATCAATACTTATTTAGCAAAAGTAATAAGTGAAGCTGGAATGAAGCAAGTGCATGTGGCTGAAACAGAAAAATATGCACATGTTACATATTTTTTAAATGGTGGAAGTGAAGAAGATATCCCTGGCGAAACAAATATATTAGTTGATTCTAGAAAAGATATTAAGACTCATGATGAGGCACCTGAAATGCGAGCTTCGGAGATTGCAGATAAGGTTTGTGAAGAGATTGAAAAACAAGAAGCTGATTTTATAGTACTCAATTTTGCAAATCCAGATATGGTTGGGCACACTGCAAATTATGAAGCAACAATACTAGCGATTGAGGCAACTGATAAAGCATTGCAAAAGGTTGTTGAGAAAGCTTGGGACAAGAATTCAATTGTAGTAATTACTGCAGATCACGGAAATGCAGAATTAGAAGCAGATCCTAAAACGGATGAAAAGTTTACGGCGCACACTACCAATCCCGTACCTGGAATTATTACTGACAAATCATATTCATTTAAAGAAGGTGGACTTACTGATATTGCTCCAACTATTTTGGATTTACTTGAGGTAAAACAACCAGAAGAGATGACTGGTAAAAGTTTGATTTCTAAATCATGATTCTGCAAAAGTTTTTTCATTACGTGTTAACGATATTTAATATTTCACTTGCTTTGTTTTTTTGTTTGTGGCAATTAATTTTATCTTTTTGTATTAGTAGTTCTAGTGTTGGGAGATTATTGAATTGTGGAATAGTAGCTGCAGCATTAAGCATTGATTCTTTGGTGATTATGACCTTATATTTAAGTATTCTTTTTCTAACTATTTTTCTCTTTTTAATAGCACCTGATCATTGGACTGAGAAAATAAAAAAACTGAAGATTTTCTTTCTTACTATCAATGTGATTTTTATTATTTTTTTGTTTTTTGAAGTGTGAAGGAGATCCCGAAATTAATTCGGGATGACAAGCTTATGGATAGTAAAGAATTAAC
>Ga0163150_10003846_pt1 | contig 20644 bp, 16 predicted proteins | sample OliLakLV19P2IB_FD_148628 | JGI IMG/M metagenome (GOLD analysis project Ga0163150, IMG submission 148628) | Freshwater microbial mat bacterial communities from Lake Vanda, McMurdo Dry Valleys, Antarctica - Oligotrophic Lake LV.19.P2.IB | ecosystem: Environmental > Aquatic > Freshwater > Lake >...
TGGCTCAATTGCTCGGGTACAAGTTTGAGATCAAGAAATGCATCCTTTAGCCACGAAGGAGCACAGAGAACTCAAAGAAAAACCATCGCTTGATCTTTGTGGTCTTTGTGATCCTTCGTGGCTGAAAGACCGATGTGACTCAATTGCTCGGGTACAAGTTTGAGATCAAGAAATGCATCCTTTAGCCACGAAGGAGCACAGAGAACTCAAAGAAAAGCCATCGCTTGATCTTTGCGGTCTTTGTGATCCTTCGTGGCTGAAAAGATCGATGTTGGCTCAATTGCTCGGGTACGCGGACCTGCCCAAGCTAGGAAGTGGATGGACTAGGTCTTCCGCGTTCACCAAGAGCTCCTCCGCAAACTGGCTCAATAGTACAACCGCCCCGGCGGGGCTTTGCTTTTCCCGACCGGCCATCCCTCCATTCGGACCTGTCGTCACGCAGCTTTGACAATGCGGCGCTCGACAAAATGCCGGAACCGCGGTGTCATAAAGCCATGGCACCTTCTTTGAGAAAGTTTTTTGTCCTGCTGTCCCTCCTGTTGCTTTCAGCCGCAACGACCACCGCCCAGATCGCCTACACCGGCGGCAACTACACGCAGGATTTCAACACGCTGCCGTCCAGCGGCACGTTCACCTTCACCGGTTTCGGCCCGATCGCCCTTAACACCGCGCCGGTCAACGCCACCGGCCTCGCCGGCTGGAGCTTCGCCAAGATCAGCGGCTCCGGCGCCAACGCCCTCTTCAATGTCGGCACCGGCAGCGGCACGACCGGCAGCGTCTATTCCTTCGGCGCCACCGCCGCGGCCGAGCGCTCGCTCGGCACCTTGTTCAGCGGCACCGTCGGCTCGGTCATGGGCGTGACCTTCGTCAACAACACGGGCGCCACCCTCTCGCAATTCACGCTGAGCTACACCGGCCGGCAATGGCGCTACGGCGGCAGCCTCGGCACCGACAAGCTGTCGTTCGAATATCAGCTGGGCGGCGCGGCGATCAACAGCGGCACCTTCACCGCCGCCCCGGCGCTTGATTTTGTCTCGCCGGTGCACGGCAACGGCGTCACCGCCGGCTCGTCGGCCGTGCTCAACGGCAACGCCTTCGCCAACACCGGCTACGTCTCCGCCACGGTCACCGGCCTGAACTGGACCGCGGGACAAACGCTGGTGCTGCGTTGGCGGGATTTCGACGTCACGCCCGGCGCCGACGACGGCCTCGCGGTTGACGACCTGACCTTCACCACCCCGTCCGGTCCCGGCGGCGCCAAACCCGCGGTCATCGCCACGATCCCCGCCAATGGCGCCGTGAACCTCTCTCCCGCCACCGCGCTGACCATCAACTTCAACATGCCCGTCGTCGCCACCGGCGCCTGGGCCACCATCGCCGGCTCGATCAGCGGCCCGCATCTCGCGACCTTCAGCGGCGGCCCGACCTCCTACACGGTGACGCCGACGCCGGCCTTCGCCGAGGGCGAGACCGTCACGGTCACCGTCCTGTCCAGCCAGATCACCGACGCCGCCACCGGCACGAAGCAGCCCGACGCGGACTACACCTACACCTTCACCACGCTTTCCACCACGCCCCTGCCCATCCACACGATCCAGGGCAGCGGCGCCACCAGCAGCTATGTCGGCCAGGTGCAGAGCATTCAGGGCGTGGTCACGGCCACCTTCCAGGGCACCGGCGGCCTCGGCGGCTTCTATGTGCAGGAGCCCGAGGCCAATTACGACGCCGACCCCGTCACCTCCGAGGGCATGTTTGTCTTCAACAACAGCTTCACGGTGAACGTCGGCGATGTGGTCAAGGTCACCGGCACGGTCGCCGAGTTCGGCTCCGCCCCGACCACGCAGACCGAGCTCACCAGCGTGAGCTTCGTGACCAAGCTCGGCACGGCCGACCTGCCCGCACCCGTCGGGGTCACGCTGCCGTTCAGCAGCTTCACGTATGCCGAGCGTTACGAAGGCATGCGCGTCACGCTGCCCCAGAGCCTCACGGTCACCGACACGTTCGACCTCGGGCGCTTCGGTGAATTCATCCTCAGCCTCGGCCGGCTTTCCACGCCGACCAACATCGTGGCGCCCGGCGCGCCCGCGGTCCTGCAGGGCATGGCCAACCAGCTCAACCAGATCATGGTCGATGACGGCGTCGGCTCGGCCTACCCCAGCCCGACCCCCTTCCTCGCCGACAGCAACGGCCGCGGGTTGACCCGCCGCACCGGCAGCACCGCAGCCGGCGTCACCGGCATCCTCGATGAGAAATTCGGCAGCTACCTCATCGAACCCACGGCGCCGATCGTGTTCGCCGACGCCAACCCGCGCACCGCTTCCCCGGCCCTGCCCGGCTCCCTGCGCGTCGTCATCGGCAACGTCCTCAACTATTTCAACGGCGACGGCCTGGGCGGCGGCTTCCCGACCTCGCGCGGCGCCGACTCTCTCGTGGAGTTCCAACGCCAGCGCGCCAAGATCATCGCCGCCATCATCGGCCTCGCCCCCGACATCATGGGCCTGACCGAGGTCGAGAATGACGGTTACGGCCCCAACAGCGCCCTCGCCGACCTCGTCAACGGCCTCAACGCCGCCGCCCCGGCAGGCACGACCTACGCTTTCGTCAACGCCACCGCCGTCGACATCGTCACCGACGCGATCCACTGCGCCTTCATCTATCGCGTCGAGACGGCGGCCCCGGTGGGCAACCCCGCCATGCTGAATAACGCCTACTTCAACGGCCTCGCCCGCAACCCGCTCGCGCAGACCTTCGTCGAACTGGCCAGCGGCGAGACGTTCACCGCCACCATCAATCACTTCAAGTCGAAGGGCAGCGTGTCCGCCGGCGCGGCCGCCACCGACGGCATCGTCCCGAACCCCAACCTCGACCAGGGCGACGGTCAGGCCGCGAGCAATTACCTGCGCAAGCGCCAGGCCGAGGCGCTCGTGGCCTGGCTCGCGACCGACCCGACCGGCAGCGGCGACCCCGACTTCCTCATCCTCGGCGACCTCAACGCCTACGCCAAGGAAGACCCGATCGTGGCGCTGGAGAACGCCGGCTACATCAACCTCACCGAGGCGGCCGAGGGTCCCGGCGGTTACTCCTACGCCTTTGGCGGTGAGGTCGGCCACCTCGACCACGCCCTCGCCAACCCGCATCTGATGGAACAGGTCGCCGACGCCGCCACCTGGCACGTCAACTCCGACGAGCCGGTCTATTACGACTATAACGTGGAGAACAAGAACGCCGCGCAGCAGGCGGTGAACACGGGCGGCCCCTACCGTTACTCGGACCATGACCCGGTGGTCGTCACGCTCAATCTGCATCCCGAATACGCCGCGCCGACCTTCACCCTGCAGCCCGCGGCGCAGACGGTGGTCCTCGGCAGCCCGGTCACCTTCACCGCCGCCGCCACCGGCTATCCCCTGCCCACGCTCAAGTGGCAGAAAAACGGCGCGGACCTCGCCGGCGCCACCGGCGGCACCTTCATGATCGCCGCCACCACCATGGGTGATGCCGGCAGCTACACCGCCGTGGCCACCAACTCGCAGGGCAGCGCCACCAGCCGCCCGGCTGTTCTGGTCGTGCAGGATGTCACGCCCCCGGTGCTGACCCTGCCGGCCAGCCAGACCATCGAGGCCACCAGCCCCGCCGGTGCTACGGCCACCTTCGCCGCCAGCGCGACCGATAATGTCGACGGCGCCGTGCCGGTGACGCTCAGCCCCGCCTCGGGCAGCACCTTCCCGCTCGGCACGACCACGGTCACCGTCAGCGCGACCGACGCGGCCGGCAATACCGCCACCGGCACCTTCACCGTCACTGTCCGCGACACCATCGCGCCGGCGCTCACGCTGCCCGCCAACCAGACCCTTGAGGCCACCGGCCCGGTCGGCGCCATCGCGAACTTTACCGCCACCGCGACCGACGCCGTCAGTCCCGCGGGCCTCACCTACTCGCAGGCCTCCGGCAGCACCTTCCCGCTCGGCACGACCACGGTCACCGTCAGCGCGACCGACGCGGCCGGCAATACCGCCACCGGCACCTTCACCGTCACGGTCCGCGACACCACGGGTCCCGCCTTCACCAGCCTCACGGCCTCCCCGACCTCTCTGTGGCCCGCCAACCACAAGATGGTGGCCGTCACCCTCACGGCCGCGGCGACCGACATCGCGAGCGCTCCGGTGACCTTCAAGATCCTGTCGGCGACGAGCAGCGAGCCCGACAACGGCCTCGGCGACGGCGACACCGCGGGCGACATCGCCATCACCGGCGCGATGACGCTCAACCTGCGCGCCGAGCGCTCGGGCAACGGCCCGGGCCGGGTTTACACCATCACGGTCGAGGCGCGCGACGCGGTGGGCAACACCAGCACACGGACCGTCACGGTCAGCGTGCCGCACAGCAAATAAACCGCGCTAGTTTCCGATCCCGCAAAGGCGCGTTGTCCCCAACGCGCTTTTTTTATGGTTCTTCGGAGGTTCAGGGGAATACCTGAATCGCCGGAGCGACTTTATACCACTCTCCCTTTGTTTTTACACCAAGGGCGCAAAGAGCACAAAGAAGCGGATGGAAGACAGGGACGACCTTGGCGATCCTATGCGGTCTTGATGTGAAGTGCAGAAGCTTGGGGCGATTGGTATTACGCCGCGATTTAAAGCGGCCCGGCTGCAGAAACCAGCCGGCCGTCTTCCCGTGCAGCAATACAACCTTGAGACTAGGGAGTGTTTCAAACCCCCGAAGGAGACCACTAAAAGGATTCCGCCAACGGCGGAATCTACCTACCCCGCTCCGGCTGATCGCCTCCGCCGTCAGGCCAAGGGGGCGGCTGATCGCCGCCCATTCAGCCCGCGATCAGCGGGCCCCCGAAACCCACCGCGCCGGCGATCAGCCGGAGCCACCCCGCCAAAATTTCGCCGTTGGCGAAATCCCATTAGGGGTAACCGGGTCTCGGTTTGGTCGGCTTGGCGTGACCTCCGCCTCTCGGCTCCAGGGTTTGCAGACCCGCCCTAATAAGGCCTGCATTGTGGCCAAGCCGGGATTTCACCCGGTTGACACCCGAACCTGGCCGGCACAGATTGTCCGAGTGAGCAAGAAGCCGCATAAAGTCGGGGAACCCAAGGCCACCTACGCCGCCAAGAAGCCGGCGAAGGCGGCATTGCCCAAGAAATCCGGCACCGATAATCCGGAATTCAAGCGCATCGCGGGCAAGCTTTTCACGGAACGCAAGGAACTACTCCACCAGCTGGCCCAATGAACGAGCCGCGTTATGTCGACCGTGAGACGGTCGACACTTTGCACCGGCTCTCCTTGGAGGAGCATGGTGGTCAGGATGGACTGCGCAACGAGCACGGTCTCGAGTCCCCCTTGGTCCAGCCCCACCATGTATTCAACTATGCTGGCGGCGACCTCGCCGACATGGCCGCCGCCTACGCCTACCATATTGCCGAAAACCAAACGTTCATCGACGGCAACAAACGCACGGCTGTGCTGACCGCGCTTTATTTTCTGGAACTCAACAAGGTAAACACCTCCTCGCTGACGAACACCGAACTCTAAGGCGCCATGATCGCCATCGCCGAAAAACGCCTCGACAAGGCCGGCCTCGCCGCCCTCTTTCGTTCCCGCCTGTCCCCGTAAGGCCGCCTCTCTCAGCTCTCAGCCCTCAGCTTTCCCTCCCCATGAAAATCATCCGCCACCTTACCCCGGCCGGCCCTGCCTACGCCGCCCTGCAACCCGATGGCTCGGCGCGCGCCGTCACTGGCGACATCCTCGGTGATTACCGCGTCACCGACCAGGTCGTGCAGCCTGGCAAGCTGCTCGCGCCGCTGCAGCCGCCCAACCTCCTCTGCATCGGCCTGAACTACAAGAAACACGCCGCCGAGAGCAACAGCCCGCCGCCGGCCAATCCCGTGCTCTTCATCAAGAACACCGCCAGCGTGCAGAATCCCGGCGACCCGATCGAAATCCCGGTCAAGCTCCCGAGCGCCAAGGTGGATTACGAGTGCGAGCTCGCGATCGTCATCGGCCGGCAGTGCAAGAACGTCAGCAAGGCCGACGCGCTGAATTATGTGCTCGGCTACACCTGCGCCAACGACGTCTCCGCCCGCGACTGGCAGCGCGACGGCGGCGGCGGCCAGTGGTGCCAGGGCAAGAGCTTCGACACCTTCTGTCCGCTCGGCCCGGTGCTCGTGACGACGGACGAGATCCCCAACCCGAACAATCTCACGCTCAAAACCATCCTCAACGGCGAGGTCATGCAGGATTGGAACACGAACGACATGATCTTCGACGTGCCGACGCTCATCGCGTTCCTGAGCGCCAGCAAGACGCTCCTGCCCGGCACGGTCATCCTCACCGGCACGCCGCACGGGGTCGGTTTCGCGCGCAACCCGCCCGTCTGGCTGAAAGCTGGCGACACGGTCAGCATCGAGATCGAAAAGATCGGCACGCTCACCAATCCGGTGATCAACGAACCGGTTTAACCACCAGTCTTCACTAAGGCCTCACTAATGATTAGTGTCCCATTAGTGTGCATTAGTGGTTAAAAGTTTGCCGTATGAAGAAGGTCAACATCGCCAAGTTGAAGTGGGAGAAGTGGCAATCGCCGAAGGGCAAGTTCGCGCAGGCCTACAAGAACATCTCTGGCGCCATCGGCGACGTCCGCAACGGCTGGCCGAAGCAGGGCCACCCGTTCAACCTTGAACTCGAGCAGGTGCCGCCCGGCAAGGCGGCGTGCCCCTTTCACTCCCACACGATGCAGTGGGAGCTGTTCGTCATCATCAGCGGCACGGGCACGGTCCGGGTCGGCGGGAAGCGGTGCAAGGTGAAGGCGGGCGATGCCCTCATGCATCCGCCCGGCGAGGCCCACCAGATCATCAACACCGGCAAGCAGCCGCTCACCTACTACCTCATCGCCGACAATCCGCCGGACGACGCCTATTATTATCCCGACTCGAAAAAATGGGGCACGCGCCGGCCGCGGCGCTTCTTCCGCCTGACCGAGGTCGACTACTTCGACGGCGAGGAGTAGGTGGAACGTGCGACCCCGGCCACCACCATTCGAGACGGCTACCCTGTTTTATTATAATGGGCTATGCACTTGGCTGCCACTGATCGAGGCCTGCCGTTGTGGTTCTGCACCACGACCAATCAGGCTATCGGTTCACCTTTTAGTCGACGTACGATACCTACCCCAATAACCGGGGTGAGCCCATGCCGTGGTTTGGGAACGAGGAGGGCTGCCTCAATTACCTGGACGCCCTCCGTTGGTCCGACGGCGCTCGACGCCAATCTGAGGTATATCGAATTAGCGCAACACTGGGCCCCGCTCGCCATTGAATGTTGCCCGAAGACGCTTGTCGGAAGTGCTGGACTTTCGCCGGATTGAACCGGGGTTAATCCGGTCAGATACCAATCTCCGGGTCGCCCGAGCTGCGATCCATTGTTCCCATGTCAGAGTTGTCTTTGGGTTGTTCATTTTTCGGAGGTTCGTGCTTAGCAAGACGCTGGGCAATTGCATCCTTGAATGCGATAAATTCCTTCCCAATGCCATATTCTTTGGAATTGGCCATCTTGGCGGCCACCTCCCAGTCGGTGGCGACTGCTCCACTAATGCAGACGGCCATAAGTTTTTCGGCGCAGGCCTTCGCTTCGTCATTTGCCTGAGGATAAACGGAAGTGAACACGCGATCAACGAGCAGTTCTCGACCGGCATTAAAGTCACCTCGCCATAGGCCGTCTCAATCACTTGATAGGTTGCAGGGGACATCCGTTCCACTTGGCCCAACAAATCAATCCATCGGTCATCTAAACGAAAATTTCTTGGCCCGCCTGTAGCCCCAAGCGAGGCCATCACCTCGGCTTTGATCTTAGGCGGAGGCATGCCCATCTTCCCGCACATGTCGATGTCACCGGACATATACCTGCCTTCCGTGTAGACCTCGATGGCCGAACCGCCAACCATTACAAGCTCCCACCCCTTTTCTTTGAAAAGCGTGCCCAATAACCCCGCCAACTTAAGGTTCTTAATCAGTTCATCACCTGTGCCGCGAATGTCGGCCAGGGCGGCTTGAATGTCGTCGGGCTTCATGTGTTTGTAGATGGTATATTCATTACGAGGTCCAATCCGCCGGAGGTCAACTTTAGGCCCCGTAGCACATGATGGTACGGCCTGACGGTGGCCGCCACAAGTGGAACATATACCGTGTATGGGGTGTGCCAACGCAAACGTTGGCAACGAACCGGGAAGGGCCCGAATTCACCACCCCGTCCGCACGTGCAACAGGGCAGTGGCAGTCGAGTGCCTAGCCCAGTAATCAAATACCTTGGTGCGCCGATGCCTTCACCCGCGGAGCCAAGTGGCTACGGTGGCCCGCTCCACCCCCAAGCAAAAGGCCGGGCGTAATCGCCCGGCCTGCCATGAAAACGATGCGCGTGAACCTCAGGCCAGCCGTCGGCGGCGATGAAACATCGCGCCCGCTAGCGCCAACACGCCGAAGATCTCCGCGTAGGTCGAGGGCTCGGGGATGGCCTGAATCTGAAAATCATTCGAGATCGTGAAACCGGTGTTGCCGTTGGCGCCTGCGAAGGGGGTGTTGTAATTGATGAAATTATTGTTGAACCGGAGATTGGCGTCGTAGATCTGGCCGGCCGTCAACGTTCCCGCTGCAATGAAAAACGTGGTGGTTCCCCCCGTGTTCCAGAAACCGCTCGCCACTTCGATGCTCAGCGAATCCTTGATTTTCAGGCCGTAACTGTCGTCCGAGGTGAAGCTGGCAAAGGCGGTGAAAGTCAGGGTGTAGTTCTGCGTCGGATCAATCTGCAGCATCCCACCCGACCAAGTCAGGTTGGTGATCATGGGCACATCGGGGTAGGCATCGCTCAACGGGAACGCCGGCAGGGTGGCGGACTGAGGCCCCGAGCCGGCGTTGTTGGGAAAGGCCATCGAGTAGGCGCTATTATTTCCATAGGCGGTGTTAAGGTTGGCCGAACTGGTGAAATATTCCTCGAACTGCCCGCTGGTGGCATTGGTCGTGAGGGTTTTCACGATGCCACTTTGAGTACCAGAAGCCGGGGTGAAGCTATAGGTGCCCAAGAGCCCGCTGCCGAAGACGTAAGCCGAGATCCCATAGGGCATGGCCGACCCATCATTGAAGATAAGATCTGACGTTTGAGTGCCGTTATACACTTTGCCTACGCCATAGCCGGTGATGGTCTGGGCGGACAAGCCGGCGACAAGCGCCAGCGAAACGAACAAGACAAGGAACGAGCGCATGGTTTTCATACGCCCGCCAGAAATAGCCAATCGCAGGCCGATTGCGATGCCTAACTAATAGGCGCTATAAGGCCGGACGGCCTAGATTTTGAGTCCCGGATTCAGCACTTTCTCCCGCGCCACCAAGTAGAGAAACACGCACAAAACCCCGAAGGGCAGCGGGGTGAGCAGGTCGGCGTGCGGCCCGTGGTAGAACGGATTGTTTGCCGATGACCAGCGGAAGAGGATACCGTCGATGGCGTTGATGCCGGGCACGCCGGCGAGCACCGCAATGGCGATGCCGCTACCATCGCGGACAATCCGTCGGTGGACGGTTGCTCGAGGCTATCGGGATACCGCTGTCCCAGCGCCTTGGTGGGCCAGCGACCTTGGTCGCGCCAGAGTAGAAATGCGCGTGCCAGCACGCCGCCCACGGCAAAATTGTGGTTTTCGGATAACCTCTATTCGCCCGATTCGAAGAAGGGGGGCACGCACCGGCTGCGGCGCTACTTCGGGCTCAGCGACGCCGACTATTTCGACGGCGAGGAGTGAGCGGTAGGGCGCGGACTCCGTTCCGCGTCAGGGTCCTATCGGACGGTGAAGGGACTCACCGCCCTACCCACCCAAAGCAAAGGCCGGGCTTTCGCCCGGCCTGCCATGAAAACGATGCGCGTGAACCTCAGGCCAGCCGTCGGCGGCGATGAAACATCGCGCCCGCTAGCGCCATCACGCCGAAGATCTCCGCGTAGGTCGAGGGCTCGGGGATCACCTGGATGTTGATTGTGGTGGCACTCGTAAAGGCTGACACCGCAGTAATACCGGCGGAAGGCGTGTTCAGCAAGAAATCGATGATGTTATTGAACTCGAGCTCGATATTCTTGTTGGTTGAGCCGCCAAGGAAGGTGGCCGAAGCGATATTGAGACTGAGGGTATTGGCCGCACTGTTGAAGGACTCGGCGTTCACATTTGAAGTGAAGCTGTTGCCGCTGATCCCGATATGATTGCTTAACGCGTTGAAATTAGTGCCGAAAGTATTGGTGGCCACCGTGAGCGTGGTGAACAGGCTGGGGTTCACCAATAGGACGCCTCCGCTCCACTGAAAGCCCAGGCCCGAGTTGGTGCTGATGGTTGCCATGGGGGCATTGGGATACAGGTCCGTATTGGAAAGATTGAGAATCACGCTGGCGAAGCTCGAACTCTGGAAGGTATAAGTGCCACTGCCATAGGCCGCATTGAGTGCGGTCTGGTCGGCGTAGCCGATGCTCTCAAAATGCCATCCGTCAAAATCGGATGCGAGTGTGATCAGGGTCTGGGAGCCAGTTGACGCCACCGCCACCGTCGGACTGACCGGGTAACTACCGCTCAGGCTGGTGCCATCGACCGACGCCCCAATCAAGTAAGGGTTGGCCACAAGCACCGGAGCACCGGCCGTGGTTTGGTCGTAGTCGCGATGCTTGGAGACAACGAGAAAGTCGATCGTCTGGGCCGAGGTGATGGTCGCAGCCATCACCGTTAAAAACGCAAGGATGGGGCGCATTGTTTTCATACTCTTTTCAATAGCACGGCATAACCCAAAAGCAACGCCAAACCCGGGGAATCCCTTAGAGCCGGACTGCCCTACTTCGCCCCGGCCGGCCTCAGCACCTTCTCCCGCGCCACGAGGTAGAGAAACACGCACAACACCGTAAAGGGCAGCAGGGTGAGCAGGTCGGCGTAGGGTCCGGTGTAGAACGGATTGTGGGCCGACGACCAGCTCTGGAGGATACCGTCGATGGCGTTGATGCCGGGCACGCCGGCGAGCACCGCGATGATGATGCCCGCAATGGCGCCACCGGCGATGTAGCCGGAGGACAACATCACGCCGGGGCTCTTGTCGCTCTCGGCCGTGAACTCGTCCGCCGTCATGTTGAGGCAGGCCGGCGTCTGCCGGAGCTTGCGGTCCACCAGCCAGCGGATCATGCCGCCGACAAAGATCGGGGCGGACGACGAGATCGGCAGATACACGCCGACCGCGAAGGCCAGCGCGGGCACGAACGACATCTGCAGCGAAACCGTGATCATCACGCCGAGCAGCACCAGCGCCCACGGGAGCTTCTGGTCGAGGATGCCCTTGATGATGTAGGAAACGAGCGTCGCTTTGGGCGCGTCGAACTTCGTGACCCGGGTACCGTCCGGCCGCGTGTTGTGCGAGCCGTTGATGCCGGGGTCGACCAGCCACACGGCCTCGCCGCGGTCGTTGACGAAATACTTGCCCTCGGGGCCGCCGACCGCGTCGGTCTTGTGCCAGACGAAATACGCCGCGCCGTCGTCCTTCGCCTGCGGGCCGGTGAGGGACTGCTTGTCCTGGTCCACCTTCGCCAGATCGACCGTGAGGCCGGGCGCCACCTCGGCCGCTGGCACATACACCGTGGCCGAATCATTCAGCCGGAGCAGGATCGGCCCGAGGATAAGCGCCGAGCAGAGCGCGCCGATGAGAATGGCGTATTGCTGTAGCCGCGGCGTGCCGCCGACGAGGAAACCGGTCTTCAGGTCCTGCGAGGTGGTGCCGCCGTTGGAGGAGGCGATACAGACAATCGCCCCAATGGAGAGCGCGGTGACGTAATAAGTGCCGCCCTTCCAGCCCACGAGCAGGAACACCAGGCAGGTGAACAGCAGCGTGGCCACCGTCATGCCGGAGATGGGGTTGGACGTGGAGCCGATCTCGCCGGTCAGGCGGGACGACACGGTGACGAAGAGGAAGCCGAACGCCACGATGAGCAGGGCGCCGAGCAAATTCATGTGCAGCGACGGCGCCAGCACGATGCCGAGCAGCAGCACCACGATGCCGATGCCGACAAATTTCATGGAAAGATCCTGGTCGGTGCGCGGCACTTCGTGGGTCAGCGTGCTGGCACGCGCTGCTTCCCCGGGCGCGAGCGAGCTCGCTGACCCACCCAGGCCGATGTCTTTCAAGCTGCCCTTGATCCCGTGCCAGATGGTGGGCAGGGCTTGGAGCAGGCTGATGATGCCGCCCGCCGCCACGGCGCCGGCGCCGATGTAGAGCACGTAGGCGCTGCGGATGCCACTGGGCCCCATCTCGGAGATGGGAATCGTGCCGGGCGCGAGCGGGCCGGGCAACCCCTCGCCGAAGAACTTGATCATTGGGATGAGCAGCAGATACGACAGCGCGCCGCCCGCGCACATGATGCCGCCGATGTAGGGGCCGATGATGTAGCCGACCCCCAGCAGCGCCGGCGAGACCTCGATGCCGACCGAACCCGCCTTGAACGGTGCGCCAAAGATCTTCTCGGAGACGTCCTTCCAGCCCTTGCCGGCGATGTTCAGCGTCGTGTAGAGGAGACCCAGGCCGAAGCCGGTGAAAATCGTTTTCGCGCCCGGCGCCCGGCCCAGCCCGGCGGCCTCAGCCGCCGCCATTTCAGCCTTCGCCGACGGCGAGGCCGCGGCGCGCGACACGTCGTCCACGCCGGCCTTGAGCACGGCGGCGCAGGCGGTGCCCTCGGGGTATTTGAGCACGCCGTGTTCCTTCACGATCAGCGCACGGCGCAGCGGGATCATCATGAGGATGCCCAACAGGCCGCCCATGACCGCCACGAGCATCACGCGCGTCAGCTCGAGGTCGAAACCGAGAATGAGGATCGCCGGCATCGTCACGCCGACGCCGAAGGCGATGGACTCGCCCGCCGAGCCGGCCGTCTGCGTGATGTTGTGCTCCAGGATGGTGGCATCGCGCAGGCCGGTCTTCGACAGGCCGCGAAAAAGCGCGAGCGAGATGACCGCCACCGGGATCGAGGCGCTGACGGTCAGGCCGACCTTCAGCACGAGGTAGAGCGACGAGGCGCCGAAGATCATGCCCAGGATGGCGCCGGTCACGACGGCGCGCAGGGTGAATTCAGCCAGATTGGCGGACGCGGGGATGAACGGCTCGAACTTGGGGGGAGCGGGTTGGGCCATGGGAAGTGGGTTGGCCCGGAGCATGGTCGGTTGGGCCGGTCGCCGGCAATGCCGGAAAAGAAGCAGGGAGGCGGGACTATCAGTCCCGCGCGGCAATGGTATCACTGGCCGGCCGGACAGGTTCAAAGCGCGTCAGGCGTGTTCGTTATAGGCTTGGCGTCGGGCCGGCAGGCCGGCTCCACCGACATGACGGGAGAAGAGTTTTTCTGGAGGGCCGTCTCCTGGTGGGCGGTGATCGGCCAGGAGACTGACCCTCCCAAAATGCACCTTACGGTGCATTCTTTGCCTTGCCGGGCTGGCCCCCAGACGATAGGTAGCCTCGGTGTCGCATACATGGCTCCCGGCGAACGGGAGCGTTTTGGATCTTTCTGTCAGTGAACATCGACAAGAACGATTGATAAAAACCACCATGAAAATCCCAACGTCAAATGCCTCAGCGCCGGGCCACGGCGCGCTACGTCACCTCGTGCCCCTGACCATCGTATTGGCGGCTTTGTCCGGACCCGTCAGCGCCCAGACTAACATCACGCTCGATAACACCGCCTATCAATACTTCGCCGTGGATACGGTGCGGCATTTTCTTTACGCGGGCGAGTCCAACGGTCCGGGCGGCACCAAGCGTCTCAACGTGATCAACACCCTGACGAATACCATCGTTGGCACCTACAACTTCACCGCCTCGGGCTATTCGTCGCAAATCGCCGCGAGTGGCACGAATGTCTTCTGGGCTGACCAGGGCAGCAACCTGTTGCGTGTGATCGCCGTCAACGGGTCCGGTGTTCCATCCCTGACTCGCAGTGACGCCGCCACCCAGGCGACCGGTGTCGCCGCACTTTCCACCACCTATGCGGTGAGCAAGCAGGGCGGCGGTGATTTCATGAGCATCCGCCAGATATCGAGTGGAACCGAGCTGTTTAACGTCAACCTCGGCGGCGTGGCCGGTCAAGTCTACGCCGATGCCAACACGAACCTCTATTACGCCCGCTCCACCTCCGACACGAAGGTGATTAACACCAGCGGCACTATTGTGGGGACCCTCAGCAACAAACTGGTGATGGCGATCGATTCCTCGGCCTCCAATAACTTCATTTATATCCAGGACGGCGGCACACCCTTTGTGCTCAGCCAGTTGGCGGGCGCAAACCAAGCTGCGACCGGCAACACTTTTAACTTCGCAGCGGCCTACGGCGGCGTCGCCGTCAATGACATGAACGGTGACGTCTTCGTGAGCCAGCAAGCGTTGAACCGGGTCGTGCACCTGAGTTCCAGCCTGGCGTTCATCCAATACCTCTCCGTGCCCAATGCCGGGGCCTTGGCGATTATCGACGCCCAGCTCTATGTGCATCAGGCGGGCAGCACCACCCTCAGCGTCCTGGCGATCCCCGAGCCAGGCACTTGGGCGGTGCTGTCCGGCAGCGCCGCTTTGTGCTTTGCCGTGTGGCGACGCCGGGCAGGCGTCCGCCCAGCCTAAGCCCCCGTCCGGGTTTCCTTCGCCGGATAGCGTTACTTCCGCCGGGTCTTCCGCGCGGCCAGCAGCCGTTTGATCAGCCAGTAAAGCATCTCGAGCCGCGGCACGGGCACGCCGACGGACTTGGCGCGGCGCACGGGCTCGCCCCAGATTTCCTCGAGCTCGATCGCGCGGCCCTCGCGGTAATCGATGAGGCTGGACGGCTCGTATTTGCCGAGCTTCGCCGTGCGGTCGAACTGCAGGTCCATGAAACTGCGCGGGATCGCGTGTCCGAACTTGGCGGCGGCCTCGAGGATCTCCTCCATCAGGCGCCGCGCCAGCGTGCGCAGGCCCTCGTCGGCCAAAAGCACGTCGGTGGTGATGCCGCCGCCCACGATGGCGAGGCCGTTGAACGGCACGTTCCACACGAGTTTCTTCCAGCGCAATTCCTCGAGGTTGTCCTGGGCCTCGCATTTCACGCCGGCCGTCTCAAAGAGTTTCGCGATCTCGCGGGTGCGCGCCTGCGCGGGGCGGCCGAATTCGCCGAGCATCACCAGGCCGGCGAAGGAACATTGCACCACGCCCGGCGCGGTGCGGGTGACCCCGACAAAGCAGATGGCGCCGAGCACGCGCTCGCCGCCGACGACCTCCGCCACCGGCTCCTCGACCCCGAGACCGTTCTGCAGGGTGAGCACGAGGGTGTTCGGACCCAGCAGCGGCGGCAGGAGCTTCGCCAGCGCGCCGTTGGCGGTGGCCTTGACGGTGACGATCACCAGGTCGCACGGACCGATGTCCTCCGCCGTGGCGTGAGTCTGGACTTTCTTGACCGTGAAGCGCTCGACCGGCGTCTTCACGCGGATGCCGCGGGCCATGATCGCCGCGCGGCCGCTGCGGACGAGAAAATGCACGTCACTGCCGGCCTTGGCCAGGCGCGCGCCGTAATAACAGCCGAGCGCGCCGGTGCCGACGATTGCGATGCGGGGATTGGCGGGAAGATTGGCACTCACAACGCCCCATACGTCACCAAGATGCGTTTAAAATACAACCTCTCAGTCGCCGGGCGCCCGGCCGCCTCCGGGCATATTCATGGTTTTCATTCACACTGCGTTGGCACCTGGCTGTGACCGGGTAAATCACCCGCCCGTTTGCCCGGTAGCCTCGGCGAGTGGCGCCGGGGCTCCACCCCCGGTTCTCTGGGTAGCGTGATCACCCTCACGGACATTAACGCCCCAATCCAAGGCGATTAAATTACATTATCACATTGATTACAGCATCTTACACGCTCTACGCGAGTGGCGGTGCTTTCTTGGCGGCGGCCGATTGCCGCAGGCAACCTGTCGGCTTCCGCCGCTCAACCACGTCACTCACCCGCTGTCCACGGACTGTTCACAGAAACGGTGGTGGGCCTTGCCCAGAGCGAAACTCCGGGGCGACTGACAAGTTATTCACAGGCCCGGCAATTGTCGCCCGTTACCCCTTTTGTAGTTCGAGCTTTGTGCCCGACATCAACGCCAGCATGTCGGGCGTAAAGCCCACCTACACCCATCCGCCCAGCCCCGCCGGAGGCTCAAAGCGGCATATTGTCGGTCAGCCGGACTTCATCCACCCAGTAGGAGATCGCCATGAGGCACTGGCCGGGCACGACCTCGCGCAATTGCTCCATCGTGTTGCGGTCGACCACCGAAATATAGATCACGCGCAAGCGCCGCTTGGCCGCGATGAGGTGCGTGACCTCGGCCACCAGCCGGTCGGCGCTTTTTACGCCCGCATCGACCATTTCCTTGGCCCGGCGCAGCGAGGCATAGACCGCCAGCGCCTCCTCGCGCTGCGTCGGCGTCAGGTAACTGTTGCGCGCGCTCAGCACGAGGCCGTCGGGATCGCGCACGGCCGGGCCGGTCAGGATTTCGATCGGCAGCAACAGGTCGGCGGTGGCCTTGCGGACCACCGCGACCTGCTGGGCGTCTTTCTCGCCCATCATGACCGTGTCGGGCCGCAGGATGTTAAAAAGTTTCAGCCAGCACGTCAGCATGCCCCGGAACAACGCCGGGCGCGCGATGCCGCAGAGGTGCTTGCTGATGACCTCCTCCTGCAAATGGGTGGAAAAGCCGCGCGGATACATCTCCTCGACCGACGGGGCGAACAGCACCTCCACGTTTTCCTTCTCGGCCAGCAGGGCGTCGCCCGACGGATTGCGGGGGTATTTGGCGAGGTCCTCGCTCGGACCGAATTGCAACGGGTTGACGAAGGCCGACACCACCACGGCGGCGCCGGTCGCACGCGCCAGCCGGAGGAGGCTGGCGTGCCCGGCGTGCAATGCGCCGGCAGTCGGCACCAACGCCACGCGCCGGCCGGCCGAGCGCAAGGCCGCCGCCGCGGCTCGCATGTCGTTGATTTTGTCGATCTTTTGCATGACCCGGAACGGGCTTGAACTATCCAGAAGCGGTTAGCTTTATCAAGCCTCGCATCCGTTTTTTGTGTAGGTGGTGCACTGGCGAGCCACCCCACACTCCACCCAGATCCGAGATCCCCGTTCCCTGACCCTATTTCCATGATTCGCATCAACGAGAACTACACCAAGCTCAAGGCTTCCTACCTCTTCGCCGACATCGCCAAGCGCGTGAACACCTACGTCGCGGCCAACCCCGGCCAGCCGGTCATCCGCCTCGGCATCGGCGACGTCACCGAGCCGCTCCCGCCCGTCTGCATCACGGCCCTGCACGCCGCCACCGACGAGCTGGCGAACCGCGCCACCTTCAAGGGCTACGGCCCCGAGCAGGGCTACGCCTTCCTCCGCGAGGCCATCGCCCAGCACGACTTCAAGGCCCTCGGCGCCCACGTCGAGCCCGACGAGGTGTTCGTCAGCGACGGTTCGAAGTGTGACGTCGCCAACATCCAGGAAATCTTCGCCGCCGACACCAAGCTCGCGATCCCCGACCCGGTCTACCCGGTCTACGTCGACACCAACGTCATGGCCGGCCGCACCGGCGCGAATGTCGATGGCCGTTACACCGGCATCACGTACCTCGATTCCACCGCCGCCAACGGCTACGTGCCTTCCCCGCCGGCCACCGACGCTGACCTGATCTACCTCTGCTTCCCCAACAACCCGACCGGCGCCGTCGCCACCCGGGCCCAGCTGACCGCGTGGGTCGCCTACGCGAAGCAGCATAACGCCATCATCCTTTTCGACGCCGCCTACGAGGCCTACATCCGCACGCCGGGCATCCCGCGCTCCATCTACGAGATCGAGGGCGCGCGCGACGTCGCCATCGAGATGCGCAGCTACTCGAAGCTCGCCGGCTTCACCGGTCTGCGCTGCGCCTACACCATCGTGCCGAAGACCCTCAAGGCCCGCGACGCCGCCGGGAACGAGCAGTCCGTCCACGCGCTCTGGAACCGCCGCCACACGACGAAGTTCAACGGCGTCTCCTACCCCGTGCAGAAGGCGGCCGCCGCCGTCTACACACCCGAGGGCCAGCAGCAGACACGCGCGCTCACGGATTTCTATCTCGGCAACGCCAAGCTCATCCGCGAGGCGGTCACGAAGCTCGGCATGACGTGCATCGGCGGCGACAACGCCCCCTACCTCTGGGTCAACACCGGCCGCGACTCGTGGGAATTCTTCGACCTGCTGCTGAACCAGGCCCAGGTGGTCTGCACTCCCGGCGCCGGCTTCGGCAAGTGCGGCGAAGGCCACGTGCGCATCAGCGCCTTCAACTCCCGCGAGAACGTGATCACCGCCCTCGCCCGCATCGCGGCGGCGCTAAAGTAAGCGGAGAGTTGCCTGACTGGGCCAAGCGTGAAAACTCGCGCCCATGTGCGGCCGTTACACCTTTCAGCATGTTGAGGCACTTAACCGGCTGATCGAGAGCCTGACCGGGCAAACCCTCGAGAAACTCGTGGCGCGTTACAACGTCGCGCCCTCCCAGGACAACCCGGTGGTCGCGGCCGCGGAAGATCGTCCCAACGCTCGCCGCATGCGCTGGGGGCTGGTGCCCTTCTGGGACCAGAGCGCAAAGCCCAAGATCGCACCGATCAACGCCCGCTCCGAGGAGATGATGGCCAAGCCCACGTTCAAACAGGCGGTGCAAAAGCGCCGCTGTGTGGTGCCGGCCGATGGCTTTTACGAATGGCAGCGCCCCAATGAGCGAACGAAGATTCCGCACCTGATCGGACTGAAGGAGCGGAAGCCTTTTTTCATCGCCGGCCTTTACGAAACGGAAACCGAGGTTAGGCCTGAGACCTACGCCCTGCTGACCTGTGGGCCAAATTCTCTCATGGCTGAAATTCACGATCGGATGCCGGTAATCCTGGCCGGCGCTGCCCTTGCTCGATGGCTGCAGCCGGGACCGATTACCGCGGAGGAGGTCGCCCGCATCTGTGTGCCCTACGAGGCCGGCCGGATGGCGGCGATCCAGGTCTCCGCCGTGGTGAACAGCGCCCGGCATGATGGGCCTGAATGCGTCGTCCCCGTCCTACCGTCCGCATCCTGTCAGGAGCGTTTCGGCGAGCTGAACTTTTAAGGGCGCCTAATTTTACCCGGCTTGCCGTTTTGGTTCTCGCCGGCCCTGCATCCGGCTGTGCGAACGTCCGGTCATGGCACTCCGGACCATCGCCGTGGACTTCAACTCCTACTTCGCCTCGTGCGAGCAGCAGGAGAATCCGGCCCTGCGCGGCCGGCCGGTGGCGGTCGTGCCGGTCGTGGCCGACACCACCTGCTGCATCTCGGTCAACTACGCGGCCAAGGCCCGGGGGGTGAAGGCGGAGATGGGCGTGGCCGAGGCCCGTCGGCACTGTCCGGAGCTGCAGCTCGTGCCGGCCCATCCCGACCTCTACGTGCATTATCACCGCGCGCTGCTCGACGCCATCGAGCGCTGCATCCACATCACCGCGATCAAATCGATCGACGAGGTCGAATGCGACCTGACCGCCACCTTCGCCCCGCGGGAGAAAGCCATCGCGGTGGCCCACCGCATCAAGGCGGAGGTCGCGCAGCGCGTCGGGTCGTGCCTGACCAGTTCCATCGGCATCGCGCCCAACTGGATGCTGGCGAAGATGGCGTCGGACATGCAGAAGCCGAACGGTCTCGTCGTGCTGGAGGAGGCCGACATCCCGCAGCAGCTGCTCGGGCTGAAGCTGCAGGACTTCCTCGGCATCGGGGAACGGATGGAGGCCCGCCTGCTGGCCCACGGCATCGACACCCCGGCGAAGCTCTACGCCGCCACCAGAGCCCAGCTCCGGGGCGTCTGGGGCGGCATCGAGGGTGAACGCATGCATGGCCGGCTGCGCGGCGAGCCGATTCCGTTTGAGCACGAGATCCATAAGACGGTCGGGCACTCGCACGTGCTCCCGCCCCTCCTTCGCACCGAGGCCAAGTCCTACGCGGTGTTGCACCGTCTCCTGCAAAAGGCCGCCCTGCGCCTGCGCAGCATCGGCCACTTCGCCGGGGCCCTGGTGGTCTACATCGGCTACGGCGACGGGACCAGCTGGAGCGACGAAATCCGCTTCAACGAGACCCAGGACACGCTGAAGCTCACCGATGCGCTTGCCCTGTTGTGGGCCGACCGCCCCAACGCCGTGCACCGGCGCCGGCCGCTGAAGGTCGGATTGATCCTCCAGCGCCTGCTCGCGGCCCGGCTGCACACCCCCGATCTTTTTGAACACAAGCAAGAGGAGGCCCGGGGCCGGTTGCATCAGGCCGTCGATCTGCTGAATCAGACCTACGGCCACGGCTCGGTCTACTTCGGTGGCGCCTTCGGGGTCACGCAGGACGCCCCGATGCGCATCGCCTTCACCCGCATTCCCAAGCCGGAGGTGGAGGAAATCGATCATACCCGCGACCGAAGGGTCCGCCCGCTAACACCCTTGCCTCTTCCCGGAATAATGCCGGACGAACCACCGGAGAATTGCTAGGACGGTTTCACTAAAACTGTAGCCGGGGTCGCTGACCCCGGTGCCTGGGTCTCCAAGTCACGGACCGGGGTCAGCGACCCCGGCTACATCCAGCAGAGGCG
>Ga0163150_10003850_pt1 | contig 20614 bp, 13 predicted proteins | sample OliLakLV19P2IB_FD_148628 | JGI IMG/M metagenome (GOLD analysis project Ga0163150, IMG submission 148628) | Freshwater microbial mat bacterial communities from Lake Vanda, McMurdo Dry Valleys, Antarctica - Oligotrophic Lake LV.19.P2.IB | ecosystem: Environmental > Aquatic > Freshwater > Lake >...
GCGTTCAATCTGTGCACGCGGCCCCATTCATTACCGCCGAGCCCAGCTACAAAGTAAAGAACAACCGCATCAATCAGTCCGTGTGCAGCTGGTGCTTCAACAAGACGCACAACGCCGAGCAGCTCGCGGCCGAGGCGGTGAAGATGGGATTGAAGTCCGTGGAGCTGGTGCCCGCGAAGGACTGGCCGATGCTCAAGAAGCTCGGCCTGGTCTGCGCCATCACCTCCAGCCACGGCTTCCAAAAAGGCCCGTGCAACCCGAAGCATCACGACTTCGTCATTGACACGCTCACCAAGCGCATCGACGAGACCAGCGAGGCCGGCTTCACGAACGTCATCACCTTCTCCGGCATGAAGATTGAAGACGGCGTCACCATCCCCGACGATGTCGGCCTCGAGAACACAATCGCGTGCCTAAAGAAAGTCGTCGGTCACGCGGAGAAGAAGAAGGTCAACCTCTGCATCGAGATGCTCAACACCCGCGATGGCTCGCACCCGATGAAGGGCCACCCCGGCTACATGGCCGACAAGCTACAGTGGTGCAAGGAGGTCTGTGACCGCATCGCCAGCGAGCGGATGAAGATCCTCTTCGACATCTACCATGTCCAGATCATGCACGGCGACGTGGTCCGCCACATCAAGGACTACGCCAAGTACATCGGCCACATCCACACCGCCGGCGTCCCCGGCCGCGCCGAGCTGGATGATACGCAGGAGCTCTACTACCCGCCGATCATGCAGGCGCTGATCGATATCAAGTACACGGGCTACGTCGGCCACGAGTTCATTCCGACCCGCGAGCCGATGCAGGGGCTAAGGGAGGCGGCGGCGGTTTGTGATGTGTGAAGATTGCCGCGAAAAGCCGCAAAGGGCGCAAAAGAGAATTGCCACAAAAAGGCACAAAAAGCACAAAGGGAGAAGTGGGACGAGACGATCGCGTCGTTCCGTTTTTTCCTTTTTTGTGCCTTTTGTGCTTTTTTGTGGCCATCTCTCCTCATCTGCGCTTTTTGCGACTTCTCGCGGCTATTTCAGATGCGGCTTGAGCAGATCATCCCACACCGCATATCCCGCGTCGCTCAGGTGCAGCCCGTCCTTCACGAACAGCTCCGGCCTCGGCTTGCCGTCTTCGCCCATCATCGGCTTGTCGATGTCGAGGAACACCAGCTTCTCGCCGGCCTCGCACTGTTTACGGACGAGTTCGTTGGCCTTGCGGATGTTCTCGATGTTCTTCCAGCGGGCGATGCTCGGCTTCACCGCGACGAAGATGATTTTTGCGCCAGGCACCTTCTCGCGCGTCTTCTTCACGAACGCCGCGAAGTCGGCGGCGACTTCCTCGGGGGACTTGCCGGATGCAAGGTCGTTGTCGCCGCCGTACAGCACGATCATCCGCGGCTCGTACGGCCAGATGATGCGGTCGGCGTAGTACGTCGAGTCCTCGATCTGCGACCCGCCGAAGCCGCGGTTGAGGGCGTCGACGCCGGGGAAGGATTGGTCGAGCTTCCACAGCCGGATGCTCGAGCTGCCGACGAAAAGGACCTGCCCCTTCTTCGGCGGGTTGGCCTTGTCCTTCGCCTCGAACGCGGCGATGTCCTTCTCCCATTTTTTGGGATCGTTCTTCGGCTTGGCGGGGGCCGGTGCCTTGGGCGCTTCATCGACGGCGTGCGCAAAAGCCGTCAGCAAAAAGGCCAGAGTGATGAAGGTCGTCAGTTTTTGCATCGGTTTCATTATAATTCCGTTAGCGGCATCAAGCCCGATGGTGAGGTCCGCCGAACCGTCGGGGCGTCGGACGACACTTGATCGAATCCGATCCCGACCCCGACGATTCGCAGAGCCTCATCATCGGGCTTGGGTGTTTGAAAATTGCTCTCTCTACTTTGCCTTGCCCCTTCTACTCCACCGGCGCAAACACCACCGCGTCGGCAATGACGTGGCCGTTGGCGTCCTTGTTGCTGATCTCGACGCTACCGGCCTTGCCCTTCTCGAACGTGAATGTGCCCAGCGACACGAACGCCTTTTCGAGGCTCGGCCCCTTCTTCTGGTCCACCTTCACATCGGTCTTGCCGGCCGCGTGAGTGATCGTCACCGGCACGTTGGTCGCGCGGTTGGGGTTCGGCGAGTAGGCGAGCCGAACCTCGTACTTGCCGGCGCTGGGCAAGTCGGGCGTGAAGCGGATCCATTGTTCGCCGCGGCTCTCCGCGTTGTCGTGACGGTAGCCGGCGCCAATGAACGGCCCGACCGAGGCGCTGACGCTCTCGAAGCCTTTGCGCTCGGCGACATCGTCATCGACCACGATGCCCTTGATGTCCTTGATCGCGATCGCCGCCGCCCCACCGCCCCCGCGTGCGCCCTTCCATTCCAGCACCTGCTTGTCTGCCAGCAGCCGCTCGCGCAGCTTCGCGTAGTCCACCTTCTGGACGTCGACTTTGCCGTCGATGGCGAAGCTCGCCGCCGTCGCCGCGCTCTGGCCCATCACCATGAACACCGGCTCCATGCGGATCGAGCCGTAGCTGATATGCGACGCCGAGAGGCATACTGGAACGAACAGGTTCGTGCAGTGCTCCGCCTTGGGCACAATCGACTTGTACGAGATCGGGTACGGCGGGAACCCGCCCACCTGCACATCGCCCTCGTTCATCACGAGGCCTTCCTTCGTCACGTAACGCTGGATGTTGTGCGAGTCCATCGTGTAGGCCGCCATGCCCACCGAGTCATCAACAAGGCGCGAGCCCCGGCAATTGGCCTCGGTCATCACGTAAGCGCCGATCATGCGCCGAGCCTCGCGGACATAAAGCTGGCGCGGCCAGTTGTCGTTGTCGATGAACTCATCCTTTGACAGGCCCCAGGTCGTGTAATGCTTGCGCACGCTCTCCGGCACGCGCGGGTGGTTGGCGAGCGTCCACATCAGGCCCTGGTGGTACTTGATGTGCTCCTTGATGATGCGGTCGCGCGTGGCGTAATCGCCGTCGGGGTACATGTAGTTCATGCCGATGTTGTCAGAGGAGAACGCGAAATTGTTGTTCGAGTCCGTCTTGCGGTTGGGCATCAGCACCGGGTTCCAAGGCAGCCGGTGGTCGCCCGCCTCGAAGTTGCGCAGCAGCAGTTCGTAATCCTTCTCGTCGTAGCCGGCGGGCTTGGGCCACGGCCGGCGGTTCTCGGCGCGGTCGGTGGCGCAAAGGCGATAGTTGTATGCCTGCACCTTGTGGTCGCCCTCACCATCGACGCCGGGCGATTCGCCATGGACTTTCGCGATCAGCCCGCTCGACGGGTCGCCGGGCTTCACGTAGGGATCGACCTTTTTGTTGAACTGGTGGCTTCTCGCGTTCTTCACCTGCACGCCGTTGAGCGTTTCGCCATACGTCTTGTTCGCCTCGCGCCCGACGTGGTACGACACGCCGGCCTTCGCCATCAGGTCGCCTTCATAGGTCGCGTCGATGAACATCTTGCCGCGGTAGGTCTGCCCGCTCTCCATGGTGATGGCAACAATGCGGGAGCCATCCTTCTTGACGCCGTTCTTGAGGTCGAGGCGCTGGCCGAAGGCGACGGGGATTTTGTACTCGGTGATGAAGCCGTTCATGACGGCGAGCGCGACGCCCGGCTCGAAGGTCCAGCCGGTGTCTTCGCCGGCTTCGTGGCCGCGGCCCTTGAAGTCGGCGCGCTTCTCTCGGGTCCACGATTCTTCCTTGTCGTAGTGCTTGCGGATGCGCTGGTAGAACTCGCGGGAGACGCCGCCGATGGCGCCCTTGTTGCCGATGTCGGTGGCCCCGAGTCCGCCGGTGGTCAGGCCGCCGAGGAAGTTGGTGGGCTCGATGAGCACGACGGTCTTGCCCATGCGGGTGGCCTGCACCGCGGCGGCGACGCCGCCGGAGGTGCCGCCGTAGATGACGATGTCGTATTCCTTCTCCTCGGCGCGAGTAGGAGCGGCGGGTGCCAGCAGCAGCAGCAGAGCAATGAATGGGGACAGGAACCGCATGAGTATCTCCTGAAACGAGGCGATGAATCGTTCGGCGTTTGGAGCCATCGGTGGGACCGTGTGTGATGCGCCAGTTTAGCGAATGGCGGGTCATTTCAGGATCGCGCTTTGAATTTGCCGCGATCGACACCATAATGAAGGGAGCCTGGCGGTCGCGGACCACACCTCATGTTCAACGCGCGGCGTCCAATCCGAATGTCTCGGGACGGTGCTCGCCATCGAGCGCTTACCGGCTTCACGCTCGTCGAGATGCTGCTCGTCGTCGCCGTCATCTCGCTGCTCATCTCGATCCTGCTCCCGACGCTGCGGCAGGCGAAGGACGCGACGATCGTCGCCCTCTGCCAGACGCGTCTGCACACGATGCACAACGCCTCCGTGGCGTACGCCACCGACAACGCGGGCTGGTTCCCGTGGCGAAGCTCCAGCGGCGCGTACATGCCCCATCTGATCAAGGGGAGCAACTTCGATCTCAACAAGAGCTTCGTCGCCAAGTATCTCGGTTCGCGCGAGCCGACCGTGCAATGCCCCGGGAAGCTCAACGACGTCCGCAACCTGACGCTCTGGCCCTCATATGGCGACATTTACTTCTCTTTCCAGTATTGCAATTACCCGGCCGGCGGATGGGTCGTGCCCAAGCCCAAGCTTCAGCGTAGCGGCGCCGATGGCCGCTACGCGCTCTGGACCTGCCTGACCACCTTCAAGGGTTTCAACTGGCTGGGCCACGACGCCCCCGAGACCCCGGTCAAGCCCTCGGGCCAGAACGCGGTGCGGATCGACGGGTCCGCACAGTGGCACCCGTGGGCGAGCCTCGAGATCTTCGTCTTTGTCGAAAGCCACGAGTTTTATTGGCCGAAGCGGTGACGCGCGTCCGCATGACCCCCTCTCCCTCGAGGGAGAGGACAGCTTCATCCGCCGCGTCAGCACGGCGGATGAAGCAGGTGACGGTGAAGACCATCAGACACATTGCGGCGCGCTCAGCGCGTTCGACGTGCATGGAACTCGTCTGGTGAAAAAGGGCACCTCACCCTCACCCGGCTCGGCGGACCTCGCCGACCTCTCCCTCCGAGGGAGAGGTGGGGAGCGCACCACTTTCTACGCCGACAGCACATCCCACAACTTGCGGTAGTACTGCATCACGCGCACAGGGTCGCTCGACTCCGGCACCTCGGCGAGCGTGTAGCGGTCGTAACCGATCGACTTCAGCAGCGTGAACAGTTCACTGAACGGGTAGTTCACGAACAGGTCGCGCATGTGAACGTTCTTGATGTATTTGGCGAGCAGGTGAAAATACTCGGTGATCTTGCCGTCCTTGAGGTCGGTATCGTTGCTGTTCCAGGTGACGCCGACGAGCGGGTGGGCCGCGACGTCCATCATGGTGCGCATGTGCGGCGGGTGGCTGCTGCCGCCGCCGTGGACCTCGACATGGATCTCGACCTTGTGCTTTTCCGCGTGCTTGCCGCATTCTTGAAGGGCGTGGCCGATCTGCTTGAGCGTGTCTTCCACGGGCACCGACTTGGGCAAGCCGTTGGGCCGCACCTTGACGCCGACCGCGCCGACGTCGGCGGCGAGTTCGATGAACTGCTTGCACGTCTCAATGTTGGCTTTCACCACCTCCGCCTTCTCGGAATGAAACTCGCAGACCGAGCCGAGGCCGAAGAGTTTCACCTTCGACTTGGCGAAGCGATCACGCACGGCTTTGCGCTGCCCCGCGTCCATCGACGGCTCGACGCCGTGGGCGTGCGTCGTGCGCAGCTCGACGGCCATGAAGCCGGACTTCTCGCAGGCGGCGATGAGGTCATCAAGTTTCATCTTGTTGCCGAGGTTGTAGGTGACGGTGCCGACCTGGAACTTGCGAGCGTTCGCAGGGGCCGCACCCGTTGCCGCCGCGGGCGCGACGGCCTCGGCAGCCCGGGCCGCTTGAACGCCAGAACCCGCTGCAATCCCTGCGGCAACGGCGGTTGTGCGGGTCAGAAATCCACGGCGATTCACGCGATTAACCATGACGGCTCCCGATGAAATGGGTGTGGGCGGCAAGGCGGTCTATCATACTGATTGCCGCATGTGGCCTCGACGGCTACGTGTGGTCGATATAGATCGAAACTTTGGAGCTTCACCATGATGCGACGTATCGGACAGGTCGTGTTCGCCGGCTTCATCGTGCTGGCGGTGTTTCTGGGCTACAGCGTGGTCCGGACCAACATCGCCGCCGACCTCTACCGCGACCGGCTGCGCGAAGCGGTGAAGGAGAACGAGGCGATGCGGCAGACGTTCAACGAGGCGGTGAAGAAGACCGTCGTCACCGAGTTGGTCGTCAACGATGACGAAACCATCTGCGTGGTCTTCGTCAGCGCGGACAACACGGAGCATGTGGTGCCCACGCCGTTCAAAATGGGCGCGGTGCTTTGGGCCGACTGCATCGTCCAGGACGGGAAGCTGTTCCTTCGCCGGGTCTTCGACGACAACACGGCGCCGATCAACGCGCTGTTCATCGACCCGGTGGTGCAGACTGTGGACTGGAAGCGAGCGGGTCCCAGTGGCAAGGTCCCGCAGGGCATTGCGGCCAATGGGGAGATCAACGCGAAGGGGCGGTGGGTCGTGAGCGCATCGGGGCAGGGGGCGCTGGAACTCAAGAAGGCGGACGACGCCGCCCCGCGCCAGCCGATCGCGCGCGACCTGCAGGTGCGCGACTACAAGGAGATCGAGAAGCAGATCACGACGAAGGTCGACGAGATCGGACCGACGGACGTGTGGAAGTCGCTGTTCGGCGGGAAGCGGGAGTGATTCGAGCACCGTCCCGGCAGGGCGGTGCTGGTCGTGGTCACCTTTCGCGCTCTAAAATAATCCGCCATGCACGTCCGGCCAGCACCACCCTGCCGGGATGGTGCTCCAGCTCGATGCATCGCTGTCTCTCCGCGCCTTTCCTCGTTATCATCCGCACGACCCACGAGGAATCCGCATGAAAGCCCACGAATATCAGGCCAGGGATCTGCTCGCCAAAGCCGGCGTCGCCGTGCCGCCCGCCATCGTCGTTGATACCCCGGAGCAGGCCGCCGAGGCGTTTAAGAAGCTCAACGCGCCGCTCGCCGTGGTCAAGGCGCAGGTCCATGCCGGCGGCCGCGGCAAGGGCGGCGGCGTGAAGCTGGTGCGCTCGGCGGAGGAAGCGAAGAGCGTCGCCCAGACGATCCTCTCGAAGCCGCTCATCACCCCGCAGACCGGCCCCGCCGGCGTGCCGGTGAAAAAGCTGCTCGTGGCCGCCGGCGTCGACATCAAGAAAGAATATTACGTGGCGCTGGCCGTCGACCGCGCGGTCAACGCCCCGGTGCTCATCGCCTCCAGCGAGGGCGGCGTCGAGATCGAAGAGGTCGCGAAGAACCACCCCGAAAAAATCATCCGCGTCACCATCGATCCGGCGCTGGGCCTCCAGGCTTATCAGGCCCGCAAGATCGCCTACAAGCTCGGCTTCGTCGGCGACCAGATCAAGCAGGCCATCGACATCATGACGAAGCTCGCGGCCGTGTTCGTCAAGACCGATTCGAGCCTCGCGGAGATCAACCCGCTCATCGTCACGCCGCCCAGCGCCGGTAAGCCCGATGGTGAAGTGCTCGCCCTCGACGCCAAGTTTAACTTCGACGACAACGCCCTCTTCCGCCAGAAGGACATCGCCGCGATGGCGGACCCGTCGGAGACCAACGAGCTCGAGCTCGCCGCCCAGAAGCACAACCTCAACTACATCAAGCTCGACGGCGAGATCGGCTGCCTCGTCAACGGCGCGGGCCTCGCGATGGCCACGATGGACCTCATCAAGCTGCACGGCAGCGAGCCCGCCAACTTCCTCGACGTCGGCGGCGGCGCCACCGAAGAGGCCGTCACCGAGGCCTTCCGCATCATCCTCGCCGACCCCAGCGTCAAGGGCGTCCTCGTCAACATCTTCGGCGGCATCATGAAGTGCGACATCGTCGCCCAGGCGATCGTCAATGCGGCCAAGCTGGTGGGCTTCAAGGTGCCGTTGGTCGTGCGTCTCGAAGGCACCAACGTGCAGCCGGCCCGGGAAATTTTGAAGAACGCCGCGAAGGATATCCCGATGCTCCAGGCGGCGACGGATTTGACCGACGCGGCGAAGAAGATCGTCGCGGCGGTGAAGGGTAAGAGGTAAGACAGAGACGGTGCCACGGGTCGGCTCGGCGACCCGTGCGATGGTGACGCGATTCACGGGTCGCAGAGCCGACCCGTGGCACCGGCAAGTTAGGGGGCCTTGTGAGTCATCCACATAAGCAGATGCAGCGGCGCGAGCTCAAGGGCACGGCTCGATTCCTAACCTTTTCGTGTTTTCGCCGACTGCCATTGTTCAGCAACGACAAGATCAAGCAGTTGTTTCTCGATCGCCTCAAGGCGCTTCGGCCGGTGCTGCACTTTCAACTCTACGCATGGGTCATCATGCCCGAGCATGTCCACCTCCTCCTGATGCCGCAACTGCCGCGGTTTCCCGTCAGCACCATCATGCACCGTCTCAAACGCCCGTGGCCCAAATGGTGATTGCGCGATGGCGCGACTTGAAGGCGGACATCCTCTTGAAACTTGCGGATGCGTCAGGCGGCACGCGATTCTGGCTGTCTGGCGGTGGCTATGACCGAAACATCGACACCTACGAAGAGTTGAACGAGAAGATGAATTACATCCATGGAAATCCTGTCGAGCGGTTGCTGGCGCCACGATCCGTTGATTGGGCTTGGTCATCGGCGCGGTGGTACGAAGGGTTGGATGCAGGCGGACTTGCGATGGACCCAATTGAGTAGACCAGCAGAATGAAGGTGCCACGGGTCGGCCCGGCGACCCGTGAGGCCACGCTTTTGCTTTGAAGCGCACGGGTCGCAGAGCCGACCCGTGGCACCGGGGGGGTTGCCTTCTCGCACGGGTCGCAGAGCCGACCCGTGGCACCTGTCGCGCCCTTGAGTTTGCGCCGCACGGGTCGCAGAGCCGACCCGTGGCACCGTCATTCACCACCGAAGCTCACCGCTTCTCCGTCATCACCTCCAGCAGCACCGCCACCAGATGCGCCGGGTCCACCGGCTTGGCGATGTGGCGGTCGAAGCCGGCGCTCAAGGCCCGGCGGCGTTCGTCGTCGCGGGTGAAGGCGGTGAGGGCGACGGCGGGGACGCGGCCGCCGTTTGACGGCTTGGCGGTTTCCAGGGCGCGGAGCCGCCGGATGAGTGAGTAGCCGTCTTCGCCGGGTAGACCGATGTCGCTCAAGAATAGGTGCGGCCGCTTGGCGGCAAACGCCTCGATCGCCTCGGCGCTGTTGCCGACCGGCGTGATGAATGCCCCCTCGCTCTCGAGCACGGTGGTGAGCGCCCGGCGAGTCTGCGGCTCGTCCTCGACGAGAAGAATGGCGACGCCTTTGAGGGTGCGAACCATTGCACCGCCGCCCTCGGCCGCGCGAGGCACATCGCCCTGCGGGGCCCGGACCACGGGCAGGGGCAGGCGGACGGTGAAGGTCGAGCCCTGACCGGTCCCCGCGCTCTGCGCCTCGATGGTGCCGCCGTGCAGCTCGACAAGCTGCCTGCTGATCGCCAGGCCCAGCCCGAGGCCGACCTGCGGCCGCGACGCGGAGGTGTCGGCCTGACGGAACGGAAGGAAGAGCTGCGGCAGGAAATCGGGGGCGATGCCGCGGCCGGTGTCGGCGACGGCGATGGTGACCTGATCGCCCTGCCGCTTCAGATCGACCTTGATTTCGCCCTTGGCCGGCGTGAACTTCACGGCGTTGGTGAGCAGATTCCACACCACCTGCCGCAGCCGCTCGGGGTCCGCCGAGCCGGTGCCGGCGTCCGGCGACAGGTGGGCCTCGAGCTTCACACCCTTCGCCTGCGCCGTGGGCAGGATGGCGTCGATCGCGTCGCGCACCACCGGCGCCAGCTCCACCATTTTCCGCTCCAGCCGCAGCTTGCCCGCCTGGCTCTTGGCGCTGTCGAGCAGGTCGTCGATCAGGCGCTTCTGCATCTGGGCGCTCTGGTCGATGGCGTCGAGCCCCTCCTTCATCTGCTGCGGCGTCACGTGGGCCTCGCGCAGCATCTTGGCCCAGATGTTGATCACCGCCAGCGGCGTCCGCAGCTCGTGCGAGATCGTCGAGAGGAACTCGTCCTTCAGCCGCGTCGCCTCCTGGGCCTGGCGGTGGGCCGCCTGCTCGCTTTGCAACAGGGCGTCGCGGTCGGCCTCGCGGTCGCGGTGGAGGGTGACATCGACGAAGGAGCACACGGCGCCATGGGGCCTTTCTTCGGCGGGGTGAAACAGGGGCACGACATTGATCGAGACCCACCGCGTCTCTTCCGCGAGGCGCCGCAGGCCAAGAACCACATCGGTCACCGGCCTGGCGGTGCGCAGGGCCGTGGCGATGGGCATGTTCGCCGCGGGGATCGACGACTCGTCCTCGTCGACGATGTTCGACCCGTCCTGGATCGTCTTGCCCAGCAGGTCCGCCGCCGACCGCTCCAATATCCGCTCCGCCTCCGGGTTCACCGACTGGATGACCTGCTCGGCATCGACCCTCACCACGCCCACCGGCAACGAATGGATGAGCGATCGCTGCGTTGCCGCCGTCTCCTGAACGTCCTTGTCCGATTGGTGGTGGGCGGTGATGTCGCTGAAGGTGATGACGCCGGCCATCACTTTGCCCTCGTCGTCGCAGACCGCCGCGGCGCTGACCGCCACCAACACGTCCTGTCCGTCGGCCCGGCGGAACCACATCGGCTCGGCCTTGACGGCGTCGCGCTCCTGAAGGGCCCGGATCATCGGGTACTGCGACACCTCATACGGCGTGCCGTCCACCCGCCGCGGCTGCCACTGGCGGAACTCATCGATGGTGCGACCGGGCGGCCCGGATGAGGCGAAGATGGCGGACACCGCCTGGTTCGCCATGGTGATCGCCCCGGTGGGGCTTGCCACCACCACGCCGATGGGCAACTGGTCGAGGATCGCCTGGAACTGCGCGCGGGTATCGGAGAGCAGCAGCTCGGCGCGGCGCTGGCCGGTGATGTCGAGGAACGTCACCACCACGCCGTTGATGCGGTTATCCACCGTGCGGTACGGCGTGATCCGCCGCAGGTAGGCCCTCCCGCTGTCGCTTTGAACCTCCGAGGCCACCGTCGTCAGCTTCTGGAGCACCATCTTCGTGTCGCGGATCAGGTGCGGGTCGCTGAACTTCTGGGCCAGGTCCGAGAGCGGCCGGCCCACGTCGGCCGCGATGAACTGCATCAGGTCGCCGGCGGCGGGCGTGAACCGCCGGATCCGCATGTTCAGGTCGAGGAACACCACCGCCAGCTCGGTGCTCGACAGCAGGCTTTCCATGTCGCTGCTGGTGGATTCCAGCTCGTCCATCTTCGCCTGGAGCTGGGCGTTGACGGTGTTGAGCTCCTCGTTGAGCGACTGGAGCTCCTCCTTGCTGGTCTCCAATTCCTCGTTGGTGCTCTGGAGCTCCTCGTTGATCGAGACGCTCTCCTCGTGGGCGGCCTTCATCTCCTCGTTGCTGGTCTGGAGGTCTTCGATGGTGGTCTGGAGCTCGTCGCGGACGCGCTGCAATTCGGCGCCGGTGGCCAGCGACTCCTCATCGGCGCCTGGCTTTCGTGCCTTCGACGGCGGGGCTTCCTCGCGCTCCCAGAAGGTCACCACGAAGTGGTCGCAAGCCTTGGGCGAAAGCGGCGCGACGGTGATCTCGACCCGCCGGCGGCCGCGCGGGGTATCGACGAAGCCGTCGCGGACGGTGACCGGCCCGTTCGACTCCGTCGCCTGCTGCAGGGCCATGCGCAAGGTCGCCCGCATCGGCTCCCGGGCGATCTCCAGGAGGTCGCGGGTCGGCTCGCCGCGCGGCTGGGCGAGGAATGGCTCGGTGTTGCCGTGGAAATACTGGATGCGCAAGGCCCGGTCGACGGTGACGGCCGGGGGCGTGTAGTGCTCCAGGAGGACGCGGGCGGTCATCTGGGCGATCGACCCGCGGGCCAGCGGCAGGTCGGCGGCCCGGGCCGCGGCGCCACCGAGCAGCTCGTGGTTGGGCGCCAGCCGCAGGGAGTCGTGCCGGGTGCGCCCCACCCGGCGGAAGATCCGCCACTTCTTGTCGATGGGCACGAACATCTCGTCGGCGCCGCCGACCGTTTCGCTGGTGCCCAGGAACAAGGCCCCCTCGCTGCGCAGGCCGAAATGGATGACGGACAGCACGTGCCGCTGCATCTCCGGCTCGAGGTAAATGAGCAGGTTGCGGCAGGTGCAGATGTCCAAGCGCGGGAAGGGCGGGTCTTGCAAAACATTCTGCGGGGCGAAGATGACCATCTCGCGGAGCTCTTTGCGGACGCGGTACTTCGCGTCCACCTTCTCGAAAAAGCGCTCCAGCCGCTCCGGCGACATCTCCGCCTCGATGCCGCCGGGGAACAGGCCCGCCCGCGCCATGTTGAGCGTGCGCTCGCCGGTGTCGGTGGCGAAGATCTTGATATCGAGCCGCTTCTTCGCCGCCTCGGCCGCTTCGACGAGCAGCATGGCCAGCGTGTAGGCCTCTTCGCCCGAAGCGCAGGCGGTGACCCAGCAGCGGATGCTGGCGTCCTGGTCGCGCGACTCCACCAGCGGGCCGATCACGCCGGTGCGCAGCGCCTCCCACGCCTCGACGTCGCGGAAGAAGCCGGTCACATGGATCATCAGGACGTCGGCGAGCAGCCCGACTTCACCGGGGCTGCGGCGAAAAACCTTGACGTACTCCTCCAGGGAGGTGAGCCGGTTGAGGCTCATGCGGCGCTGGATGCGGCGGAGCACGGTGGGCTTCTTGTAGCCGCTAAAGTCGTGGCTGGTGCGGGTCCGCAGCACCGAGATGATTTCAGTCATGGCCTGGCGGTCGCGCTGGACTTCGGTGTGGCCCTCGAAGCTGTCCCGCGCGTAGGGGTGGGCCGCGTAATCCAGGAGCATGGCCGGCATCTCGGCGGGGCGGAGGATGTAGTCCGTCTGCCCCGAGTCGATCAGGTGCTGCGGCATCGAGGGGAACTTCGCCGACAGCGGGTCCTGGGCGATGCAGATGCCGCCGACGGCCTTGACTTCCTGGGCCCCCTGCGTGCCATTGGAGCCCATGCCGCTCATGATGATGCAGATGGCCCGCTCGCGCTGCTCGGCGGCCAGCGAGCGGAAGAAGTCGTCGACGGGGCGGCTGTGCCGCGGCTTATCGACGGGGGCGCCTAAGTGCAGATGGCCGTCCTTGATGGTCAGCGTGTGGCCGGGGCGGATGACGTAGGCGTGGTCGACCTCGACCTTCATCCCGTCGGCCACCTGCACGACCGGGATGCTCGCCTTGTTCGACAGCAGCTCGGCGACCATGCTCTCGCGCTCGGGTGGCAGGTGCTGCACGAGCACGTAGGCCATGCCGCTGTCCCTGGGCACCGCATGGAAGAAATCGGTGGCGGCTTCGAGGCCGCCGGCGGACGCGCCGATGCCGACGACCGGGAAGGGCAGCCGCGGGGGGTTTTCGTCGTCGATGGGCTGCGTCAGACGGTCGGGGTGATCTTGCTGGGGCGCGGAACTTTCGCTTGTTGCCGCGACTTTGTCAGGAGGCTTGATGTCCTCGATCTGCTCGACTGATTCCACGGGGGGCGTTGGCACCGCGTCCAGCCCGTTGCCCTTGTCCTTCGCGTTGCCCTTGTGTTCCCCGTTGCCGCGGTCCTTCCCGTTGCCGCGGTTCTTCCCGTTGCCCTGTGCTTTTTTATTTGAAGTGGCCAGGAGGCACCTGTCTTTCTGCGGAGTGACGCGGAGCAAGCCGAGGATCGGTAAACCAGCCTATCCGAAAACGATGAAGCCGCACAGCGATATTCGACGCGAAAGGACTACAGGCAACGGCCTACGGCCTGTCAACCCGGCGGGTGCCACGGGTCGGCGGGGTGCCACGGGTCGGCTCTGCGACCCGTGTTGCGTGAGGCGCACGGGACCGGGTGGCACTGACAAGCGGAGTCCGCGGAGCTTGTCAGTGGCGGAGGACAATCGCCTGTGGCTTCGTACTCCCCTCCCTCTTAGGGAGGGGCGGGGGGAGGGTCGCGTTCAAGTTTGGAAGCAGGCACGATTGGGCGTGTCTTTTGTCAGTTCGCTCGACCCTCCCCTGGCCCCTCCCTGGGAGGGAGGGGAATCGGCGGGTGGCACTGACAAGCGGAGTCCGCGGAGCTTGTCAGTGTCCCTGCCCCGCGTGACGTTCCACACTGACAAGGCCTCCGAGCAGGCCTTGTCAGTGCCACCCCCGAATTGCAATCCACCAGGTCACTTCGCGGCGGCGGCGCGGAGCTCCGACATGGATTTGGGGGCGCGTTTCAGGGCGGTCTTCATCGCCTCCTTGCGTCCCTCGGCGAGCAGCTCGTCGATCTCCGCCATCCACTTCTTCAGCCGGGCCAGCGCATCGGGCAGGTACTCCTCCGCCGGCGCCAGCGACGGCAGCCAGGCGCGGTCCCACTCGACGCTGATCGGGCCCTCGAACCCGATGCCGCGCAGCTTCTTGAGGAACAGCGGGATGTTCACGTCGCCGTCGCCCAGCGGGACGAAGCCGACGCCCTGCCCGATCTTGGTGTCCTTCACCTTCACCATGCGGATGCGGCTGTTGAGCATGGTGACGGCCATGCCGCCGCCGCGCTCGGCGGGATCGGCCGCCGCCGCGTTGGCGACGTTCCAGCACATGCCCACCATCGGGTGGTCCACGATATTCAGGAGCCACCACCACTCCTTGGCGAGCGCGAAACTGCCCGCGTTTTCAAAAACGATCTGGATGCCGAGGTCGCCCGCCTTTTCGGCCAGCGCCGGGATGCGCGAGGCGATGCGCTGGATGACGTTGTTGCGGGTCTCGCCCGGCTCGACCTTCAGGCCGAACACCCGCAGCATCGGAGCGCCCAGCGCCGCCGCCATGTCGATCAGCTTGCCGACTTCGTAATAGGACGCCTTGCCCGCGCCGTCATCGCGCCCGTGCAGCGTTGCGGAGGACGACAGGCAGAGACATTTCACATTGGACGCCGCCAGCAGGTCGCGCACCTTGGCGGGATCGGAAAGGGCCGGGTCGCTGGCGATCTTCGTGCCGCCGGCGCCCAGCGTGCGCAGCTCGACGCCGTCGTACCCCATCGCACTGGCCTGCTGGGCCACCTGATCGATCGACCACGTCGGACACGCCACGGTGCTGAACGCGAATTGAATCGGCATGGTTCGTCCTGAAAAGCCGGATGAAAATGAGCGGGCGTAGGTTAACGGAAATGAAAGGCGGCGGAAAGTTCGGCGGTGCAGCGAAGACCTGGTTGGGTGGCAGTGACAAGGACTGCTCGGAGGCCTTGTCAGTGTGGAACGTCACGCGGGGCAGGGACACTGACAAGCTCCGCGGACTCCGCTTGTCAGTGCCACCCCGATGGGGAGCCTCGCCCCCAATCTCACCACCACACATTGCGATGATCCGGCGGCGGGTCGCCCCCGGGCCAGAACGCCTCCTGGTCCGGCGGGAACAGCGTCGTCGCCGCGTGCCAGTCGGCGAAGAGGATGTTGTACTTCCGCTGCGAGTCATCCGTGTGCCAGCGGCTCTTGGCGAACTCGATGCGGCGGTTGCCCCACCAGACGTAATCGCCCTGGATCACCTTATTGTCGAAGCGGGCCTTGAACTCGCTGTGGCGGCGCGGCCGGACGGCGACGACGCCGGCGGCGGTCACCGTGCCGAAGGCGTACTTGGTGCGGAGCACGTCGTAGCTGAATGGGGCCTGGTAGCTGTTCCCGAAGGCCTTGAAGCAGTTGGTGACGGGGTCGAACGCCGGGCTGTCGTAGGAGTCGCCCAGGTCGGCTGGACACTCGGCGATGCGCGGGTCGCTCGAGTAATGATTGAGCGGCCGCTTCGACTCGGGGATGGCGTTGGCGTTGTAAAGGTTCGACGGGTTGTAAGCGGGATCGCCGGCGACGCCGACGAGGTCGGCCCAGCTCTGGGCCATGGCGAAGGTGTCGACGTGGTCGTCGAGGTAAGCCTGGATCGCGATGCCGCTCTGGTGCATGTTGCTCAGGCACGCCACGTCGCGGGCCCGCCGCTTCGCTTTGGAAAGGGAGGGCGCGGCGATCGAGAGCAGCAGCATGATGATCGAGATGACGACGAGCATCTCGATCAGCGTGAACCCGGGTTGGCGCTTTGTGTCAGTCATTTGATCTGGTGCCACGGGTCGGCTCGGCGACCCGTGCGGCTTGCATTCAAACACGGGTCTCAAAGCCGACCCGTGGCACCGCCGAGCCTCCGCTCATTTGTCCTTGATCCCCACCAGCAGCGACGCCGCCTCGGTCGCCGCCTTGCTGTCCGGGTAATCCTCGACGATCTGATTCAACTTGTCGCGGGCATTGTCAAAATCACCGGCGTCGAGGTAACGCTTGGCGAGCACCAGCAGCTTCGTCGCTTCGCTGTCGATGATCAGCGTCTCGATGGTCTTGCGCTTACCGGCATCGGCCCAGATCTTGTCGGCCTCGGCGGCGGCCTCTTTGCCGGCGGCGGTGTCGCCAAAGCGCTCGGCCACATCGCGCAGCTCGCGGTAGCCGCTGGCGAGGTTGACCGCCAGCAGCTTCTTCGCCGCCGCCAGCCGGGCGCGGGCGGTCGATTCGTTGCCGCCGGCGGCAGCGGGCGGCCCCTTCTCGTTGCCCGGCGCGTTCGGCACTCGGGCCGTGGCGGTCTTGGCCGGGCCGCCCAGCGATTCGAGCAGCTTCTCGACCTCGTTGGTCGGCAGCGCGCCGAACTCCTTGAAGAGACGATCCAGCGTCGACTTGCCGGTCACCGTGTCGCCTGCCGCCAGCGCCTTCTTCGCGCCGGCGAGGCCTTCCTCGCGCAGCTTCTTGAGGCCGTCAATCCTCGCCTCCGCCTCCGCCTTGCGCTTCTCATCGGTGGTGCGCACCGCCGCCTTGCCGTACAGAAGCCACGCGGTCTCGAACTTCCGCATCTTCTCGGCGCGGGCCGCCTCGGACATCAGGGCGCGGTCGGTGCGAATGAGCGGCCTGTCGATCTCGTCGAGCACCTTGCCCACGCCATTGCCCTGCGGGATGTTGTCGCCGAGCTTGTCGATGGGCACGTAGGTGGCGCCGACGAAGCCGTCGTCCTTGAAGCCGCCTTTGAGCAGGATGTTCAATACCTTGTGGTTGTTTCCCGTCTCGGGGCCGGCGAGGACGAAGCGGGTCGCTCCCTTGGACTCCTTGAGCGACGCGTTGACGCCGGGCGCCGCGAAGGCGGCGTTGACCGTCGCGCCATCGACGGTGGTGTTGCGATAAAAGGCGCCGCCCTGAAGCATGATCGCCCCGGCAAACACCTTCGGGAAGTTCATCGCGATCTTCGGCGGCGACGCCGCGCCCTTGAACAGCCCCAGCGCGTAGATGCGGTCCTCATCGATCGTGTACCGCTTGCGCATGTTGTGTACCGCGTCGAGGGCGAGGCCCATCCGCCGCTGCTCCGGCGCCTCGAGCTTGCACTTGCCGGCGCCAACCCAGATGAAGTGACGCTTCTCCAGCGTCAGCCGCCAGATCTCGGGCAACTGCCCGTCATCGTCGGCGATCTCGCTGGAGAAGCCGACGATCAGGCCGTAGGGCTTGCCCGGCTCATGCGAGCTCGGCACGTGGACGTGGAATGTCTCCTTCGCAATGTCGTACTCGGCGGCGCTGCGGGCGATGGTCGGGAACGCCCGCGACAGGCTCGCGACGCTGCTCTCGGGGGCCCGCTCGTCGAAGATGATGTCGAACGTACCGCGCTTCGCTTCAACGACTGGCACAGTCGGCGTCGCCGGGGGGGCGGGCGTCGTCGGTGTCGTCGGGGCAGGCGTGTTTGGGTTCGGCACATCCGTCGACGCGACACCGCTGTCCTTGATCGTCTTGCGCAGGTCCTCGAGCTTCGCCAGCGCCTTGTCGAACCAGTCGGCCGGAGGCACCTCGTTGCCCTTGCCCTTCATCTCGATCAGATCGACCGCGGTGTATCCGTCGGCCTTGTACCCTTCAAACGCGGCCCTGTCGACGACAGCCCGGTCCTTCGACTCGGCGCCGGTGACGAACACGTGAACCCGCTGCTTCCGCGCCACCTTAAGCAGCGCATCCGTCGGCGTGTTGTAGCGGTTCATGCCCGGGGTCTTGAGGTCGCGGTAGAAGCTGGAGCCGAGGATGTGCAGCCCGCCGCCGGTGAACACCTCGGGGTATGCGCCGGCCAGGGTCGAGCCGATCTGTCGGCCGGCGACGCCGCTGGCGTAAAGGCGCGACGGGTCCAGTTTGTACTTGCTGGCCACGTAAGCGGCGGCATCGAGCCCCAGCCCCGCGGCCCGGCCGACCTCATTGAGCTCCTTGGCCGTCGGCTTGTTCGGGCTGATCCAGATCATCTTGTGCTTGTCGAGCACCTGTGACCAGCCGCCGTACGGCATCGGCTCATCGCCCTGATTGATGAACACGATCGCGCCGAACGTGCCATCCGGCTTGTACGCGGCGGGCACGTAAACAGTGAACGACTCACTGGCGAGGTCGTAGTCGGTGAAGGAACCGGGCGCGAAGCCGAGGCGCGCGGTCAACGCCGCCATCTCGCTCAGCGGCGAACGGTCTTTGATGGTTTCGGTGAACTGCCCGGTCTTGGCGGCGTCGTCGGCGCGCAGACCGGTGACAGCGAAGACCGCGGTCGCGACGACGAAAGGCCAAACGAAAGGGCGACGGTTCATCAGCTGACCTCGAAGCAGAAAAGAGGAGATCAGGAAAGAATCACGCAACATCGTTCATTCTAACGACGACGACGGACAAGCGAAGATGAGAACTGAACCCAGCGGGCCGCGCCGAGCATCACGCCGCGCTCCCCGACAGCACCGTCAGCTTGTGCGTCTTGCCCTTCTTCTGCTCCGCCTCCACAGCGGCGAGTTTCTGCTTCGCTTTGCCGTTGACATACTTGCTGAAGAGCATCGCCTTGATGTTGCCCCAGATGCCGCCGAAGGACGAGAACGTGTGGTTCACCGCGCTGGCTTCATACCCCGAATGCACCATGCACTGCTGGCAGCCCGGGTTCCCGCTCGCCCGGCCGTAGTTCTCCCACTTCGTTTCCTTCATCAGCTCCTCGAACGTGTCCGCGTAGCCGTCCTGAAGCAGATAGCACGGCTTCTGCCAGCCGAACAGGTTGTACGTCGGCATGCCCCACGGCGTGCATTCGTACTCGCGCTTGCCCATCAAGAACTCAAGGAACAGCGGCGACTGATTGAATTTCCAGCCCTTCTTACGGTTCGACAGCATCGTCTCGAAAAACTCGTGCGTCTTCTCGCGCTCGCGCATGAACGATTTCTGGTCCGGCGCTTTCGCATAGGCGTAGCCCGGCGACACCATCATGCCCTCGACGCCCAGCGCCATCATCTCATCGAAGAACTCGCGCACCTCGGCAGCGTTCGACGTGCCGAAGACCGTCGTGTTGGTGGTGACGCGAAACCCGCGCCGCACCGCTTCCTTGATCGCCGCGGCCGCGATCTTGTACGTGCCCTCCCGGCAGACCGCAAAGTCGTGGTTGTCCTCGGTGCCGTCCATGTGAACGCTGAAGGACAGATACTTCGTCGGCTTGAACTGCTCCAGCTTCTCCTTCAGCAGGATCGCGTTGGTGCAGAGATAGATGTACTTCTTCCGCTCAACGAGCGCCTCAACCAGCTCGACGATGTGCGGATACATCAACGGCTCGCCGCCGGGGATCGACACCATCGGCGCCCCACACTCATCGACCGCCTTGAGGCACTGCTCGAGCGTCAGGTGCTTCTTCAGAATGTGGGCCGGGTACTGAATCTTCCCGCAGCCCGCACAGGCGAGATTGCAGCGAAACAGCGGCTCGAGCATGAGCACCAACGGGTACTGCTTCCGCCGACGGAGCTTCTGCTTGAGCACGTACGACGCGACGGTCCACATTTGCGAGATCGGGACACCCATAAGTGGAGCCATCCTAACAGGAACGCGCCGCCGACGATGCCGACGGGGGTGCCGTCACGGGATGTTGAGGCTCCCGCCGAGCCGCTTGATGCGAGGGCGAGGCTCCCGCCGAGCGGTCGTTTTACCGGTTTGATGCCACTGGCAGTCCGCTGCCAGTGCGATGCGTCGGTGATGATCGAAGATCCCCGGCACCGGCATCGCCTCTCAAATCGCCACACCCACGGCATTCACCCCGTAGAACAACGCTTGCTCGATCCCTACGATCTAACCTTCCCCGCCGGCGCGGCAATGGCTGCGGACCCACCGGGCGACCCGTTCATCCGCACCCCGCCGCCCCACCCCGCCGGCGGCCCACTCGCGAAGCGAAACCCCCACATGTTCCACCGAGTCCCGGGTACCTGCGAAGCCATCAAGCGCGAGTTGCAAACCTACCGCGCCGTCATCCGCCACCCGCGCACGCCGCTCCTGGGCCGGTGCTGCCTCGCCGTCGCCATCCTCTATGCCGCCCTCTCCTTCGACCTCATCCCCGACTTCCTCCCGATCGTCGGCCACCTCGACGACGTCATCGTCATCCCCCTCCTCTTCGCCGCCGCCGCCTACTTCGTCCCGCAGGAAGTGATCACCGAGTGCCGACGGCGCCAGCCCAGGAGGTGAAACGGATCGGCGGAATTCAGACCGTTGCCCCCCATCCTCCCGCGAAATGCCCCTTTCCGATCCCATCGTGGCC
>Ga0163150_10003852_pt1 | contig 20604 bp, 19 predicted proteins | sample OliLakLV19P2IB_FD_148628 | JGI IMG/M metagenome (GOLD analysis project Ga0163150, IMG submission 148628) | Freshwater microbial mat bacterial communities from Lake Vanda, McMurdo Dry Valleys, Antarctica - Oligotrophic Lake LV.19.P2.IB | ecosystem: Environmental > Aquatic > Freshwater > Lake >...
CGCTCGGCAACCCGCCGGACTGATCGTCTGGTGGGTTGTTTTTCTTCAACTTTGGACATCGGAGTGATGCCTCAAAAATCCAATGCGAAACGGGTGTCCGGTGAAACTTCGGTTTTCTATTCGTAACGATAAATAGTCAATTTTGACCCACAGATTCTGCGGAAGAGCCAAAAAAGCAAACCGTTCCCGAAAGCAACATGCTTCGGTACTCCATCAAACTTCTCAAACCAAGTGAATCAATCGTTTGTCGACCAAATCGATTGTTTGTCGACCAAATGTTTTCAGTTTGCCAACGAAAAATCGTGCGATTCGACTAAAAACAACCCATCATTCTGGATCTTTGATTCAAGGCAATTCTCGCGCCGGAATTTGCGTTGAAGGCAACTTAGGCAATAAAAAAAGCCGACGTGGCGGCAGACCCAAAGGTTTTCAACCGCGTCTGTTTACTGATCACCAGATTTCTGAAAATCACAAAATCATTTTTGACTTCCAGATCCTATCGCAAGCTCACGTCGAGCTAATTTACAGAATCGGACCGACTCACTTTTGAAACGAGCGTCCCGGCTTCCTTCGAATCCATCCGAAGAAAATCTTATCTACACGCAATTGGCGTTTCTCCGATACACGAAAGGACTCGATTCCGTTGGGATTGTAACTCAGCACGAAGTCTATCTCGATTCACGCGCCGATCCCGACGAGGTTGCCAATCAGATCGACGCATCGCTGCGGTCTGGACCAGTTGCTACGACGACGCGGCGTAAAGGAGCGTTTCAAACGAGCACACTTTCCGATTTAGTAGATCCCTTCGGATTTGCTCTTTGGTTGGGCTACGCATGCACCGGCTTAGTCTTGTCACTCATTGCAGCCACGATGTTCATGGCGGTTCAGGATCGAGTGAAGGAACATGCAATCCTACATACATTGGGGGTCCGACCGTGGCGAGTCTTCGACTTGTCATATCCGAAAGTCTCGTACTCTGTCTCATTGGCGGCCTGCTCGGCACACTCACAGCATTGTCCATTCTTTACTTCGGTGGTATGGCCATTGACGCTGAAGGAGTCACTATTGCGTTTCGACCTTCCTTCGAATTCGCAATCTTAGGATTGGAACTATCGTTGGCAGTTGGCATGATTGCCGGGCTCGTACCTGCCACCCAAGCTGCCGGGATGAAAATCCGACAGAACCTCAGCAGCTAAAATTTTCTCTCGAGATTTTAAGGATAAAGCTATCGAAATGATCGCTCAAAGTCCCGCCGGAATCGGCACTCCGAAGGCATGGTTGGGTAGGTGCGGGTAGGATCGCTAAGACCGCAGTTTCATTCGCCTTCGTCGTCCATCATCCATTGGGGCCAAGCGCCTTCGGCGTCAGCGGGCGAGCCCCAATGGATGACAGCCGACGAAGACAGGTTGAATAAAAAGCAACTTATTTGCAACACTCTTTCGGTTGCTTGCAACAACCCTCTCTAGATGCGGTGAGTACACGTTTTGCAACTGGCAACGCGTCGGCTCGGCCGTGGTTTGCTCTTTCGCTTCATGCTCTGGGAAGACTTCTTAACCCCAGCACTCGTTGACTTTCTTGAAGGCCAAGCACTTTCGCCGGCTTCAGAAAGTCAATGAGGACTGGTGGTGCATCCTCAAGATTTTTACTCGTTTTTATTCCAAACCTGGAGAAAGAAATTATGGCAAATTTAACAAAGGCATCGTATCAACTCTTTTCGCGACCCGATGATGAGCGCTTCGATGATTTTGAGACGCTCTATGAAAGTTGCAGCAACCGAAAGGAGGATTCGGAAGTTCATTGGAAATCGACCGCGGAAGTGATCCCGATGAACTACCTCGGCAGGCTCGGACTCAAGATTTCTGGCGACCGGCACTATCGCTTCAACGACTGGAGCTTTGGCCAATCCTGTCAGCTCGCGGAAATCAAGAAAGAGACAGTCAATCGATTGAAGCCCGATACGGCGGCTCAAGTATTGATGGAAACGATCCCCAATGGTGCGAAACCTTTTCAGGTACTCACCCAAGGCGATTCGATCCGATCGATTCATGGAGTGTCCTATACTGCTTCAGTCGATCGACACCACGAATGTTGTTGGGCTGCGCGACAAAAGTATCATTTCAATTTTGATCTACACGGCCGCTCGAATCGGTGCCGTATCGAAACTCAAAGTCAAAGATCTTTACGATTCCGGCGACCAATATTGTCTCCACTTTATCGACAAGGGCGGCAAATCTCGCGAAATCCCCGTCAGACATGATCTTCAGAGCCTACTTTTCGAATATCTCCGCGCCGCCGATACCTTACTCGGTCAAGACAACCATCGTCCGATTTTTACGACATCCAATCGTCGAACCAAAGATTTGAACATACGATCGATGACATCAAACGACATTGGGCGCATGGTCAAGCGCCGCATGAAAGCCGCCGGACTCCCCAACCGCTTGTCGCCCCACTCCTTCCGAGTCGCGACCATAACGTGACTTGGACGTAAGGATCGTAAGTTTCAGTCACTCTAATCCTGCGACCCGCGAACTGTGCGAATCACTAATTAAGTGAATCGATGTCTGAGGCGCTCTCGAAAAATTGTCGCGCATTCAGAGAGGATGGTCGATGCGGACCATTTCTTAAAAGCACTCTGAATCCTCATGTGTGACAAAGTCTCAGAAATCTTGGCGACAGGTGTGACTTAGCCGCTTGTAACCTGCTTGGGGCTTCTTGTTAATCGGCGACTTTCGCCGTGCGTTCCTTTCTGCCAGGGCAGAGTACCGAATCGCTCGTTTCCTGCCCGCAATCCCCGCCAGAACAACGAATCTATCGAACTCTCTCGGTTAACGGGAACAGGCTAGTTAACAGAATTGGCCAACCCGAGAGTAAAACCGGCCGCAGAGCTATTTCGTGGGTGGTTCTTAGCTTTCCTGGGCTCCGGCGATGCTAGGAACCGCCAGATTTGAGAGAGATAAAGAGATTGGCGATGAACTGGTAAGATCGTATACCGGTCTAGCTTGACGTCTGCCAGAACTAGGTTAGCGTTGTGCGAGCTTGCGTACCGCGGCAGTCGGCCTGATCGAACTCGGTGCTGGCCGTTCCGGGCGGCGAGATTATATGAGCTCGTAATAAAACAGAGTGAATCCAAGATGGAAAGACTAAGGAGATTTTTCTGTGAGCGATGAATTGCTAGAGAATTTTGATGAGTCGCTGCCTCATGTGACTTTTTACACCGAAGGCGAAGGCCGCTGGTTGAAGCGGGTTTGGGCGGTGCAATGTCCTGAGACGATTCTACTCCGGGATCGGTGCCAGGGTGTTGCCGGTCACTTGGGCGATCATTGGTGCTTTCAGCCGGATGGATCGTACCACTACAAGCCCCACGAAACGGATCCCAAGCGGAAAGAGGTCGGTTGCGGGACGAATCCGCCGGGAAGCTCCGAGTACCGAACGCCATTGGAGATGCGCCGCTATCGGTATGCAGCCCATTATGAAGACAGCGACGTTACCGATCCAAGCGAAATTGCAAGGCTGCAGCGAGGCGAGTTCGCTCCGCATGAATCGGCCAATCTACCTTGCACGGAAGAGCAGATCGAAGAGCTTCGCAAACTTGGGCGTCTCGATTCGGACGCGCGACAGATGCGACGAGATCTAGCCGCGTCACTGAAATACAGAATCAAAGACTTTTCAAACAAGTCAACGACGACAGACATTGAGACTCGCTTCGATGCAGACGTGGATCGGTTCAGCAATCTGGAGACTGGCCAGACCGCAACGATTGATGCGCCGCTGGCGATGCAACTGATCACCGAAGCAGCAGTGCGATTGACTCCTCAAATCGGTCGAGTACTCGACATCGGTTGCGGTGCTGGAAACAACACGCTGAAGCTGAAAGAGGTTTACGGTAAGCCATTTGCCTGTGACCTGTTGGATCTCAGCCGACCAATGCTTGAACGCGCTAAAGAACGAGTCTTGCAAGCCGGTATCGAGACCGTTGAGCTTTGGCAAGATGATTTCCGAGATGCGGAGTTGCCACGCGAAAGCTACGACGTGATCCTGGCCGCTGCGGTACTGCATCACTTGAGAGATGACGAGGATTGGCAAGCGGCATTTGAAAAGCTTCTGTCGCTACTTAAGCCAGGGGGATCTGTTTGGATTACAGACTTGGTCGTTCAAGAAACCGTTTCAATCCACGAACTGATGTGGTCTCGTTACGGAGATTACCTCGAAGGTCTTGGTGGAAGCGCGTATCGACAGAAAGTTTTTGACTATGTCGCGAGAGAAGATTCACCACGCTCGGTCACCTATCAACTGGAACTACTCCGCCGCGTTGGCTTTGCTCACGTCGAACTCCTGCACAAGAACAGTTGTTTCGCCGCGTTTGGTGCTTGGAAAGAATAGAGCGATGGCCGACCGATTAAAAGTCCTTTTCGTTTGTAGTAGGAACCAGTGGCGCAGTCCGACCGCTGAAGCTATCTACCGAGACGACGCAAGGGTGTCGGTCCGCTCGCGTGGTACCTCCAGTGCGGCGGTGCGGACGATAAGAGAGAATGACTTAACATGGGCCGACCTGGTGCTCGTGATGGAACAAAAACATCGAAGCGGCGATCTGCTAAGCCAGTATGGCTGGAAGTGGCCTTCAAGATAAAGGTTTAAGTTTGACGTTCCTAAACCATTGGAGGTATTCTTTATCGTAGGAAAAACTTATGTCGGCAAATGAATGGATTCTGGAAGGAGATGGGTTCTGCTTGTTGAGCCATGCGGTTGGTGCAAAAACGATTCAGCGATTGTTGACCGTTTTCGATGATGCATTTGAAGATGATTCACAGGCGGTGCGTGCTCGATCGAGTCGTGGGCACGTTTATGCAGCGAGGAATTTAATCGAGTCGATTCCCGACGTCTCGACTGTATGGCAGGTCGATCCGATGCTCGCGTTACTTCATGTGAAGCTTGGCAACGGCTGCGGCTTGGTAAGAGCACTTTTTTTCGACAAGCCGCCGGAACGCACATGGAATCTACCATGGCACAAGGATACTTCGATCGCGGTAAAGGATAATTCAATAAAGTCTCCAACATTTTCAAGGCCGACGATCAAGGCTGGTGTGCCACCTGTCATTGCCAGCGATGATATTCTTCGCCAGATGCTGACATTGCGAATCCATCTCGATGACGTCACAGCCGAAAACGGGCCACTTCAGGTGATTCCCGGATCGCATGTTTCAAGCGAAAGCGTTGGAAACGGTATGCATACGGCAGTTTCCATTCATGCGTCGGTTGGCGACGTATTGGCAATGCGACCGTTAATCAGCCACAGCAGCAGTTCGTCATCGCCAGGCACGAAACGGCATCGTCGAATTTTGCATTTAGAGTTCGCGGCGTCGGAAACATTACCTGATAATTATCAGTGGCATAACTTCATTCGGCCAACTTTCGTGGAACCAATTGCAACATAAAAATGATTGCACTCGGCCTCTGAATCCCTCATCTGGCCAACTTGCCGGTCTTGAGGTCCACACATGTGATGGAATTTACGATAAGGTCCGAGTACCGGATCCGATACGACTTATTCGAATGCCTTCGCAACAGGACGTCGGATAGACGATCTAGTACTAGATTGTGCGTTGCCGAGGGTGATGAGAGTTGTAGCGGGGCAGGAATCGAGTGACTCAATGGATTCTTGATCGCCGAGTGATTCCGCGCAGAGATGATCACGGGTCAGAGTCGCCAGATTTTATACAAATGACTCCCGCCTTAAACCCAGGACTTACATGAAACCCAGGACTTATATGGATTCTTTACCCCTTTGAATGATTTGTCTCTTCGATTGGCGAGGAAACTGGGCTCTCAGAGACAGATTGGCTGGTCATCGCGAGATGCTATAATGGTGGGACAAGCGCTAACTCAAACGGCGGGAGAAAACTCGTGTCACAAATACCAATTACCGATGTCAAATCGAATGCTCACAAAATTATCGATGGGCTTCCGGCATCAGCGACCTGGGACGACGTTATGTATCGAATCTACGTTCGTCAGAGTGTTGAATCTGGACTAAAGGATGTTGAACAAGGTAACACGATTCCTGTTGACGTGGTACGGAAGCAATTCGGACTTACGGAATGAATGTTGAATGGACCGGAAATGCCGTTGCACAGCTAAAGGGTATCCACGACTACATTGCTAGAGACTCAGATTTTTTCGCAAAAAGGACGGTGGATCGTCTGACCTCACGGTCGATTCAAATTCAGGTTCATCCTTTTTCCGGCGAGATGGTACCCGAGTTTGGCGACGAAACAATTCGAGAGGTGATTGAAGGACCCTACAGAATAATTTACCGGGTTTCTCAGTCTGCCCTGTTCGTGCTTGCTGTCATTCACGGTTCTCGCCTGCTCACGCAAGAGTCAATGGAAAATCAGGGGTAACACAATTGCATCGAAGCCGCGTCCGCACGTGCCCTGGTGGGTGTGACACAACCTACTTCGCGATCTTTGGCCATCAACCGGAAAACGACGGGATGAATGTGTTGTCGAATTATTACTGGATTGATGATGATGGCCACACCAACGGCATATTTGTCTATTCAATAAAGAAGAATGAAGCAGCTGTTTTCACAGGCGTGCTATTTCAAACGAATCAATACTTCATTTCGTCTCAGCGGACCCGGCGTGAAGGGCGGGTCGTAAGATGCGGTTTCGACGCCGCGTGATTCGGCTGAGTCGTCAGCAATGAGACCTTTGTTTTCCATCCAGGTTCGTAGCTTGGCTTCCGATTCCTTGGCAAGCTTAGTATTGAGTTGGCCGGCAAACCGCAGAACGGCAAATCGGCCTCCGATTCGTTTGCGAACGTCGACGCCTTCGCCAGTGGGCGCAGGGACGCCTTCGACGGTAATATCTTTGGGCATCACGAAACCCATTTGAACTGCCGAATCCGCTTTGTCATTTTCCATGAAGACCGGTGTGGTCATGGAGATTTTTTTGTCGGATTCATTCGCGCCGCTGATGTAACGGAACAGTTTCATGAAACTACCATCGCGACCTTGAGCGTCCATCTTGGTAGAGGTCGCGACCAACATTAAGTCGGGGTATTCACGGACTTCGAACTTGCCATCTGAAGTAACGACCTTATATTCGGCCGACTCGTAGGCTGCCCTCGCCATGGTGTTCCAAGCAAACACGCCGGCCATGACGAGAATCGCGATTGCTGAAAGATAAATCATTGGTTTGCGTTTCATTCGTTTTGCCTACAAGAACATGACCACGACGCGATTCGAAATCGAAACACGTTTCAAACCATTTTAGGTAGTCAACTAGCGCCGAGAGAAGCGGAGGAAGAATATGTTCGCGTGGAAGGTCAAAACTGGGAAACGGCAATCGGGACAGGCTCCGACGCCAATTTGCAACAAATTCCGTGAAAGACGGCTGGATTTACCACAGGAAGCGGCTTTACCACGGAGTAAAACGGTAGATTTCGGTAAATTATCCTTGCTTTAGTTTACTGAAAATGCCATAGTTACTCGGTAGTAAACATTTGTTTTTCAGTGAATTCATGAACCCACTACCGCCGCAATTCGATCACTTGCTCACCCAAGTACTCTCAGAATTGGGTGCTTTCCAAGTATCGACGAACCCAGATCGCAAAGTCGCGGATCGCGATTTTCGGGTTGTTCAACCGGCTGGTTCCGACTTTCACCTTGAGGTCAAAGAGTTCAAGCGGATCACGCCAGCGATCGCAGAGTCCGCCTGTTTGACCCTAAAGCGAAATAGCGATGCAACCGGCGCACAGCCAATACTCTACGCCTCCGTGGTGTCTGATCGGACAGCCGAGATCGCGATCAGGCATGGAGTGTCATGGATGGACTTTGCGGGAAACTGTCGCTTGGTGTTTCCTCCGTACGGAATCTATGTGCGTCGTAGCGGCATCGACAATCCGTTTGGCAAGCAACTACCGAAAGTGCTAAACGTCTTTTCGTCGAAGTCCAGTCGCGTGGTCCGAGCAATGCTTCAGGATCCATTCCGAGGTTGGCAACTCAACGAGCTTGCCAGTCGCCCCGATGTTCAAATCAGCCCCGGCCTGATGTCGCGCATTAAACGTTCTCTTGTCGAGGGCGGTTATGCGTTGATGCTCGAAGGACAACTTCGCTTGAAGCGCCCCGATGATTTGTTGGACGATTGGGTGAATCACTACCGAACCCACAAGCCCAGAGAATACGGTTTCTACATGCGCGGTGAACTAGAGCAAGTTGAGCAACAAGTTGCGAACTGGTGTTCAAAATCCAGCAGCGAGTATGCGCTTTCGCGTTTCTCCGCTGCATGGCGTTTGGCACCTGAAGTACGCTACAACGTGGCGAGCTTTATGGTTTCCACGAACGCAATTCTGACTGAACCATTTATTGACCTCACAACCCATTATGGCGCACGCAAAGTTGATTCGGGTGCAAATCTCATCCTGCAAATCTCGGACGATGAAAGTTACTTTAGCAATCGACTCGGCGATACACTTCCGACAACGTCTCCCTTGCAAACTTACCTCGACTTAAGGGCAATGGATGGTAGAGGTGAAGATGCGGCTACGGCCATCTACGAGAAGTACTTGAAGCAGAAATTCACGGAGGCGACTGAATGGGCGGCGGAGAATCATGAAGGAAACTGAAGCGGCACGCGCGGTATTACTCGAAGTACTCAATGCGCTCGGCGCTATGCGTAATGAATTGGTCATCGTGGGTGGCTGGGTGCCAGATCTACTGTATCCGACGAGCAATCACATGGGATCGTTGGATGTCGACTTAGCGGTATCGCCTAACGCGATTGGTGGGAACGCATATTCATCGATTCGCAAGCGCCTGACCAAAATCGGCTATACGATGCATGAGTCGCCTACTCGATTTTTCAAGCATCTTCCTGGCCTCGCCAATCCCATCAAGATTGACCTGATCACTGGCTTGTACGTCTCGCAACAAAAGCAGGATTCCATTCTGGTTGACGAGATTCGCATCAACGCACTTCGCGGTATCGACCTGGCCAGGAAGGTACACGGGCTCTCGCGGACGGGAATTGGCAAGGACGCATTGCAATTGCTCCGAGCCAAGTTCCGCACGTTTGATTCTGTCGGTCCAATATGGGCCGGTCGGGCAGCAGCCACAGCGGGTGAAGACACTGTGCAGTTTCAACGTGCGGCATTTGAAGATGCGGATGATTTATTCAGATCGCTTGATGCGATTTGAGAGTGACGCACTGCACCTAATCCCTCGCTGTAAGCCAATAGCTAAATTGAGGTAAGAACCTCAGTTTTGGAGATAGTATTTCGTCTCTCAGGCCGAATGACACCCCTTTTGTGACTCTCTATTTAGCGAAAAAACGCCCACTGTTTTACGCTCGATTGGAGTCTGGCTCCCGCAACTTGTTTTGGATGTAGCAAACCATCGCTACCCCAAGGTTATCGAAAAAGCCGACGTCTCACCACGTTGGCTTTTTATGTTTCAACGCCAAGTCCTACAACTACTTACGATCAGCCTCAAAGTCTCAGACTCTCGACCTTCGTTTGAAGTGAGACTTTCCGTTTCCTCACTGTCGACCCCTGAAATTGGCCTCGACCCCGAAAATCTCTCCACTCTCCAAGTCTCTATCCCTTCGGGTTACCAGCCGTTACTCTCCCTCAATCACCCGAAAAACCCAGGGTTGCGCTCGGTGAGTTGAATCGGCAGATCCAAATTTCGATCGCGATAGGTTTAAAAACCGAGTAACACGAATACCCTCGCAAGGTGCGAAGCATTTCGAATCGCTGACTCAGAGTCCGATCAATCGTGACTTCGCAACGATCCCTTTGGATTCAAATTCATACGAAACCGATGGAACATGCTGTACGTTGCGATCGCATGCGCGATCCACGATCCGAGTACGTAGGACAACGCACATTCCCATCGAATGAAGTTACATCCAACCGCAATCGTCATCGCCGAGGCAGCGATCGTGCTCGATCGGAGGACGTCGCTGACAACCAAGCGTTGCTGGCGAGCGAGTTCGATTAGTTTTCCGGTTGCCGATCCACTCTGAACCGAAATCGGTTCCGGAATTGCCGGCGGGTTGCACTTGGTTTCGAATGCAGGCGTTGGGTATTCGAGCTCATTGCCGATCGGATGCGCAGCTAGATCCATTCGACGTGAGCGACGAGCCCTTTCGAACCGAATAGCTGACGTGATCGAATTTCCGTAAAGCATGATCAATTCCTCGCACAAGTGATAGGATCGTATCGGTTTGAAAAACGCGGGTATTCGGTGCCATCGAGACTTCGGCCCTCGAACGGCATCACCGTTCCGCTACCGAGCCGTCTCGACGAACTCTGGTTTCAGAACCAAATAACCACGTCGACCGAGAGTCTGACAAGAATTCTTAGAAATCCCTTTGCCATCACGCTCACCCGGCGCGAGGCAACATATGACAGCTATTTGGATCGCGATCTTCTTCGCGTGCACGCCGAGCGGTCGATCGAAATGTCGATAGACGGCTTGACAACGGCGGTCTGATGTCGCACAAAATCGTATCACTTTTGTTTCCGACAAGGAATTAATTCTGTTGTGAAAGTCGTTTGCCCTCCGATTGTGCTCGACACCAATGTCTTGGTTGCGGGAGCGTGTCGGCATGCCTTAAGTCTTGCGTATCGGCTATTGCTTACCGTCCTACAAAAGCGAGTGGCGATGATACTCACCGAATCGATCATCGGTGAGTACCTCGACGTTCTTTCGCGACGACATGTGCGGAGCCTAACTGGATTAACGGTGAAGCAAAGTAGCGAATTGGTTCTCAATTTGATTGCATTGTCTTTCCAGACTCAGTTGCATTTTAGCTGGCGACCCAACACCGTTTGAATTGATGACACGCTACGACGTGGAGAACTGAGCATGGCAACGCTTTCATTGCGGATGAGAGATGATTTGAAAGAAAAGGCGCAGCAAATGGCTAGCGAGCAGGGTGTATCGCTCAACAGCTACATCAACGCAACGCTCGCCGCCACCATCGCCCAACAAGAAACGCTAGTATTGTTCGGAGATCGCTTGCGTGAGATAGATCAAGATTGACTTCACGCTCGCGTGCTGAAATTTATGTCCCAGCCACGAGCCGGAACCGAACCAACACCTGAAGAAATCGACCGCGCACGCTCCGGCAAGCCATGAACAAGGAAAGGGGGGGACAAGCCTGGGCTGTTAAAAATTCGGTATTGCAATCCAAATTGAACGCCTTTTTTCAAAGCCGTTTTTGTTCTGCACCGATTCAACCGATTGGTAACTGAAAGCCCAAGCTTGCGTCGTGTGCACCCGTTCGTATCTACGCAACCTTCCTGGTTGAGTAAATCCCGCTGGCTTGCCCAGCGGATCGTTCGGTTCTGGCCCTACTGAACCAGCGAGCTGCGTCGACCAATCTCTTTAGGGCCAAGCCGAAACTTCCGCTGGGCGAGCCAGCGGGATTCTCTTGCGGGGAAACGTTGCTCGGAAGGGCGAAGTGTGCAGGTGCCAATTGGCTCCCCTATCCACGCCCTTCGCGGACTCAGGGACGTGCCAGCCAGTGTAGAACAATTGTCTCAATTGTTCAAAGAACCGCGAGAAACCTTTCCATGATTCTCGACGCCGGAACGATGGGATACATTTTTCGACACGTGTTGGCGCTGCCGGAACAATTGAGACTGAGCTAAACGATTGGCTAGGTCGCACTTTGATACTCAATAACTCGTAATTTGGGAACTCGCCTGAACTCCAGCACATTGGTAGTTAGCAAGTCGTAGTCATTCTCCAAAGCCGTTGCCGCAATCCAATAGTCGTGAGGACCGATCGTCGTTCCTTTCGACGAGAGTATTCCCATGGATCATCGAGTTCCTTCAATGATGATCGTACTTGGTTAACGTCTGCTTTAAACTGCTCTGCATCATCGCCAAGCCGCGGTAGCGAGCGAAGAGCTCGATCCAGATCAGCAAAGGTCTTTGGACGCTCGATTGGAACGAGTCGGGCAACGGGTACTTGCCCCTCCGCTAGTTCAACAACAACTCTGTCGCGGGCTACGTGGCGAACCAGATTGGGCCAATCGATATTGCTCGCAAGAATTTCATGTTTTTCCATTTTCTTCTCCTTTCGACAGTATACTTTGACCTGTCCGTGAAATCGGCACCACCTCAGCATTGCTGTTGATAGGCTTAGGGATTCAGACTTGGGTATCCGCGGAGCGTTGGAAGAATCAGAAGGAGCAAACACGCGTTGCGGCGGAATCGCTGCAGAATAACCTTGGTCCTTCGATCCCCGTAAACATTAAAGAACTCCGAAAGTTGCCTAAAGAATTGGCTCTCGCGGATTTGACCATGCGATTCGAGTCAACGACGAATCCCCGACATAAACTCGCCCTTTCATACGCTTTGGCAGATTACGGTCGCGCGGAAACAGAATACGTGGTCTCGCGAATCGACGACATCGCCGATACGGACACTGGCAATTTTATTGACGCTCTCAAGTTCGATCGCGACAATGCAACTGCTGAATTAACGAACGAAGCCACAAGATGTACGGACAAGACTCTTTGGCGTCGGAAAGCGAAACTAGCCATCGCCTCGTTAGCTTTGGGTAATTCAGAAATCGCCAATGACATGTGTACGTATGAAGACCGACCGGATCCCGAGCAGCGGACATTGTTTATCGACGAGTTTCCTCGTTGGGAATTAGATATCGGAGAACTGGCGAGTACGGTTCGGGCGACCGAGAGCTCGGCTTTGCGATCTGGTATTTGCCTAGGAGTTGGCAGCATTCCATCCGAACGCGTCTCGGAAGCGAATCAAGAATTGTGGAAAACTCTCGCTTCGGAGTGGTTCGTTGAAAAGGGAGATACATCGACGCACAGCGCAGCTAGTTGGTTGTTGCGCCAATGGAAATTCGACCTGCCTTACATCCCCAAGCAAAATGAGATCATGTCGCAGCGAGACTGGTTTGTGAATTCGGTCGGTTCCACGATGCTTCGGATCCGGCCCGTTCCATCAGATGTAAATCTGGCCAATCCGATAGAAAAAGATCGGCAACAACTAAAAGGCTTAGCAAACGGCGCTCTCGAGATGGAAAACCCAAAGACACTCGATGAGTATTGGGTTGCCGATTGCGAAGTAACGCGTGGCCAATTTAAGCAGTTTATTGCCGATGAAAAGTTTCCTGCAACGGAGAAGCCGATCAATTGGCCAGGAATTGACGTCGAAATCCGTCCAACAGCCGCCCATCCCGCCCAGAGGGTGAGCTGGTACGATGCGGTCATGTACTGCAACTGGTTAAGCTTGAAAGAAGGGCGCAGTCCCTGTTACCGACGTTCAGGGACCAAGTAAATGGGCACTGATAAAGGGTACGAAGCTTGGGAAGAGATCCCTGGTGCAACTGGCTATCGTTTGTTGCACGCAACGGAGTGGGAATATGTGTGTCGTGCGGGAACGCAGACAGAGTGGTCGGTGGGCAATGATGAGACGCTATTGGTAAAGTTCTGCCAGATGCCATCGTCGAAGTCATCGATTGTTGGTTCCAAGTTGCCCAATGCATGGGGCTTTCACGATATGCACGGCAATGTGTATGAATGGTGCTTTGACAAAACTAACAGTTCGGTGGGCTCGCCCCGGGTGCTCCGTGGCGGCAGTTGGGGCGGCACGGTTGCGAGTTGCCGGTCAGCGAACCGGGGCACGAGCGCGCCGTCGGACCGGAGCGGCGGCATGGGATTCCGGCTGGCCCTGAGTCCGTCTATCGAGTCAAGTAAAAAGGAAGCGGAGCCATCGGGCGGAGGCACGGAGGGAGCGACTGCGGAGCAGCGACCGGAGCTGCCGTAGCCGGATGGCGTAGCGGAGAATTGTAGAACAATTGTCCCAATTGTTCATGTATTGCGAGTTGGACGAGACAAATGAGCGACAATCGTTCAGCACTGCGGGGGTGCAGGGGCCATGCCCCCGCTCGCGTTTTTTTTGGAATTCGATCATGGGTCTTCGATTTTCGCTCGTGCCCAGGCTCCGCCTTGGCACGCACTGTCTTGGAGGCTCCGCCTCCCATTCCATCGAAGCTCCTTCCAACCGATTCACCCTAGGTAATCGCATCACTGCCAATCGACGCATACGTCGATCGGTTCTGTCATGCCGGCATAAGAACGTGCGCTTGAGTACCGCCAGTGGGTTGATCTGGGGACCAACTCGTCTGGGCCATTTGCGTCGATTATTTGGAGACGGCGGCATTTTCGGCAAGTCTTCAACCAACATTGTCAAGAAACCGAATCGACTACAAAACAATTTTGTCTGACAAAGAGTTTGACGTGTTTTCTCGATTACGAGTTTTACGAAAAGATATGGCACAAGCCGAAGCGGTACCGGTCTATGCGTTGTTCACCAACGAGCAACTAGCCCAAATGGTCCTGCGACGTTGTCGAACCAAAAGCGAACTGCTCGGTATCGAAGGCGTCGGAGAAGCGAAGATCGATAAATACGCCGAGCGACTACTTCTGATCTTGACCACAATTGAGGAGCAAGCGGATGCGACGCACAGCGAATTTGTTTGATCAAATATGGCAGCCAGATAATATACGTCTCGCTTTTCACAAAGCATCCAGAGGAAAGAAATCGCATGCGATGGTTCGAGGCTTTGCTCGCAATTTGGATCAACACGTCGAGCATATCTCACACGCAATTCGCAACGATACTTTTTCAGTCGGACGGTTTCATCAATTCCTGATTCAAGATCCTAAGGAACGTGTAACCGTTCAATCGCCAAAGACGGAACATCATTGCGATGGTGCATCCCGCACGATGCCGCTTTTCCCAGAGTTGAGGCCATACCTTGAGAAGGCAAAGGCGAACGCGGGTGAAGACGATGTCTACGTGGTCGACGAACGATATCGGAAGCCCGCGATGACCGCCAACGGTTGGGCAAACGCAAACCTTCGAACCCATTTCCTTCGGTTGCTCAAACGTGCCGGTGTCGAACCCTGGCCTCGGTTGTTTCACAATCTACGGGCATCTAGGGAAACGGAACTCGTTGCTAAGTTCCCGATACACGTCGTCGCTCATTGGTTGGGTAACACGCCAGCTATTGCGATGAAGCATTATCTACGAGTGACGGAAACCGACTTCGCAAATGCAGCGGCGGGAAATTCGGCGACTGAATCGAACACAAAAAGCGGCGCAAAAAGCGGCGCAGTGTTGGCGCAAAAACAGGCGCAGCAAGCGTCCGCAGGGGAAAGCACGCTGTGGCAAGAATTGCCACAAGTGCTTATAGAAAAAGGGGGTGTGCAAAATGTTGCGATTTCTTGCAACGCCTTACACACCCCCCAAGTGGAGGTGAAGGGACTTGAACCCATGACATCTTGCTTGCAAAGCAAGCGCTCTCCCAACTGAGCTACACCCCCGAGGGTTTTTTTGGTCAATGCGTCTTAAATGGGATGAGACACATTTCTTTTGTAATCTACTTCCAGGATAATGGTTTCAATGAGTCTTGGCTAGTGCGCACGCCTGGACTCGAACCAGGGACCTCGTCGTTATCAGCGACGCGCTCTAACCAACTGAGCTACGCGCGCAGGCATTTCGTTCTCCCTGCGACGGTTGGTCTTGGAGAAACTCCCCGCGATCAGGTAGACTGGCAAATGTAGCCAAAGGTTCGGACGTGTCAACCGCGTTCGAGCGGCCGTATGCGTCATTAGTTCAAAACGATGTAGCTCGTAGCGGCTCTTCGCAATGCGACGTCGGTTACAAAATGTCAAAAGTTTCGCCTGTAAAATGATTTACGTCCAGTTTGGATCAAAGCAAGGAGCTTCAATTCGATGGCAATGCGCAGCGTTTTTCTACGTTTTTCGCAACTTTACCTAGCAAAACCTATCCTCAGTGGGGTGCTTGGAAGTGCTGCTCTTTCTGGGACGCTTTCCAATCTGACGGCAGCGGATGTCGATTCCCGGCTTGTCGCCCAAGGTTTGGCTAAACCTGCTAAGCAAACCGATTCGGACTATACGACGATTGATGCCGGCGACGCGGCCGGAAAGTACGAAAATCGAAACGAGATTCGTGGTCTGCTCATCTATAACAAGAGCAACAATGAAACTCTTCGTTGGCTAGCCGATAGCAACGGCGATGGAAAAGTTGATCAGCTCTCGTTTTTTAAAGATGGTGTGGAAGTCTATCGCGACATCGATAGCGACTTTGATGAGAAGATCGACCAATCTCGCTGGATGGGGACGGCCGGGATGCGCTGGGGGATCGATAAAGACCAGGATGGCACTCTCGACTATTGGAAAATGATCTCTGCCGAAGAAGTGACCTCGGAAATCGTTCATGCCGTTCGCGACAACGATCCGACCCGTTTTCAGCGTTTGCTGATGACCAAAGCTGAACTCAACGCGCTCGGATTAGGTCAAGTAAAAACCGCCGAGCTTTCGGATCGTTTAGATGCGGCGCTCGAAGAGTTTCGGAAGTTGGCTGCTTCACAAAAAGCTATCGATAAGTCGAGCAAATGGGCGAGTTTCGGTGCCGACAAGCCAGGTTGGGTACCTGCCGGGACGGAAGACTCGACGGCGGATGTTTTGGCCTATGAAAATGTGATGGCGGTAGTCGACACGAGCAATGGCCCGCAGCAAATGTTGATTGGGACGCTTGTCAAAGTAAATGAGAATTGGCGAATGCTCGACGTGCCCAAGCTTGTTTCCGACGGAACGGCCGTGACAGAAAACGGCTTGTTTTTCGCCGCATCCACTCGCGATCGAAGCCGAATATCGAACGGTTCTGGCAGCGCGATTTCAGGAGCGATGGAGAAACTTATCAAGGATATGGAAGTTGTCGAAAGCAAGCTTCAAGATCCCAAGGGCGATAAATCTAAACTTCATAGCCAGCGGGCTGATATTCTGGAACAACTTATCGCCGCATCGACCACCAAGGATGATGCGCAGGCATGGGCTCGTCAGTTAGCCGACCAAGTTCTTTCGGCGGTTCAATCTGGTGAATATCCAGAGGGAATCGCTCGATTAAGGCGAGTTCAATCGAATGTTCTAGCAACCGAAGCGAAGTCCGAAGTCTCGTACGTTGCCTATCGAATTCTCAACGCCGAGTACAACGTTGCGATCGGCGATAAAGACGCAAATTTCGAGTTGATTCAGAAGAAACACTTGGAAGGTCTCGAGAGTTTCGTCGACAAATTCCCGTCGAGCCCGGACTCGGCAGACGCCATGATCCAATTGGGACTCAACAGCGAGCTTACTAACGAAATTAAAGACGCGGAAAAATGGTATGAACTTGCCGCGAAGAATTTTCCAGGGACCTCGCAAGGTGAGAAAGCTCAAGGTGCCTTACTTCGACTTTCGCTTGTAGGTCGAGAGATCGCCTTTGCTGGGAATACCCTCAACGGAAAGAACTTTACGACTGCAAAACTAGGTAAGCCTGTCTTGGTTCACTATTGGGCCTCGTGGTGCGTCCCTTGTAAGGCCGACATGCAAGAGATTAAAAAATTGCAGGCCAAATATGCCAAAAAAGGGCTGACGATTGTTGGGGTAAATGCGGATAACGACGCGGCCGAAGCGGTTAAGTACCTCAAAGAGAATCAAGGCATCGATTGGGTACAGTTGCACGAAAAAGGCGGCCTAGAAAGTCGTATTGCGGTTGGACTCGGTGTGCTATCGCTGCCGGTAACCATTTTGATTGATAAGAATGGCAAGGTAGCTCGCTCGACCTCGCATTACACACCGAACTTGGAGACCGATATCGCTGGGATGCTCAAGTAAGTCGATCAAGCGACGATCGCATGTTGCAAAATTGAACATTGGTAGCCATTCGCTTAATGTTTCGCAATGTTTTAATGGAAAACGGAAGGTTTTTCGAATCGGAAAATCGTCGATTTTTCCAGGATTTATGCGACTTCGTGCGACTGGCGAAGGCGAATTGATTGGGTTTTGGCGGCCGCAATTTGCTTTTGGCATAGCGCTTGCTTGATAGGAAGAATGACTGAAAGAAGCGTTTTCGAGGCTTGTCGGTAGCGAAACGGCCGAGTCGGAATAGACTTAAGTGTTTAGCTGCCAACGATTTGTTGACAGTTTAAGAGATTTTCTGAATTATTTCTGTTGGAGTTTAATTGATGATGACTACCATCCGCTGTTTTCGTGAGGTTGGCACTTCGATGCTTATGGGCATCGTTGCATTGCTGGCGTCGGCGTCTGACGGACGTTCTGAAAGCTCCATTGCGCGATGGGCGACGTACGACGCCGAAGCGGGGCAGACTTTTTACGCGTTGAGTCTTCAAGCTGATATTCGAGCGTTGAGTTCGAACGAGGCTGCCAAGCGCGTCGTCGTTATTGTTGATACCTCCGCATCGCAAACCGGCATTTTTCGGACCGAATCGTTGGCGATCGCCAAAGCCTTTACCGAAGGATTGCCGAACGACTCAAAACTCGCGATTGTTGCATGCGATATCGAATCAGTCGATTTTTCGGAAGGGCTACAGAGCAAATCGTCGCCAGCCATTCAGAAAGCTCTCAAGAAACTCGATGATCGCCTCCCATTAGGGACGACCGATTTGGCTGGAGCCCTACGAACGGCTCAGCGAATTCTCGGCGAAGATACCGATGGTTCGATCGTCTATATTGGCGACGGCGTAGTTCGAAGCCATGTCCTGAACAAAGACGAATTCAAGAATTTAATTGCCGGTCTCGTTCGTTCGAAGACGAGTGTGAACAGTATGGCGATCGGTCCATTCGTGAATATCGAAGGCTTAGCAACATTAGCCAACCATACTGGCGGTCGCGTTTTCGTTCGACAGAATATTCAAGCTACGACGCAACAGATCGGACAGTCGTTGGCTAACGCTGCGATCGAGCCGGTTTTTTGGGTTGAAGATAGTGAGCTTCCAAAGTCGCTTAGCAATCGACTTCCAGAAAACATTCCACCCATTCGATCGGATCGCGATTCAGTGTGGGTTGGTTTGATTTCAGATTCCGATGGCGATGCTAATTCCGAAGAGAGAATTGTCCTGCGTGGTACTCTAGGTGGCATTCAGCGAGAGTTGGTTTGGAAAGCAGTTCGAGAGAAGAGTAACCCTGATTTCGCTTTCTTGATGGCCGTTGTCGAACAAGCCAAGTCAGACAAAGGACTTTATCTACCGACCGCCGGTTCGGACTCTTTGCGAGGACTTAGTCTTTCGATGTCTAATAACGCATCGCATATGGTAGAAAGTGGTCGATTTGCGTTGCAATCGGGCGATACCGAAGGCGCGTTGCGGATTGCAGATGAAGCTCTTAAACGAGATCCGAACAATTTAGAAGCTCAGAATCTTCGCGATGCTATTCAACAGAAAATGGATTCAGCCAGTCTTCCTCGCAAAGCCAAGTTTGTTCAGGTGGCAGCCACCGAGGATATATTCGGAAACCCACTTACCGACCCGTTTGCGCCTGCCCCGGTTGCCGAAGTAACTGACGCTGCTCCAGCAGTACCCGTCGAGCGTGCTCCTGCAACATCGTTTCCTAATGCCTTGATTGTTCCCGCAGTACCGACACCAGCAGGAAGTGGATATACCACTCCGACTTCCGACGGTCTCTATGAACTTGCAACAGCCGGCGACATGTTATCGCAAGAAGAAGGATTGCGACGACTGCGAACTGAACGGTTTCAAACCGAAGTCGAAGCCCGACTGCGAGATGCCAGAAGCCAAGTCGCTCGCGATCCGGATGGCGTCTACGATTCTTTAAAATTGCTGCGAGACCAGATTCGCTCGGCGACCGATCTCGATCCAGGTGTCATCGCCCAACTTAAAAACAAAGTGACATCGGCGATCGAATCATCTAGTCGAAGCGCAGCGTTGTTTCGCGAACAACGGGCACGCGCCGAAGCGGTCATTACTCAAGCTTCCGCGACGGAACGACTGCTTGCAGATCGCGAGCGCGCGACGGCGTCGGTCCAGCAATTGGTTGAACGATTCAATGCATTGATGACGCAACAATTGTACTCGGAAGCCAACACCGAAATCGCGCCGGTCATCAACGATCTTCTTCCCGACACGGCGATTTCGAGAGCTGTCGAAGTAGAATCGAGTATCGCGTCGAACCAAGCCGTCATCGAAGACTTGGTCTATCAAAGACGCCGTGGCTTCATCGACGTGATGCTTTTGACCGAAAAAGTCTCGATTCCGTTTGCTGACGAACCGCCGGTTGTTTTCCCGCCTGCCGACGTTTGGCGAGCTCTTTCAGCAAGACGACTCGAACGCTTCGGTTCTATCGATCTTGCGGCCGGAACCAGTACGGCAGAAAAGCGAATTTACGGTGCTTTGAAAAATCCGGTAAAGCCAGACTTCAATGCAACGCCGTTGAGAAGCGTGATGGAAACATGGGCGATTGAAAATCAAATTCCTATCTTTATCGATACTGCGGCGTTGGAATTGGACGGTACAGTCAGTGCCGAAGATCCGGTTACCCTACAAGGGATTCCAGAGATTTCGCTTCGATCTGCATTGCGATTGGTTTTAGATCCAAAGGAATTGACTTATGTGATTGAAGACGAAGTTATGAAAATCACTACGAAAGGCGAAGGCTCAGGGCGCGTTCTACGCATTTATCCAGTCGGTGACCTTGTCGTTCCGATTATGTCAATGGGTGGCGGCATGATGGGGGGTGG